>JGI24158J21664_10003774_pt1 | contig 19216 bp, 11 predicted proteins | sample Ectturendosymbi3_FD_21664 | JGI IMG/M metagenome (IMG submission 21664)
GAAGGAGCGGATATGAGTGAACTGCAAGCTCATCACTGCATCACACTAGAACAGTGAAGCTGGGGAGCTTTGGCTTTGCAGCAAGCTTTTTGAGGAATATCTCCTGCTTGGAATTGCTTTCATCTTTTTGTGATGATTCGAGCTTGACTTATCACTCAGCAGTAATGGCCACAGCAGTGACGCACACAAGCGAATCATGCCGCAATTTATTTACACAAGATAACTAGTTTCGTGTATTAACACATCTTCAGTTCTGGCTCTTGTGCAGTGTGAGTGCCATGCCGGTAAATAAAATCTTATTGCATGAATTAAATCAATTTAATCGGAATCGAGATGCCGACTTCAGATTTTCTAGAAATTAGTAGCCCACGGTATCTCTTTGAAAAACAAAATGTCCTTGAAAAAATTTTAAGCGATCTGGCAACCCTACATAGACAGTACACGTGAAAGTAGTAGGACAACAAACAAGTCAGTGGTGAACGTTCCGTAAGTGCAACTGAAATATCTCCAGCAAGAAATCAAATTAAACAAACACGCAAAAGGAAATTACAGTAGCATGCCATTAAAAATAATGTCGAGCGCAGTGCGTCGATAGAAAAGGGATGATAATCGAGCAAGTCATTAATGTGGAATTATCCTAACCCAGTGGTTCTCAAATCGAGTACGCGTACCCCTTGGAGTACGTGAATGTGCTCCATGGGGCACACGAATTTTTTTAAGTGTCTTCATATTGAAATTTTAACATAACAGTGCTATAATTATAGGTACTTTTCTAATTATTGTGCTCGTGATTACAGTCGAGGGGGACTTGACGGACAAAATATTGCCAATAGGGTACATCTCCAAATAGGTTGAGAACCACTGGACTAACCTATATTGATTTGTAGAAAAGCGTTCTTCGGTAGAGCTGTACGAGCGTAAATTAAATATGTTGTCAGTTTGCACTGCATGTTTGTCGATGCTCGTTTTAATTTGGATTTTGAAATAAATTAAACAAACACTGTTCTCTTTTTCAAATATTTACTCTACGTAATACTTTTGAACTATGGCTACTACGCAGATGAAGAAACAGATCACTGGGGATGATCAGGTTTATGTAGCAAAATTTCGAAAAATCCATTAAATAACATCAATGCGTGCTGATTTTTGTTACTTGTGCACAGGCAGTACTTGAATTGAAGGTTTATGTAGCAGTGACACTTGAAAACGGTAAATGGGAAAAGCGAGATAGGAAAACAGCCAGGGGGCATCCAGGGGATCGGATTAGCAGTCATGACAGGTCCCTTGTGCCATAGTAGATACTCAGCATTTGACGCCAATGAAATGTCGAACACTGGCAGTGCAAGACTCAAATCCAGTGGTTCCCAAACTGTGGTACGTGTACCACTAATGGTACGCGAACGCCTTCAAGGTGGTACGTGAAGGCCTACTTTCTGTTTTTCTTCACCAAAAATACAACCACATCTGTAGTTTTTACTTATCGGGTTCTGTTAATAACCTCCTTAACTTTTGTGTAATTCCCTTGTTGGTTTTTAAAAATGGCCATTACAATTTCTCATTCATTTTGTTCATGCCGTATTTGTGTCAAATCTGGTTTGCTAAACATGTGATCGAATGATACTTGGAAGATTGCGTTTTCCTGGAACAAGGTGGTAAAAGTGGTGATAGTACGGGACCCACAGATGGTACGCGATCAGAAAAAGGTTAGGAACCACTGCTCTAATCATTCGATTGGGCAATCCGGTAGTTCAGAACGGGCGACTGCATTTCTCACTTTGCATAGCATTATTACGGAACAATCCAATCGCTGCGTGATCGAAATCGCGTCGACGCAATAACGCGAAGTAATTAATCGATGTTTAATCCTTACATTGGCAAGACCAGGGTTTTTTTAAGGCATTTTAGGGACCCAATTCGGGTCCCTAGAATTGAAAATCGGGTCCCTAGAATCAGAGAAAATTATCATCGGGTCCCTAGAATCAGAGAAATTGGGTCCCTACAGGTCCATACTGGGTATCCAACATTTTCTTAAAAAAAACCCTGGGCAAGATCTTTCCGAATCTCTTACTCTGAAAGTGTCAATCCTAAGCAAAGCTGTCAGAAGCTCCTGCACTGCCAGTCACACGCAGAGCTGTTTTGTTTATATCAAGCTTCATGGTATGAGTGCCTACATTCAAATCGCTATTGTTGTTTCACAGTAAGCCCATGTCTTGTCTGCTGTTTACCGTTGCTAGGATAGGCTCGGATTAGAAAAAGGAAAATATTTTTGGGTCAATAGCGATATTTTTCATTTTCATTGCCGATATTTTTACATTACTCAAACCACAGTTAAAAGACATTATAATGCACATTAAACCATTGCACAAGAAAATATGAATAGCTCACACCTGAAGAAATACAAATAAATATTTGCATTTTTCCAAAAAAAGATTTCATAATAAAAAATGTAAAGCGTTTAGGTAATAATTCAGAAAGCACAGTTTTTATGCATTATCTCCTTGCAGTGAACATCTTCTGGCTATCATGGACAAACTCAGCAATGCTGAAAACTTTTTCACTGGGTATTGAAGTTGGAGGGACTCCAACTGCCTGGCACTGCTATATATTGCCGATATATGTTAGCCAAATATTGCCGGTACGATAAATCAGCATCACCGTCATATCGGCCGGTGTATATCGACATGACAATATGTCGGTCGAGCTCCAGGCTGCACCAAAGCCATACCGAGTCACACGCATTTGAACCTAGATTAGGTCAGCATTAGACACGATTTAGGCCTAATTTAGTACCGGTATTTCAGTGTTACGCTGGTTAACGCACGTTCGTTTCCATTAAAGTTTTCACATAGGGTATATTTTTGACGAACTTCTCATATTAAAAGTTGCGACTGCTTGCCACAGGAATTGTCATCGCATTTTCTGAACAAAACACTACTCAAGCGTTGCATTTCCAAAAACAGCTTTATCGGTATGAACAGTTCACGACATTGTTAGCTGCGTAAGAAATCAGCCACTACTACCTCGCAGTTCACTTTTACGTCACGATGCAAAAAGATCAGAGCGATTGCATTCAAGCGCTTTTTTTCGAAGTGATTTAGCAAGTATGTTTACAGCAGTGTTAACCCGATAGAGAGCGCTCCATAGACAGGGGATTGTCAACATCAATCGTATTAGAATGTTTGGAATAAATGTGGTTCTGGTTTCTCGTTGTTGTGTGCTTGACATTTGCTGACTATTCGGCAAGCTACATGGTTTTATATCACCACGTTCGCATGAGCAAAAGCGACTGTCACGAAATCAAAACGCTTGTAACCAACAAAGAGTGCAAAATGAAAGCTGTCACACCCGAAATAACCTTGTCATCCTTCCTCGTGAGTTTATAGTTTTAGACGATGCCACCGGTACCACTGTCCAAAATCAGCTAGTTTGTGCCAGGCTACTAGCTAAATGTGATTGGATCTTACGACAACAACCTAGTTTTATCGATATCAAAGGCTGCACTTCAGTGACAGACCCCGTTTACCAGGCTAGATGCGCCACTGAAGACGCTAGTAAGTTAGCACATTTCAAAAAAACTTACGCTACATGCAAATTGGCTTTGGGAAGTTCAGTGCGGGGATATATTGCAAACACAGCTTCGCCAGAACGATGATGAGCTTTTCCAGATTGCATGTAAGCTTCAATCACGAGATGAACGTCGTAGTTTTTGTCATTTTTGCAAAATCCTTCACGCAAAACAATATGACACTAGTAGACAACAACACAATCGCACAATCAAAAAAACGCGCAGTGCAGACCAACGTTCCCCGAGATTTCTCCGAACAGGACCACCCTTGTTGTCACACCAACAGCTTGTCACACGTTTGTTAAGTAAAGCTGGATGAGGGCAGCAAACCCATCGGACCATTTTTAAGGTTTCTCGGAGTGTATTTCCTTTTTTGCAAGGATTTCACCGAACAAGCTGAATGAACTCAGCTGCTTTCTGAGCAGTTGGTGCGGATCATCACGTGGCAATTCTTACAAAACGTCACCACAAATCCCGCGGGCAGCAAGCATGTACTATTAAAATATTCACCAGCAAAACACCATCTGCACACTTTACACAGCAGATTAAAACGCTTTCAGCGTGTGATATTTAACCGCAGCAATCGTAAAAGAAACGTCTCTAAACTTCACGTACGGTATTCTCCTACCACAACCCCGATATCTCTTGTAATATAACACGATCAAAAACCCTAACATCATGCAGACTTTCAGCTCAATGCGTTTTTATGTCATCAATGCATTAAAACTGTTATAACGTAAACACAACGTTTTATGGCACCGACGAAGCGGAATCTTACCCATTTGCTTGGAACGATTTAATCTTTATTTCTTTCATACCGCTTTTTCGCGCTTCGCTTTTTTGCGTAAGATTTGGACAAAATCCAAACAACTGCAATTTTTTTCAAAATGAAAACGTGTAGTTGCTATGAACAGCAACATCTTTTGCCCGTATCGATAATAACTTTAATGTTTGAAGTAACTGTTTTAAGTAACCTTTATCACATGAAACACTTAAAAATGGGTCAAGCAGTGACTTTTAAACGAAAACAACGGTTCGCGCTTGTTTTTAGAAACATTCACTGAACAACGTTTCCCAGTACCAACCTTTGGGAAGAGCAAATTTGAAATGCCTCTTATTGAACTTGACAGAATTTTCGGTTCCATCCCATCTGACCGAATCTGTGCTAAACTGATAGGCCCGGCCAGGTGTTCCAGTGCTGTTAACATCCAGCATAACCTGTTCGAACCGAAATTACTCCAATATACAAAATTCAAAAGATACATTCACCTGTTAACCAAGAACAAGTGCTTAAAACTAGGATTTTCGTCAAAAGTCAAAATAACTGTTATATGACACTACGCCCGGGATTGATACTCACACCTAAAGGTAATAAACATCACGTTTGCAACAAAAATTACAGTTTTTTTCCGAGGTGTTACCCACATTACTTTTGATGCCATGGCCCCAGTTAATAACCAGAGGCAAACATTGTGAATACAGAACTTACCAGCAATTTTGGTACCATAGATTTTTGACTCAGCACTTGAGCCAAAGCTGTTTTGTTTCGGTCATTTTTTTGGTCACAGACCAAAATGTTTTTGAAATGACAGAAAAAAGTTAATTCATTTCTGTCAGAATGTCTGAAAATACAGGCTTATGAACACTGTTACGGCGAGCATTAATACAACTGTGAGACAAATGACCGAAATGTCTCAGACACCAAAATGCCTCAGCAGAAATTGACTGAAACGTTTCAGTCAAAAAAAACAGAGTCAAAGTACCTAGGCTTATATAAATCTGACACATGTTCTCTCAGTTTTTGCAAGATTGCTGTTTCTATGCATCTTTACATTCTAAATAAAGGATTTGCTTATGCAAACGTGTTGGCAGACAGTATGTGTGGATGATAGTTTAGAACTGTTATTGACAGTGAGAGCAATAACACACCATGGAAGAAATCTCGAATTCATCATAATACCAGTAGTTACAGCATTGCTAATCACTATTAAAACAAACATCATCTTAAAAATGTCACTGCATGTAGTCTTAGCCCTTTAACACAACTTAAAATACAATAACAAGAACCATGTTTTTCAAACAGCATTATGACCAAAACAACCAGACTTTTTGAGCAGTTTTGAAACGCATACTTTATCTCCTTTACTAATATCTGGCAACCAAGCAAAGTTTTATGCACTTATGCTCAAGTATACAAGATGTGCATTAAAACACTCACGGTCAGTTCTTGATAAATAAGTGTTTCTCAAGTGTCTTAACATCAGCATTTTCTGTTAAACCTGGGGTGCAAAATTTTCTGTGAATGTTAGTAGTGCGCAGAAATTTTTAGTAACGCACACATATAAGCTTTGCCATACAGCATTGATATGTATTATGCATAAAAGATAAAAAAAGTTCACGCACTCTAAGTTTTGGTCACGCGGTTCAAGTGCGTGACCGCATTTTTGCATCCCTGTGTTGAACTTTTTATATCAAATTGCAATCTATTATGTGAAACAGTCTTATCAATTTGCTAGACCCTGAAAATTGAAAGTTGGATAAGTTTTTAGTAACACCTTCATTTAATATTACCTGAGGTAGAAGATCTTGACGATGCAAATTTTGAATAAAAATCTTCAAAAAGTAGTTGCCATTTTTATTAAATTGAGCTTGAAGTATTTCAAACTCAAATTCTAAAACCTTGTCTTCCAGACGAACAACTTTAGATTTTTGTGTCATATTCAGAACATCATCTCTTCACCTGCAAAAAATATGTAGCAAAACAAAGTTTAAGAAACACAACATATATCAAGGACCACATGATACTCCGATTTATTTGAAAATTGAGGTAAAGGCTGCTTTGCTGAACAAGGTCATATATCACTAAGATTTAAGCTCAAATAACATAAGCATCATTTTCAAAAATCCAATTTAAACGCTCTGCTTTTGGCAACTTGCAAGTTCAGTTCTTCTTTTGCTATGGACTCTTTCCAGCATTTCAGTCACAAAATTGTTAACATAGTTGACAGCAAATGGGTACTTATGCATGATATATGTCTTGCTTCCAAAATGTTTGATCTCAATATTGATATCACTTGTGTAAATTTCAAAATACCTGAGAAGTTGTAAAAAAATAGGGAACACTTATGAAGTTACAGTGATACTTTAATAGTGAGTAGGCCCACAGCTGATTTCTATGTCCAACAAATTAACACAAACTTTGCAAGTTACATGGACTAATGAGCATGCATGAACTTTTCAATTATATAAATGTCTATTTAAGTTAATGTACATAGAATACAGTTTTTATTGATGCACTTCACAACTCTTTTCTTATTAATTCATTTGACCAGGATCTATCAAACTCTATTACAATAATTACATACCAGTCATAACGCATGCAACTTTCTCAAAAACTTAGTTTTAAATATTAGCAACTGCTGAAAAAAACAAAAACTGTTCTGTTGTGGCTAAAATTAAAACACTGTGAAAAGAGTTACCAGAGATTAAACAATTTAAATAAATTACTAAAACAGGATGTCAAATTAGCGTAGCTATAATAAGCTAGTAGTAACATAACTAAATGATGTAAAATAATGACAGCATAACTACTACCTGTGCTAGATAGCTAAGCATGCATGTTCAACAAAATCTTATATTGCAAAAAATGTTTCAAAATGACCAAAAGCTCCAAACCAGAGCCTTGAATATTTTTTTACTCTGACCTACTCTTGTTTCTGGTAAGTTGTTTTGATTTACGTACTAGGATAACAAAATGCTATATGGGTAACATGAAAAAAACTATGATTTGAATAAAAATATTGATATGTGCTTTAGTTATTTTCTATCTTTTTTTACCTGGTTTGTTTTAATATTCATTAATATTTCTTATGTATTTGCTGTTGCAACTGCTTAATTTAAATTAATTGTTTTGGGATTGTTGTTTCTAATTCTCACACTCCTTATGACATGACTTCAAAAACATAGTTAAACCCTTGTTTAGTCTTTAAAAAACCTAGTTAGTTCTAACAGATGAATCGAAAATTTTCATTGCAATTCGTGAACAGTAAACTATATCACATAGAGAAAATAATCTTCTGAACTAAAATATTGTGCTTTGTTATTGAATCTAGCATTTCCATTGCATAAGTCCGGTCTGCATCTATACCACAACACAAGATATTTTTTAATGTTAAAGTGTCACACCCTAGCAAAGTGTTTTAAGAAATTTATTATAGTTGACAAAAAAACACTACAGATATAGTCCAAATGACATACTCTGATAGGAAAGGTCTTTATTAAGATACCAGTATTTTAATTTTACACTTAAGAAAGTTTCCACAAACCTGGGAATGATTGACAAAAATAAAATTTTTACTTTTCCAAAACACTAGTTGACTGTGTACTCAACCTGTGCAGTATTACCTATGACCGTGTTCAGTGATTTGTTGAAATAGTATCATGATTCTAAAATCCTTATTATAACTATTAATTAAGCCTTTTGAACATGACACACCATTGGTTGAACAAGATTAGGGATGAAGATGCCAAAAGGCAGCTTTTTTCTAGTGGAAAGCAATTATATGTGGGGATTCTTGCATCTGATGATGCTGTTGCACATGTCACCATGTCACTCCAAAATATGTTTTTTTGTCAAGTACCATATCTTGTTGACATCTCCCATTCCATATTAGAGCATTTGTTATCAATCAGTTAATGAATTTGATGCTGCAAATTAACAATTAAAAAAACAAACCACTTTTCTAGGGCAGGCTCTAAGTCAACAGTCCCACTGGGCTAATGTTCAACTGAGATGCTGCAGCATAGTTAGGAAAGAAAACTGGCATCAAATTGAATAGCAATACCTCAATACGCTGTGGCCAATTAGAATTTTCATTTCATATAGGGTGTTTTCTAACTGCTACACAAGGATCGTAAATTCATTCCACATAATTCGGATGATTTTTGAGAGCGCTAACACTTGCAGTCTAATGCAATATTGAAGTACACTAAGTCATGGCCTAGGCCACTATGACTTTGAAAAAAAACATCAACACTAATATTTAGGCCTAGTGTAGTAGTAGTACTAGAGGTCAACATTATCTAGACTAGAGTTAGAGTAGCTGAAACTGGCACTCACACTGCATATTTACATATCAATTCAAAATTGCAGTCGAAACCGCAACGCACTAATCCGAACAAACGAAACCATTTCCGCTACCTTCTATTCCTTTTCAATTTCAGTATGTGTTGTAGTGCCAACCGGCGGTCAGAACTGATCCTATCTGGCCGAGCAAGAAAGAACGGACAAACACGAACTTTTCCCGGGAAAAACAAACACAGTTTACTATGACACGCTCCAATACTCACGATGTGGTTCAGCGCGTCCGTAAAGCAAAATATTGATTGTAGCTTGCACAACAGCGCACCACTGTCGCCCAGTGGCTATCTGTATGTAGTACCTACAGCTTCAGCGGCAATGTTCAAGTCATTGCAGCTGGCGAGTCCCTGCAAGTTCGTTCTTTTCTCGTGTTTCTTGTTGTTAAACATACTTTGCCGAGACAGGCTTAAAAATTTTATCAGATGTTGTAGACCCTACTCTTTTGTAGAGGATGCCGAGCTTTGTAGAATGAAAAGTCCTTGCCCTATTTCTGTACAGGGAAAGCACTGTAAGGGACTGCACAAGAGTCGTTTCTACTGTAGTTTTTGTACTGAACGACAGTGACCGTAACGTAATCGTTAAAACTTTGTGAGATCTCAGTTTCTTCAATGTAGTAATGATTGTGTACTGTAGTTTTGGTTTTCCTGAAATTTATTTGATACATTTCACATGTCGCTNTGATAAGCAGGGTAAGTCAAGGAGGAGTTTCAANTGTATCTATTCACAGTTCATCTTGAACTCCTCAACGAAAACGGGATGCACTGTAGTATCTGTGGTTGTAAAATGCTTATTGTTTGCTGATGATATATGTGTGTATGGTTCCAGAATTGTAGTCTTAAACACCTTCTGAATATTTTCTGTCGCTATAATGCTGCTGAACAAGAAACGTTCTTAATTGCAGCCAGACAGCTGGTGCAGTTCTTAAAAATACAACCTGCAGCACTTCCATGCAAGATATATCTCTAAAAATGCCAAATGGTGCATGTGTTACATTTGCTGAACAAATTTTGCTACGCCTGCCTCACTGAGGGATAGTTAATTAGTTTTAGGGGCATCCCGAGACAAGTTAAATAACTCCCTTCTGCAGCCAACAGACTAAGAGGAACACTTGCTCAGTGCCCAACTACAGTAAAAAATACCATGTTTCATGCTTATTGTATACCAGTCAAGTGTATTCCTTCCAATTGCAGAACAAGTACATGTAGTATTAAGTAGCAATATTGACAGTACAAACAATGAAGATGTACCAGTGTCATAGAGATAACAGGGAATACAGTACATATAGGAGATGAGATTACATTTAAGTGTTAATTGATTCGTCCAGTCAAAGAAATCAGCTTCAGATTCAGCAACATTCAACACAATATTGCTATAAGTAAGAAATAATCCAAAAGTGAGCAAAGTATGCAAAAAGAAAGGGGTCAAACAAAGATTAGTAGTTACTGAGTAGATAGCAGGCAGTTTCAGAAGCATCCAATAACACTTGCTTGTAAGGGAATTAAGTATTAAAATCAGAAAATAGAAACACATTACTCATAGCATTAATGGCTGTGTCTACTTACAATAAATTGTTTGACTGAAGTTGAAGTGAAAAAACACTGAAATACCAAGAAAAAAAGCTGTATAGCAGATTCTACAGTTGAGCATATCACACATTCTCTAGTTGAGAAGTTATTGCATGCGAGGCGATTGTTATAAATATGTAATGTGTCTAATTAATGGTGCCCTTTTCATGTTAAGACCGGCTTGTTCATGATTTTTTCAAGCTCCAAAATAATCTTGTGTTGATAATGTTGTATACATTGCACAACCATTATACTAGCTCAAATTTGTTTTTTTTTTTTAGTTCTTATATACTTTTTGCATGTTGATGAATTTCTTCTTTTCAGAATTTTTACAATTTCACGCTAAGGTTATTTTTATAGAAAATGTGGAAGCAAGTTTATATGGTTTTATTTGCATGTTGTATTACAACAATGTTTCAAGCTGCAAGCACAACTAAGCCCAACTTTGTATACATGTTGATGGATGATGTTAGTGCAATTGTTTATTTTTTGTTTTTTTCATTTTTTACTCATCCTAATTTTGCTGACATGGTTGCATTGCTACAAATGAAACTACTTGGTTAAATTCGGTGCAAAAGTGTTTCTTTAAAGTGCAATGTACTTTCATATTTCTTGAACAAGCAAATTTCATCGCTACAAGTTTACAACTATATTTTTTGAATTTTCCAATAACTTGACAAAAATGGTTTTACAAATTTTGGTACGATACATTCTCTCCAAGACTGATGACCTAATGTCTGTTCATTTTGTTTGAGTTGTTAACGCTGTGTCTTAATAGCAAAAACTTCCTTGGTTTCTGTGTCACAGCATCTTTTCTAACTATAGTATGACAAAGATATACTTTGTTTGATGTCAATTAGGGACAAACCAAAAGTATCCAGTATTTGCTTTAATAATGAATCCTAAATTACCTTCTGCTACATTTATGAGAATTACTTCAATATATTTTGAAAACTTGCTTGTCAAAAAGCAAGAAATGCCTTCTATAAATATGACTTGTACATAGTATTCAAGTCTTTGGAAGGGGTAGAAATTTAAAATAAAACATAGTAAAGCAAATTTATGAGAATTAGTCTGAAGACTTTGGTTTGTTGATGCATAATAACCATTGGTTGGTCTTCACTTGTGTACAGGTATCAACTTTTGACAATTAATATTTAAAAACGTTGAAAGCATATTAAGGTTTGATAAGAGGTTTGTGTTTGCACCGTTTTGAAACTCATGTATATTAAACTTCACCTTGAACTTTTGGCTTCTTGACAATCCTAGTTTAGGGTAGGCTACAGTGGAGCGTGAAACCTGTTAATTTGGACATTTTTTCCAGGTTTCTGTGACATATGCTATTTTTGTAGTTTAAAAGGCTGACTTTTTCAGGTGCCAAGGAAATGCTACATATTTATAGTAGTTGTCTTTGAAACTTTTTAGTTACTTTCTTAAATAAGCATGTCACTAACAGTCCTGAAATGTAATCTAACTTCCAATAAAGTCATGTTGTTTATGCAATTATAATTGCATACCACCAAGGTTGATTGATTTACATCATTTGATTTAAATCATGATTTAAATCAAGCAATAAAAATAAAAAAACCATGTCATTTTAGAGCTTTGTGTGATGTCTATGACACAATTAATTAGAATTCTAATAGGTTTTCACATAGCATATACAGTATTAGTGTAAAAGGCAAAGAATTCTTATGACGACACAAGTTAAAACCACTTCAAGTTTTATCAATCACAGCAACTGTAAGGTCACAGATTCTATATCGTTTAACTGCAAAAATGACATGTGGACTGAAATTACTAACCCTTGTAGATTCAGAAGTAATAGCTGTTAGAATGCTGCAAGTTTGAAAGTGTAGACTGGCATAAAGTGAAAGTTGCATATAAATTCCATCAAATATGAAGGCTGTTGACTGTAAACATAGTTATAGAACATATTTTTGATTCATGAAACAGATATATTATTATAGGTTTTTAACATTTCGTGCATGTGTGCCATGAGTATCAATCAAATTACCAAATTGACAGTTATAGTGTTGGCATTTCAAGAAATGTTTCATTTCGTACACCAGTACTGGTGTTATGAACTTCTTTGCATTAAGGGATGTTGCATGAGTGCAAAAAATTTTGAATAATAGTTCAGCTATTTCTAGTCAGGGTTGATTTCAATCAGCGTGGTCCAAACACTGGCTCGCGGATCGCATGCGACCCGCAGAAAGTTTTTGTGCGGCCTGCGAACGCATTCTGTATGCGGTACATTACACAATGTCACAAACACGTGTAAGCCACACAGCCCTTGCAAGTCACACATCATTGAAGTGTAGGTCAATATGTAACTATTAGGGGGTAATAATAACTTTTTATAATTTATGACGTAACAACTTGCAATAGCTAGCCTCTAGGCTAGGCTAATGCCGCAGTACTCTGTGACCACAAAACATGCATTTATTTTTTTTATCTTTTTTACAAGCATAGACCCTGTAATTAACTTTTGAGTTGAATTATAAAATGTACATTATGGAAATAATGAAGTAATTTTTAGTCAAGTATAGCAATTTAACAAAAAATAAGTGTCACAAGCAAAATGTCAATGGGAAAACAGAAAGTTGAATTCTAACTGGAAGAAAAGGTTATTCTTCACCAGTAGCAATGGCAAATCACAATGTCTTATGAGATTACAAGTGATATCCATTCCGAAAGAGTTTATATTTGAAGAAACATTACAGCACTAAACACGAGAAAGCATACGGGAATTACCACAAAAATTCTAGGAAAGCAAATTTGAAATAATTGAAGGGTAACCAGGCACGCAACCAGGAGGCAACCGATCAATTGCTCCCGCTTAAGAAATTTTGTACTGAAGATGTGCTCGCAACCAGGGGGGGCAACCGGGCAATTGCCCCGCTTAACAGGCTTTGCACTGAAGATGTGCTCCATGTTCGTAATTTGCAAAAGTTCTTTCTCAACTATGGCGCGATTGAAAAGTGACACATGAAATAGAATGGTTGATGAAACCTTCATGTCTGCTTGTGTCTACCAACTACGAAAATTAAAGCGGACATTGACTTTATAACCAAAACCAAGAAACAAAAAATGTTTTTGTTATTTTGTTAGTGTGTTGTGTATATTCTTTCCAGCACAGTGGTTTTTAACCTGGGGTTGTGAACCTCGTGGGGGTCGTTTGCCATTTTGCTAGGGGTCGCGAGAGCTTCTGATAAAAATTGCAATAATTACTTCAATATTTTTAGTTTTCTTATATGGAACCACTTTTTGTCATATCGAAAAGAACAGGATCACCTGGCAAAAACGATAGCCTACTATTTCATTCAAAATTGTTTTAAGTGTGATTATGACCATTACAGTCCTGTTGCGGTTGGCAACGCACGAATAACTTTGTGATGTAAGAATGTGCTGTGTTTGTGAATTAGATATGAATTTAATAAATGAGTCTTTGTTTAACATAGTGATATCGCAACTTTTCTTTGACTCATTGTGATTTTCTATTGTGCAAGCACAACTGCACTTCATATGCCTATTCAGAAGGGGTCGTTCGGTTAAATTGGGTTGCAAAACAGGTTGCTGCGTGAAAAAGGTTGAAAACCACTGTGAACAAACAAACAGAAAACTTAACAGTTACCCAAGAATCAAAAATTCCGTTAGGTGTGCAACAAAATTAGGTCTATTATGACAGCGAATGAGTCTTTTAATTTAATTGCAATGGAGTTCCTCTCTTTGCAGCCCGCAAATGTTTTTTCAAACCTTAATGTGGCCCTTCACGTTTGCAATCTTGGACCACCCTGATTTAAATCATTTCATTTAAATCAGTGATAAAATAAAAAAAGTCAAGCAAAAGATCATATGCAGTTTCGAAGCTTTCTGTGATTTGTATGACACATTTAATTGGTATTCTAATCGCTTTTACTCATTATTGAAGAAAGCAGAGACTTCTTATGACAACACAACTTATACAAGCAATTAAAGATTTATCAATCATAGCAACTGTGAGGTCACAGATTCTATGCCAACTAACTGCAAAAATGATATGTGGACTGAAATCACTAAATGCAGACTCAGAAGTCAGAACTGTCAGAAAGCCACAAGTTTGAAAGTGTAGGCTGGCATAAAGAGGGCCTGTAGGCAGGTTTTGAGGTTTGAAGGGCAAAATAATCTGTTAGGGGAGAAAGATTTTTGTTTTATTACGGTATATATTTAAAACAAACTTTTCTGGACACAAAAAAATTTAGTTGGCACAAAAATATTTAGGGACACTGTCCCTGAATGCCCCCATGGCTATGGGCATGGCATAAAGTAAAAGTTATATCTAAATTCTAGCAAATACAAGGTATGTAGGTTGTTGACTGTAGAAATGTTAGTTTTAAAACATATTTTTGATTCAGATTCATAATAACACATATATTATAGGTTTTAACCATTTTATGCATGTAAGTTATACTTTTGCAGAAATTGAACTAGTGAAAACTACACTAAAATAATCAATTTTAACAATAGACTTTTCAGCAAACAGGCTGGCAAGCTTGTATTTTTGTACAAGGTTCTTAATGTGCCATACGTGTTGATGGATTGATGGCTTGAGTATTGTCATTACAATGAATATTTTGTTTTGTACACCGGTACTGGTGTTATGAACTTATTTGCTTTAAGCGTGATGCATAAATGCAAAGTAAGTTTGAATGAAAGTTCAGCTGAATTCTAGTTGCTGTACCAGAAGAAACAAAGCAGAAAAAATTATATTAAAACAAACATTTTCAAATAAAAAAATTAGTACATGTTAGGTGGCCACCCTCTACACATTAAATCAAAAAAATCTGATTTAAATCAAAAAAATCCGATTTAAATCAAAAAAATCCGATTTATTTGAAAAAATCATGATTTTTATCAACCCTGCATACCACACTTTACCACCTTATAACTACCTTATGACATAATGTTTGGGACTAGGGTTATATCAAAAGCATGGGGCACCTGGCCAAAATTAGACCTTAAAAGTTGATTCCTGTCAGTGGTGTAGCCAGCCCAAAACTTGGGGGAGGCAAATGTTTGATTTTATAACACTATTTTTTTGGAAAAACAACTCTAACACTATTTTGTTTTGGAAAAATAACACTATTTTGTTCAGAAAAAAGCCTCTCAAAGCACAAAATGACTATGTTCTAAACGTTTGAGGGTCCATAGCCCCTTTGGCCCTCTCCCGACTACGCCTATGGCTCTTGTGACCATTTTGCTTAACACCTGCACTTGAGATTGAGTGAAATATGGGAGCATTTTGGTTAGAACGGCCAAGAGCAATTCAATATCCTTTCCATGTTTGTCTAAAACAGTTAAAAGGCAAACCAGTCATACTGTTTGCAATAAAACCCTGATTTTCTATGATACACACAAGGAACTGATGTGATCCCTATTCTGAATCAACCAAACTTTGAATGTCTTGTAGGGCTGTTGCAGCATAAAATCGATCTGATTTTTCTCAAATTAAATCCTCAAGCCCAGATATAGGTTAATTAAAAAGTGCAAAAGTACAAGCGCACATTAAGTTGGTTTGTATGAATTTTATGATCAATGTTATTGAATGTAATCCTTTCCCAATGAAGAATCAGACACTAAGATCTTACAGAGTATGTATTTTGCCTACTAGGTAGGCATCATCTCCTCTAATTCAAATAGAATTTTATGTTATGATCAAATATGTTTTATTTCAGATGGGGTGGGGTGATCTTGGAGTGCTTGGAGAGCCATCCAAAGAAACACCAAATCTTGATAAAATGGCAAAAGATGGAATGCTGTTCACTGATTTCTATAGTGCTAATCCTCTCTGTTCACCATGTAAGCTTTTGTTAATGCTTTGTTTTTGTTATTACCTGACTGATGGTATCACAACGTAACTTTTTCTCAGCTCGTGCTGCAATGCTTACTGGAAGGCTTCCTATACGAAATGGGTTTTACACCAGCACTTGTCATGGCCATAATGGTAAGTGGTGATTAAAAACTGCTGTAATTCCCAGTAAACAACTACGATTTTGTTGCACTGCCCTTGCATGGTTGACATATTATGGAATGGATAGTTGTTAAAAAAGAAAAAGAATGACTCAGTAGTATTTCGATGTTTCTTTTGATTTAATCTGTACCTGCATTTCATCCTGTCTGTGACCTTTGGAAGGTTACACACCGCAGAACATTGTTGGAGGAATACCAGATCATGAAGTCCTGTTATCAGAATTACTGAAAAATGCTGGATATTCAACAAAACTTGTGGGAAAATGGTACTTTATGATTTCATAGCTTTTTATTTCAACTCAAGAGAGATTTCTTTCGCAATTTGATCTGCATGCTTGAAACTCATATTGAAAGCAAGGTCGTACTATCGTGATGAGGTTCTTTTCAGACCCTTTTTACAGCAAACGCAGTTCAACCACCAGTCTGTATCACAGTTTTTGTACTGTATTGTGTGTTGCACGAAGCGCTAGGATTTCAGTTGAGTTTGAGTCGCTGCAATATCAGCGCTCAGAATGTTTGTGTTTAAAAGTAGTCTGCATTACTTTATTGCATTACTTTATCTGGAGAAGTAGAAAACCCTGAAATCAACATTTTTGCTTTCGATGCTCCATTTTTTTTGTTATGACGAAACCTTGAGCTTACATTATTAATAGTTATCATGATTTTACACCAATGAAGATTGCTGGGTCGCTCATGTTGCCCGATTTTCTGGTCTTCTACTTCAGACAGCATAGTACATTTAACATGTGTTGGTGTTTGAACAGTTTCATAAAGTTGCTAATGCTGTAGTTAAAAATCTTATGAGGGTCATTTGGTTAATGTTCTTGGTGTGTTTGGTGTAAAGCTAGTAACTTGACTTTTAGTTTTATTCGTAGTGCTGTGACTGGGACTTCGAAGAAAACAACGACATGCATTCCAAATTTCCACTTGACAGCTATTATTCTTCTCAACAATCCTAACCCTTTACGTTAACTCGATCTGATGTATATCTGAAAGTGATACTTTGACAACGCAGGCATCTGGGACATCGAGACGAGTATCTTCCTTTGAAACATGGCTTTGATGAATGGGTGGGGGCACCGAATTGCCATTTCGGTCCGTATGACGACAAATCGACTCCGAATATTCCAGTTTACAATGGTAGTAAAATGATTGGGAGGTACTCTCCTGTTCTGTTGTTTTGCTTTTGCGAGTCTGACCGTGCAAGTTAAAAACTGCAGCAATATCCCTATGCCCACGAACATTTTAACATTTTAGACGTTGCAGTTTGATTTTGTTTGGTGTTTTGACATAAAATCTAGTTTTGTTCACTACTTTGTCTGCTTGAGTCGTTTGAGCACTCTTGAGTGAATGAGCAAAGTTGCAAGAGTCTTCTGTTCAACGCTGTGTATTCAGAATGCATGTGGAAGTCAACACGTTTGTGCTTCTTTTTGTCCATTTTTTATTATTATACGTATATTTTAACAAAAACAAAAGTTCCGTTTTCTTTCGTATGATTTTCAGTTCGAATTAGATGTTTCAATAGTTCCCTACATGTGCGTCGAAATCGCTGCGACATGCCTATTGCCCGGTGACTGCTGAAAACGTAAAAAGCATTGTGACTGGTCAATGTCAAAAATAGTTGGTGAGATGGATAAAGAGCCAAATTAAATGGCAGCAAGTGCTGCTATGTTTTTAATGGACTGTTTGTGTTGTTGCATTTATGGATATGTGAAGCAAAGAAAGGCAACACCATTCCCATCTCATTTTTGTTTTTTAGAGGAACCAAAAATATCGCCTTTGTCACATGAAATTGCCAAACCTGCGGCATTGAAACTCGCCCAAGACATGTTTCAAATGTTTCATTAGGCTTATTTTTGCATTAAATCCCTATGTTGTTATGTCGTACTTGATGCGTGTGAGAGACCATTTTCGCTACCATCAAGTTTCTATTAGCAGTGACCGATGAAATATTCAAAGTCGAATGTCATTCATTGTTACAGTTTTCTCTTGTGCCATGAACTGCCTCACTTTCAAACGCCTTTTTTCAGGTATTATGAAGAATTCCCGATCGATCGTCAAACCCATCTCTCGAATATTACCCAGATATACATTCAGGTTTGTACTGCGTGTAACATTGCTGTGATGGACAATTGAACATGATAGAAAAATAATAATTGTTTGGGGGTTTTCGCAGGAAGCAGTGAGTTTTTTGCGCAAAAAGGCTTCATCCAGCGAACCATTCTTTCTATATTGGGCTCCGGACTCAACTCATGCTCCTGTATATGCTTCCTCCATGTTTCACGGAACCAGCAGAAGAGGACCGTCAGTTGACTGTGATTAATCTTACTGCACTTAATCTAGTTTGGGCCGCTGCCCAAAGGATGTTGCTCTGTGCGTTTCTTTTTTGTTCAAACTCGATGCCGTCATTGGTTGTAATGCAGTTGATCGTAACCTCACAATATCCTGCCATACGACTCCAAGTTACCCGAACCCGAGCTAAATCTTGTCGCATCAGCTTTTGTCTTCCTGATTTTGAGATGACGTTGAAGGGATCGGTATCTTCGAAAAACAAGTCGTACAAATGGTATTCTTTCTTTTAGACTTTTTGAGGGGTAGCAAGAGTAGACAGTAAAAATGCTTTCCTAAGCATTCAACTTCTTCAGCTGCATGGAGACGTTTTGCTGATTCAATTGTGTCTGAACAGCTAGTTTTTGCTTGTCACAACCTATGAATATACTGTAGCTTATCACGACCTGTCACAACCTATGAATATAATGTAGCTTATCACGACGTGTCACAACCTATGAATATACTGTAGCTTATCACGACCTGTCACAACCTATGAATATAATGTAGCTTATCACGACCTGTCACAACCTATGAATATACTGTAGTTTATCACGACCTGTCACAACCTATGAATATAATGTAGCTTATCACGACCTGTCACAA
>JGI24158J21664_10003776_pt1 | contig 19215 bp, 15 predicted proteins | sample Ectturendosymbi3_FD_21664 | JGI IMG/M metagenome (IMG submission 21664)
ATGTTCGCTAATGGTTGGTTTACTGCATGCGATGGCTTTTATGGTGCTTCTGCTTATTGGCTGAGTCATATGAAACAATAAACCATTACCGTTACCATTACCATACAAGTTGGGAACCACTGCTGTAGGGGTTTGAATGTTGTGTTTTTGGGTACCGAAAAGAGGTGGTCATCGCATATAACGGCAAATACACCCCTCAAATCGGATGGTGACGGTTCTAGAAGGATTATAAGGTTATGTTCTTTTAACTGTTCTGTAATGAAGAGTCAAATGAATCAGGGATGATGGAACTGGGAAGTTCACCACATTGCTGAGTACATGTGTCAAGTAACTTGTCTACTGTTTCAACACCTAGGTCAAGGCGATTTCGGCCAACATGTCGGCCTGTAGATATGGTGTGTTGACCATTCACCAAGCACTTCTTAGCCATATTTAAAGGCTGTAAAGCAGGGGTGGCCAAATTGCCGGTCGCATCCGGTCCGCCGACCAGGTTATTCCGGCCTGTCAAAAACCTTGCACATTTTTTCAAGCACCATTTTTCCGACTGTGGACAACAGTGCAACAGCAGTGGATGCTTCCTATCACGTAAATCACACTGTATGCGGCCCTCCAGTGGCTAAGCAGTCGCTAATACAGCCCTCGGGTCAAAAAGTTGGGTCATCTCTGCTGTAAAGCCTGCAGATTGTAGCGAGTCCAAAAGGTTGTTCGGTCTCGTCTGATGGACTTTACTACTAGCTGGAGTTACTTAAAACCTTACCGCAGAAGCCGATATATCGTCAGAGGATATTTCAGCCATAACTCGCTAGGCGATAGAGCTATTCGGCAAGTCTTCTAGTTTCGATTTAAACAAAGTTTTTTTTATTTGTGTTTGGGGTTTTCTGCGGGTAACGCCATAATCGGGGCATGTCTTCGCCTTTTTGGCCAAGTTTACTTGGCCCTGGGCGCCAACCCAAGGAGCCATTTTTGGCTCAATTGTTTTTTTTGGAAACTAGGCTATCATCCGCGTCTTTGGAGCCCTTGATTGGTCTTCTAACATATCTGGGGCCAAAATCATGGCTCAAGAGTTTCGACCATGTTTACGAGTTTTGTTTTCTTAAACGCAAAAAATTCTCGTTGACTGAACCGTGCAGCTTACTCTAGTGTTTTCTTTTCAACGGATTTCTCTACTGCTGACTACGAAGGGAGCACAGATGCAATGGCATAGAAATTCGCCTGTAGTTTCCACCATTTCCGGCCAGATGATCGATCAAAATATCTCAGCGAAAATGTTCCGGAAATCCAAATATACTTTGAATGTAAAAGTAGCTGCAGCAGTAACTGTTTTTGCTGGTTACTTCATACTGAATTTTAATTGTGCTTAGCAGTTGTCCAAAACAATTATAATTATATCAACTGTGAAAAAAGTGTTGCCAAATACTTATGACAGTTTGCGAACTATGTTCTCCAGTCCTGCAGACTCCCGCTAGGCACCTTTCGACTATTGATTTATTGATGTTTGGTACAAGCATTATATTTGATGAATCGGGGACAGCACCACTATGTGCCCCATTTTGCTAGTGACGGTAAGCCACGGTCGATCTTGACTTTTGCTGTCAGTGGCATTCATCTTTACCTACGACTGGGAACTGTTATACGAGCAGTTGACATTTCATCCACAGAACGCAAGACCAGTAGTAGGCTATGTGTTATTGTTGCGATCGGAAATCCCGAGCGACATGTGCACACAGCTTCGCACCGTGGCAGCAAGCAACAATAGAGATCATGCTCGCAATCTCTCTTCGCGTACGCTTGTCGTTACGTTCAATCGTTCGCAAGTCAATATCGGCAGAGCTTCCACGTCGCAATCTCTCTTCCTATTGCTTGCTCGCGCTACATATATAATGGTGTTATTCTTCACGCACATGCCGTTCGTGGTGAATCACACAATCAACGCAACGCCACCGGAGAGGTTGCAACATTATACATTGCTTACATAAGTTATCCGTATTGTGAGCCAGGTTTCCGAAATTGCTGTAAAACTGATTGAATAGGTCAAATGAAATGGTATTTTGATATTCTACTTCAGGAAATGCTGATCTCTGTAGGCAATCACCAAACGCTTCTCACAAGCAGTTAGCTAGTACTCGATGTCAGAACGTTGTTCCACGATCCAGCGATGTCAGAATTTTTTCCCAAAGAGACACAAATTAGCAGCGAACATTAATTCTTCCGATTCCCTTCATTAAATTTGAACACACGTGCTTCACTGGGTACCGTAATAACCCTGACCCGTAGCCAGATTTTAAGGATTAGGGGGATAAAATACATTTTTGGGGGAAGGTGCACAGTGACACTTGGGAGCATTGTCACTCCGTGGCTACGGGCCTGTGATAACCTACTGTAAACACAGTGCAGCTACTACACGTGCTTCACGTCTCCAGCCATAGATGACTTGCAATGCATTTAGGTTTTTTAAGGAAAAGGTTAGGTACCCGGTATGGACCGGTAGGAACCCAATTTCTCTGATTCTAGGGACCCGATTTCCTCTGATTTTTGAGACCCGATGATAATTTTCTCTGATTCTAGGGACCCAAAACCTTAAAAAACCCCGATTGCATTATTAACTGCTTGAATTGTTGTTCTTCTTTGCAGAGCTTACACGAAAACCGTTAGTTTTTCTGCCTGAAAATACAAGAATGCATCAAGTAACTCGTAGTCCTTTTCAACAACTTTTCGCTTGCTCTACCCATGTTCCCATGAAAACTTGGGACATACATCGGGTAATTATATCATAAGGACAATTTTGTAGGGAGACGATAACTTCATGTTCGGCAAGCAAAGCCATTTTCAAAATAGAAAATTTTCGGTCGGTTTCGAAGCAAAAACGCTGTGAAACTTTAGACATCACAGCTGGACCGGATTTCTAGTGCTAGTCGCCCAAAGGCTATAGAAATTTTGCCTTCCCCTTTTCACCCAAGAAGAAAATTTTGTCCGTGTCGTGCGAGTGCACTGAAACATGAAAACAGACAGGTAGGTAAGAATGGGTGCTGCAAAATGCAAAGCAACTCAAGAAAACTTTGGAAAAAAATTTGCCATCCCTGAAAATTCCGCCCCCTTGGCTATAGGTTCGAAAGCCTACATGGGAAACCTGGGCCTGCATCACAGCAACTTAACGTATATTAGTAAAAACTCAGTTTTTTTATGACGCGCTTGCAATGCGACTTGAATAAACAAGTTTTCACTGCTGGCGCATTCAAGTATTTAATCAAAAAACTGGGGCTTGAAACGTGGAACGGTTTTAATTCAAAGTTCTGCCTTTCTCGTATTTTGCGTGGAATATTAGCACGGATCAAGATCCACATGCGGTTTTTGCTCATCATCAACAACGAAGTTTTCCAACTGCGTTGAACCGTTGGTAGAGTATAAATGCTAAAGGACTGCATTTATTATTTTATTACGATCATAACGTAATTTAACCCGAAGGTTCTGTTTTCTGAAACATTGCGTTCGCAGTTAATATACGAGGTGCGAAGACCAAACTGTACAGTTGCCTGCTTGATCATCTCTGTAAAGAACTGCTTTCCAAAGTAGGATGCAAAACACAACCGAGGACTTTATTGATACTGATTTCTATAATATTCTAAGCAAATAACGAATTGCTTTGACTGAATTATCCTTTGAAAAACAGCCATTTATCGCCGAGAGCTCTGTTGTAACCTTTCTTGTATCTCCACGGAGCATTCTCCTTTTCAACGTTGACACCGCTGACATACCAGCGCGGATACCACAGCTCGTCCATAGGCATGTATATCGACTGCATGTTGTGACGCGAGGTCTCGTCCATGCACGTTTTCATGATGTCGACCAACCTTCTGTTGCCCACATTCCACCAGGTGGTGTTCGATAACATTGTCGGCATGGAGTCCAATTCATCAATGATCTGAAAATATCAGCTACAGGGTTTTTGTCTTGAATGATAATAAGCCTACGGAGCAGCTGTAACTTGTAATACAGGGATAAACTGAGATAAAAAAACTGGTTAAAAAAACTCGTTGTTCACTGGTTAAAAACACAGGACTGAAATTCCTATCCACACAAACTTACAAATGGACTTTCACGAAGTGACCGGTGACATAACCACGCAAAATTTCTGCCCAATTAGAAAACACAGCAGTAAGCCATTTAAATAAGCGCCAAATCAGATCAGCGACCAAAGAGGATCAAAAACCTACCAATCCTGGTAAATGAACGAATACCCGAACTGGCGCACGTTAATTCCAGGCGTTTTACAAAAGCAGACAGAATTTCGGTCCGGTTTTACCATGAAACGGATGCGAACACAAAATACAATGCTGACCAAACACACAATTGCATCTTTACAGAGGAATGCATGAGAAAAATCACTGGACACTTTCTCCTCACAACATGAACGGGACCAGGAACGGAAAAATATTTCTAAAGTTAATAAAAGCCATTTCCAATTAACTCCCAGAACTTAACTTTTTCAAAAAGAACATTACGTCAAGATACAGTAGAATGGGCAATATCTGACCTGCGATAAACGGTCAACTCAAACTGCGATAAACGGTCAACTCAAACGTGCATCAACAATAAAAATGCCCTTTGACTCCGACAATATAACGATCACATACGGAGTGCCCAAATAATCGACATCGCAACCAGGGGCGTAACGAGAGGGGCCGCAATTCCCCGGGCGCCGAAAATTCCCAACAATGTCACAAGTACTTTCTTCAATAGAGTACATTTGTTTCCAGAAAACCTCAGGTTCGAACATAGGGGGGGGGCAAACTTGCTTCTTGCCTGTGCGCCATCTGACCTCGTTGCGCTCCTGAACGCAACAATCTACTTTGAAGCTCTGCTGTGCTGCGGTGAGTTGCAGGACAGAAATATCTGCTCTTTGTTTCTACAAGTGAGCCGTTACGTTAGACACAATGGGAGCTTTTGTGGCTTCAGAAACAAAATTGGAAGGGTACCAAGATTGTACACCCGGTTCGGAAGTAAAGAAAAAAGTGGGTACTTGCTTGGTTCCTATTAAAGCTTTGCAGTTCTCGATGCTTAGAAACAGAGCTTCTTACACATATGGCCTATTTGCAAAAAGTCGGAACTTTAAATACGGCTCAGAAAGTGTTACCTGTGCGTTACATATGAGAAATTGTGCTATCCGACCGAAGATGATGAATTAAGAAATGAAGCGAGATTTTAGCACAGGAAGGGCCGGCGTTAGCAAGTGCGGGACCCGATTTGAAAAACACTTTTGCAGAGCCCCACTCAGTGGTGTGTAGAAATTTTTGAGGGGTGCATCAAGGCGTAATGGTAGAAATCAGTGATGTTACAAAGACAAGGCCCGAAAGGGAGACGCTAAGACCTCTCCAGCAGAGACTTCAATGGACAGCGCCGTTAACCCAATAAATCAAAGAATTGCAACCCTCATTAATACCCCCTCTCTGGCCAGATACCTCCCTGATTAGGAGGTACGAGTGTAGTACCTGCAGAGACGAGAGATATTGAGTGCTGTGCTAGTGGATATCCAGGGCTGGAAAGTTTGCAGTTAGCAAAAAATTATATTTTTCCAGGCCAGGAATAATTGCCGTGGATGACCTACCGCTTCACCATTTGGTAGTAATCTTTTGCAGTGAAACTTAGAAAACCGTGTCCCATCACTCTCGTTTCTGGGAAAAAAATTATGTTGTGATTGCAGGCGGTCCTATTTGGGCTAAATAGTCCAGGGTAGTTCCCAACATTCCGACTCATGACACCTGGCTAAGTAGCATCATTTGTTCATCGAAATTTTGAATGTTCTTGCTCGCATGCCTATCAGATGCACATCCGACGAGGTTCCTTCTTTGTAAGAATCAACACTTTCGAAACGACTTGTATCACTTCCGGTACAAGTCGTTTCGAAAGTGTTTAACTATCACGCGTAACATGACCACATTTGACTACCTGGCGTAACACGACCAGGCTAGCTGTCTACGCTGTTGTCATCTTCAATGTGGTGTCGCATTGAAGGTATACCTTCGTGGTTAAAATACTTGTCTAACGCACCTTTCTTTTTTTATGCTTTGGTCTGGTCTTGTCTTAGCTTTAGACCTCTTTTCGCTGCACCACCTAATATTTTCGGCCCATGTATCATGGTCTTCGACTCATAATATTTAGCTTGGTTACAGACAAAACATATTCCTAAATAAATAGCCCAAATTCGACTGTTTAAAGCCAAAAACAAAACACCTGCCTATCACTATATACTTTACACGTGGAAAATGGTTACAGTGAAAACCACTTAATAGAGCAGCTTTTGAATATTACGGAGAAGGGGTTAAAATTTTTTCTCTATTAACACTAAAGAAACTCGTATGGAATGATTGTAGATCTCCCAATAAGTTTAAACCTACTTTTTAATTTTTCAACACAAGCAAGTAGGCTACCGTAGTAGCCTCAAACTTCTACGAAAGTTATTCCAATTTTCAAACTTTTTGCAACTTTCAGTTTGTTAGGCTATATCTCAGAAATTTCGGCGCCAATCTGTGACATTGATGCCATAACCCTTGCTTCGGTAGTATTTCTTGATGCAATTTTCAGTACAAGAACATTATGATGCTTACTTCACTAGAACCAAATTGTCACTTCTGTTACTTTGCAAATGGCTTAACTGTTAGTAATTTTCTGTTGCATTTCAAGAAACCGTTATTTTTTGTAGAGATCGACCGATATGGCTATTTTGAGGCCGATACCAATATATCGGCCGATATTGATATTTCCAAACTTTTAAATCCTGTTTTCTGCTTTATCAAAAATGTGGTGAAAGATGGTGAACAATGAAAAGAAGGAAGTACAAAATGATGTATCAAGTTAAAGAGGTTAAAATTAGTACAGCACTGTATTCAATTGCCCATTGCCAAAAATGAAGATTTTTCCAAAACAACACTAACTTTTTTGGTCTATGATAATATGTTTGCTAACAGTTACTATGCTACATAAATCTTGTGAAATTTTGAATGTGTATATATTTCACGAATCAACCTTTCAGACTCTTCTGCAGCTCAGTAGGTTTTCAATTTGAAAAGTTAATCCAAGTCTTAAAGAATCAAGTTTGGAATTTTGATGTAATGTAATATTAAATAACTGCATGTCCTTAAAAAAGCAAACTATGGTACTTGCATTGGTTACTGCAACTGAAGTACTGGTATTGGTATGAAATGGAACACCTCAACTGATTTGTTAACACTCAGAAGTTCCACATCAACAGTTTAAGATTGTCATGCAGAAAGCACAATTTTTCTGCATTTTCACCCAGTAGCCTGCAATATAGTAGCCGGTCATCTACAACCTAGCCTAAACAAAAGCAGCATTAGGATGTAACCGATTACCGCCCGTCCGCCAGAAGAAAATTCCATAGGAACAAGTCACCAAACGTGCACATGTGCGATTTACGCATCCGATGATTGTGCAATGATGCCACAGTAGTCCTGATCCAATCACAAACACTGCGCTTACTTGCGTTGTTGCAAACACTGCTTTTGCTAATCGTGTTTAATAAACGGACAACAATTGTGCTGCAACAATGACAACTGACTACCACGCTGCTATCGGGACCAAACAACAAATCACCACTTCAGAGCAGTGTTGCCACTGCCAGTTTTTGTATCACTGGATCTGGGGTTTTTCTGTTTTATCTGGGGTTCTGGGATTTTTTATTGAAAATCTGGGTTTTTTTGACTCTGGTCAAATTTTTGTAAATGTATGTCGTAATACTGTATTTTCCATTCAAGAATACAGTAGTTTCACAGGCGTAACATATGCAGAGTCAGTAGCCAGTACAGTTGAGTAGGACTAGGCTTAACCAAATTGTTTGGAATATAGTGGTTTACAGATTAAGCACTAACAAGGCATAGGTCAGCACTCTAATCTATCACTGATATGTCAAGGGCTGCTTGTGCATGAATTTGGAATGTTTTTTGGTTTTGAAGATGCTGTGGTTGATAATCTCATTGTTTTACGGGCGCACTGACTGATTGTGATATGAATGTGAAATTTCGAATGTTAAATTAGTCGTCAAATATTGCAATGAATGCAATGGTTAGAATGAAAAGAAAACTGTAAGACCTTGAATGTATCATGATGGACTTGTTTCAATTTGTGCATTTTGGTGAAAGTAAAAAACATTAAATGTTTTTTTAGAAATGATCCAACTAGCTTTTTTATGTTACTTACTTCATGCATTTGATTTGCTGCTGGCGTACTTGTAAATTGTATCAGTAGACTTGAGCTTGTTAAAAATATGATGCAAATAATGCATATTACCTTAATTTTTATGAGCAAGTACCAGTAGCGTGCTTTTAAAGTTTAGTTTTGACTTTTTTTTAACATTTTGTACGTCTGTTTTTTTTTATTATTTTCTGGGGTTTTTCTTCATAACAGAGTGGCAACACTGCTTCGAAGTATTTGTGAAATGTTGGAGTAGCGCTTCCGTAACTTGCGTGCCATATCCACAAACCAGCACGTTGAGACAGCTCAGATTGTGAGATCACAATTATCATGTCTCGTGGAAAATGTCGATTACCATAAGTTAGCCCACGAACACGATGTTTTAGCTTGCGTACAGTATAAACCAGCGTGCTAGGCCGAACACATCAAGTTAAGAAAAGTAGAATCCTTTTAAGATGTTACGTGCAACTGCTTCACAGCGACCGTTGTCAGTAGTGAGTAGCGATTGCATTTGTAATTACAGTATATTCATACCGCCATAAATGTTGCTTAACATAACGCAATTCATTTTTCATGCAAACTTCTAAAAAATTTGTCTGTGCTAAAGTAGGCACCGATTGGACTTCTGGACCTTTAAGTTACAGTCAAACGGTTCGTGCTGCGAAAACTTTTGGAAGTGCATTCGTACACAACACCTGCACGCGGTAGCTTCAAGCATTGCGAAACTTCCTGANGATGCTGTTGTTTGGGCTGCGACGCTTTTGTTTCGGCTGCGACGGCCGACGCGTGCTCCATGGTTAATCTTGTCTGCTTGTTTGTGAACCACACCTGTTGCTGTAAGATAATTGTCTTGACTTGCTTCGTTGTGGTTTCTTGCGCAAATTGTCTGGATGCGTGAAGAGTATAACAGCGTTTCGTCAACACCTACTGAGGCTGATAAAATCGGCCGCTTTGGCCGATACCGATATATCGGTAAAACCCAAATATCGGCCGATATATCGGTCGATCTCTAGTTTTTTGAGCACCTGAAATAGTCATTCATAATTAAAACTAGGTACATTTCAAACGTTTTTGCCAATAATCTCAAATGGTTGCCTCCGATGGTTGGTTGCCTGATCAATTTTTACGAGAGGGAAAATCAAGCCTGTAACCAGGGGAGGTGAAAATTTGAAAAATGTTTGCCCCCCTGGAAAAAAGTGTTGGACATCGTTTGAAACTATTGGACATAGTTCAAAAAAGTTGGGCCTCTCTCAGAAAACTCTTCGCCCCTCTCCTGGTGTCTCAAGCTGGTTACGGGCCTGGGGAAAATGAAAAACCCTATTAAAACACTAAGCAGCGCACATTTGCAATTACGAACTAAACGTTATCCTCAGAGGGCAAGTGTTATTAACTATCGAAATATCAACATTCAATATCGAAACGCATTTTGCAGCAACTATTGCAACCTGGCCTGCCAAATACGAAACGCTTTTATAAATGAAATGGACCACAGCTTCAAAGTTCATCCCCTTTCTGTCTTAACGAGGTGCTAGTGAAAAAACTTGGCTACATATTACTGAAGACAATCACCATTCTTGCTACAGAATTTTGATAAGGGCGTTAAAAACCCCGCAGTACACTTGGATTTTCGTTGGCAACGGATCCCACGCTTACAAAATACTGTGGGCCCCTCCAGAGTTTTCGGTTTGACCTTGCTGACTGCAAAGGCATTTTGAGAGACCGTAACTGTTCATCTGAATACCGAGATGATTGCAAAGCGAAGTTTTGGTGTACTTTGATGGTGATACTAAAGCGAGTTTATACTGTACTTTAAGAGACCGTTGGAAAAATGTGAGAACGTTTTGGCCCCTCAAAGCGACTTAAAAAACACTGGGCCCCGCGCCGGCACTATACACAAGTAGCTTCGATAGAAAGTGTACAGTAAGTTTGCTTTGGTTTGTAGACGGAGCGCGGGACCCGATTAGAAGAAATCGGTCAAATCGGCTTAAAACCGGCCCTGGCATAGGTACAAAAGAACTTCAAGCTACGCAAAAATTAACAGTTAGAGATCAAACATTGAAAACCAATAAAGCGACGGATTCAAGTTGCACTGTAACACACAAAAGACCACCAATACTTTTTCTTATTAAACGGCAAAGTACAAGCTGGGCAACTGAGTAGCATACGGACACTATTAAGGTCCATTTGTTTTTGTATATTAATAAAAATGTCAAGTGTCTGATGAAAGCCATGGTTGCACGTGAAGGTCTCCAACATGGTCGCAGCAGACTAGCCTACAGGCTTTAAGTGTGTTTTCTTTCATTCAATATAACGAACACCGCTCAATTCAAGCGATATACCAAAAGTGGGGGACAACACAAGCACCCATTTTGCAAAGCAATCTGTTCTCAGTGCGGCCACGGCGTGTAACTATTTTTCTAAACAGGTGTAACAAAAGCAAATACGGTATGTTCATATTTTTGAAAGCCATCAGGGCTCAACTTGGCTGCCAAATAACAATAGTGACAAAGCAACTGTCTAGATCACACATCACAACAAGCACAGTCTGTGTATACATATTTGCCAAATGGGTCATTCTACATCAAGGTTAAAGAAAAAATGAAAATTTGTAAACATATGTTTCAGAATTTCCTTGTTTTCATGTATTTTATTGCTTTCAGAAAGTGATGACGTAGCAATTTTTTCAAGCTCCGCACCTTATTCTCCAAGTTCAGGTTGTGGACGTAACATTGCAAACAATTTTTTTTAGTTTTGTAACTACAATGCTTGTACTTTCTATTATTGTAGATATGGTAATTATTTTTGTTAAGGACCTTGAAAAAATGTGATTTTATACACAAACGAAATATTTTGCTAAAAATTTACATTTTAACAGTATCTCAAATCAAGCAGATAAATTAGCTCTTCTGGCAATTATTTTATTATTTACCAACGTTTCGCCCACATATTCAAGTGGGCTTCCTCTGGGCAAAAGAACGTTGGCTAATAATAAAATAATCGCCAGAAGAGCTAATTTATCTGCTTGATCTGAAACGTGGTGGCAAATGTTACAAAACAACATGAGTAGCAAAAAGAACTATCTGAAATGTTCGCCATATTGAAAATATTAAACATTTTCCGCAAGTGAGGATAAGCAGTTACATAAAGAACCCACACGATTGTCTAACAAACAATGTTGCAGCCTGTTTATCTTACTGTAGGTGTGCCAGTATTACTAATTTCTCTCCTGTACCATTCCTATCAAACAAAACTTCGATCACATTACGTATCGTTGATGAAAATGTTTCAATGAAAGCATTCAAAATACATTCGTATCAATATCTTCAATGCTGCAATATCTTCCACTACTCATAGCTGGCTGTGGTGCTCCTACTACAAACATACGTCTTAATGTGATGGCCACTGAAAATATTCACTAGGACCATGCGGGGACATAATTTAACTTTGTTGTCACTTGTAGTTCATACACTTCTATGATGCTGCCCATCAACCACAATGTTGGGGATGTTCCATAAATATGGGCTCCCTGGAACACTCAGGATCTTCATTTTGTTTCCGTATGAAGCACAGCATCATTGAGACTAACTGTTAGGCCAAAAATTCTCAAGAAAAAGATCTCACAAAAAGGCAGCTCCACTGAGAGCATTAGTAGTTTGATTTTTTGCTTGCAAGCATAAAAAATCACAGTAAATACAGCATCACTGAAAATCTTGGTAGCTTTGAAAGATACCAACATTTCATATTTGCTAGAAAACCTCTACTTTACAACACATATACTTCTGTGACGCACCTCATCAACAGGAGCTGGTGATGACCAATCGATTTCGATAATGTTGACACCTCTCTCACGAGCTTCAGGAAAATACTTTGTTTTGTATGCTTCCTCAACTCTTTTTAGATAATCTAGAGTGAGGTGTTTTTCAGCTTCATTCTCTCCAGCTTGGATGTTTTCATAGCATTGCTCAGGAGGAACATCCAGGTACAGAACCACCTATACACAGTAAAAACCACTTTGCATTTACAAGCTATCAATTCATACAATACTAACCAACAAACAAGTGCAAACAGCAAACAGTTGAAATCTTCAAAAGCAAACATGCTGCACAAGGCTAGTTGACAGCAAACAGGTCATCATTTGGAAACTATTTTCCATTGATGGTGGTTTCTGGTGTGCAAAACAGCACCAATGCAACGAAACTGAGTAGTGTGCACATGGTTTGTCATCCAGTGTATGGGACCCAATGTTTCAGTGATTCCATGGGTTTGGCATATTTTCTTTAGCTTAAAAGTCTTGAAAAACATATGCTTTTTCATAACAACTGCTAAGGCGGTTTTACTTCTACTGCAATTTTAGTTGGTATGCCACTATGTGCCGTTTATTTTTTTGCAGGCAAAATACACATATATCTCCTAAAATTCTTGCCCACTGCCAATACATAATGCTGTTTCCAGGGATAGTCCTTTCAAAATTTCTGTTAAATTTAGCTGTGATGAAAGACAAAGTTTCATGACATCAGCATTTTTTAAAATATCAGTAAAATGTCTATTTTGAAGACGTTTCCTACCCATAGGCGTAGGTGCACAAGTAGTACCATTTCAGGCAGATAAAAACACACTTGCAAAATGAGGTTAGAAATGATAGACTGGGTCTCTACTAAAAAATAAAGGTTTTCTGTTATTTCAGTGTAGATATTGCAAGTACTAAAACTTCCATGGGTTCAAGGGTTTACAAAAGTTGGAAACAACTATTAAAAAACTTGTTATGATGCATTTTAAAGAAAAAGTTTTTGAAGTCAAATGATTCAAATTACTTTGTATTACAATCAAAAAGTATTGAAAAAATTTTGCTTCATGGTTATTGGCTCTGTCATGCAAGCAATCAGTTGATTAATAATGGTTCATACCATGAAACGTACTAAATCAGAGTTTAACTGCATATTTGAAAAAGCTAACCCTTAACACAAACAGCTGTTAAAATATAATGATTACCACATACGATGCAAGCAGTGTTATTGCGCTTAAGAAAGAAATAGCTATCTACCAAAGAAAAAATTGTTCTAAATGAAAAACAGTTGATAACTTCATTGCTTTTTTTGCAAATAGCATTATTTCTGTTATATATGTAAAAGCTTTATAAAAACTGTGAAAACTATACAAATCTTACAAACTTAGGTTCCAGAATCTAAGACTTTTGTTTGTATGCTTCTTCCTTAACACCTTAGCTGTTGGGCGGTTGAGGATAAATTCCAGCAGTTGGCACATGCCTCTGCACGAGAATAACTCTGCCACCGATTACGCTAAAGAGCTGTTCAAACCCTGAAAAGACTCGGCAAGTCTTCAAGTCTGCAATGCAAAAAATGTGTTTTTGGTTTTGGTTTCAGATTTTTTTTGGTGACATCACAAGTGGAGTACTTTTAGGCTTCTTTGGCTCACTTCATCTGGCCCTTGGCCTAAACTGCTAGATGGTAGTATTTCGCTCAAGTTTTTATTGGAAACTAGGCTGAAATTCGAGTCTTTTGATACTTTGCATCACTTGCTGGGGTTTGGGGTTCAAAAGTTGTGATCTAAAATAAACAAACTAATTAATTAAACCCATAATTAGATAATTGTTTTGTTTATTTTATAACATAACTTTTGAACCAGAAGCGTTAGAAAGTCAATCAAAGGCCCAAAAGACTTGGATTCTAGCCTAGTTTCCTATAAAAATTTCAGCGAAATCCTTCCGTCTAGCGGTTGAGTCCTAGGAGAGGTAGCATGAGCCAAAATGGCTAAAAATCTACCTCACTTATGATGCAACTCACAAAAAACAAGACCCAAAACCAAACAATTTTTTTTCATTGCAGACTCAAGGACTTGCCAAGTCGTTTGAGGGCTTGAACAGCTCTCTAGTGCAATTGGCTGAGTTATGCTGTTACTAAGACGTACATGAAATATGCTTGATTTTTGGTTGATTTCCAAGTATGATATATTCGTATGCCGGCAGTGAACGTGTTAAAGTATAAGTTATTCCCTAAACAACAAGCAGAACACAGAGCATAATGTTTAACAGAAGACTAGTGTAATGCTCACAAGCAAACTCTGCAAAATAAACACTTTTCACAAGCAAAACACTTGAAAATTAAAAGTTTTCCTAATTACTGAATTTCCACTCTTTTTAGATTAACATGGTTGCACAAACACAGTGTTCTTTTTTTGTTATATTTCAATATTGCAACTCATTTGAGCTAGAATGACCTTTTTGTGTAGCTCCTAATATTTTGCATTACAATTAACAAAATTTACTTTTTAGTCAAAGCTTCTAAAAGTCTTACTTGAGGGCTAATTAAATCTGTGTCTACAGTAAATTGAACAAGGTCATAAAAATCCCATGACTTTTTTCCAATGTATCCCATTTTTCTCAGAGCTTCTGCATGAACCACATCACTGTAGAAATGTTGCACCAACACTACTCCTTGTCCAGTATACAGCAAATGGGCAATGCTATCATAATAATTTTTGTAACGGTTAAGAAGAAATTGAAGCTGGTATCTCAAAGTGTGAACCCAATCTTCAGGAGACTTGCACATCTTTTCATCAGACAATGCACGACCTTGTTGTAACACAGATTGTGGATTGAGATTCCATTGAACTTCTTCTTCAGTCATATCACCTCGCTCACCAGCACGAATGACATCGGAGTTGATCGTGACCTGAGGACTATATTTTAGATCCAGTTTTTCAGCAAATTCTTTGGCAAAAGGAGTTTTGCCAGCACCTACATTGCCTTCAATGCAAAAGAGTTTTGCCCATTTGTCATTGTCAAGATGATGACGAGGATCATGAAAATAATTGAAACGAATGTACTGTATTATTTCACCAAAAGACCGATGGCGAGTTTGAACAACTGCACCAGTAAGTTTCACAGCATCCTGTATCTTCAGTGCTGCGTTGTTACATTTCCAAATGGATTGACGAGAAGCTCCAAGCATGCTGGAAAGTTGGCAAAGTGCCTGTATTACTGCATTTCTTACTGTAAATAGAAGAATCAACTCAACCTGAGAATATAAGCAATGATATAGCAACTCAATGAAGGTTTTAAAAAGTTGAAGAAATATATACATAAGTTTAACATAAACTTAACTTTTGGACAACAACAGGCCTAACCTACATATCCATGTCTAAGACACACACTGCACACATTTTTCCACTAGAAGCAAACAAAATTTGATGCCAATCAATTTTATGATACAAATTTTCAAGACTTAGCGCTACATCAAAGTATCCCAATTATGAAATGCAACCTACAGAGTAAAACAATGAAGACGGTCTTCATTATGAGTTGTGACACTGGCTTGACAAATATCAAGTGATTCCATATGAATCACGTTTTTTTTGCAAAAAAGCATAACACTGATTGGCTTTATAGAAACATACTGTAAGATTAGATTGAGTGGTGATCAACTTAAGCCATACAACAACAATTAGGTATTTATTTAGAAAAAAGTATCCAGCAAGGTTTGCTTCAAATTGATTCATGCTGGCAACCTTCTTCAAATCTCTCCATGAATACTGCGACTAAACTAAGGTTAGGGACTTGACTTCAAATTAAAAAATTCCTAGTGTTACCTACTTGAAGTGTGTCAATACTCATCTTGTACCTTGCAATGTGTGACATTACTACATCACTCACAACTCAATTATCAGAACAGCATGTGTTAATCACAAGATCGACATGTATGTGAAATAGCCTAGCATGTACTCTGTTCTGGAAAATGCAGCATGTCCCTATGCAAGGTAAAATCAATAAGGTATCTGGCTGAAGTTCACACCTCACCAAAAGCTGCAATGTTCCTTTTTAGTTGAGAGCTTTGCTACATTGTCCTGTAGATGTGCAAGAATCAGTCAAGACTATAGACATGCTGATGCACTTATCCTAATTACTACCAGACCCAAACTTAAAGTATGCACAGGGTTTCCATGTGGTATTAAAAGCATTGAATTGTGGAATCAGTTTTCAAGACCTTCAAAAAGCATTGTATTTGTCCAAAATGTACATAAAAGTATTGAAAAAGTATGGAAATTCCAAATCCAGCCATTTTTATTCATTTTGTTTGTTACCACTGATGACAGTTTTGCAGATGTTTTTGCATTGTGTTCCATGAATAAATTTTGTAAAAATGAAGATAAGTGATGGCTGAGTGTTGAGCCAAAGCACATGAGCTTAATCAACTCAAAAATCTCAAAACACGTGGATGTACAGCACTAAAGTTGTTTGCCAGCAATGTGCTTAGGGCTGCAGCAATTATTACATTATGATGTAACAAGCCATTGTTGCAAAACATTAGCTCAGACTCCTGCCATGTGATGGGCAAGTGACCATTTTCCAATGCTACCGTGGCACTTGGTGAGAAATAATACAGTCTAACAAGCCTTCTAAATGGAAAAATCAACGCTTTAACGCACAGCTAGTCACAACTGGACTGAAACGTGTTTTTTGTCACCTCAAATCTGTTCACTGCAAAAGATCAGATATATGGAAAAGTTTTGGTTTGGTTGCCAATGAAAAGAATGAGCGGCTTGGTTTTGCTGCTTAGACTTGTCTTTAGGCGTTGTGAGTATGGCAAGTGTTTGCAACTTTTTTACAGCTTCTGAAATGCTCAGAATTTATGTAGTACGATGTTTTGAGCTGGTTGCAAGAATTTTGTATGGTTACTTCTATTCTTACATGCAACTTTTATCAAGTAAGCCTATTGTGCAAAATGTACATGTGATTTAAAAAACATGCTTTAGAGCTATTTCAGTATAGTTGTGTTCTCTTTGATAACTGATTCGAACTGAATAATGACCTAAAACCAATTGTATAAATAACCCAGCCAAACATCAGTCCAGAACTGTTGGCCAAATTGTTAAATTGCCAAGCAACTTCACCTTAAATTGCCAAGTAACTTCAGTGAAGTTTCAGCATGCTACGTAAACTGTAGACAATGCAAATATTTAGCATTATATGTAAATAAGTTGCTTGAGTAAATCACTGTCGTTTAAAATGCTTGCGCATAAATGTAGCTTTTTACTGCAACTTTTATTGAAAATAAATGCATATTGCTCACGATTTTATTGCAACAAAAACTTGCCATAGTCAAGGGTTTTTAGTAGTTTTCGGACAGGTGCAGGTTTGAGACTGAAAAAGTGCAGGGCAGGCATGGTTTGGGATGGTTTGCGGGGCAGGGTGGGCGGCAAAATTTCTCAAACTCTTGCAGGTGCAGGGCGGGTTTAAATTTTGCGGGTGCGGGATGGTAGCAAACAAAAAATTTCAACTTGCACAGGACTCTAGTAGCTACTACCTTTAGTTCAGTTAAGATGGGGGTGGTTGGACTTACTTGCAAGTGTAAGTTATCCTTTTCCTAGCCTACTGTACTGGTTTACTCTGTCATTATTGATCAAATGAACACAGTAAACTGAGTACAGCTATATCCACAAGCATCCAATAAAACACTCAAACTGACTGAATAACATAAGCACATTTTACAACTTACAACTAACTGTAATTAATTTTACTAGCCAATAATTGCTGCATAAATTGTCTTGCAACAGTCATTTTCCTTGTACTTTTTCAATAGAAGACACTTGGTTCCACTGTTTTTCTCAAGTTATGAAGCAAAGTTGACAAAACACATGATAACAGACTATAATGTGTTTTGCCTACAAAACAATGTAATGTTTTGGCAATGCTCTACCGAAGACTACATGATGTCTTGTTTCAAGGTAATTTTGTTATAAATAACACATAGAGTTAGAGGGATTTGTGACAATTGATGGCGAAAAATAATTAGGCTAAACTTAATAAACAACTTTTCATTAATATTCTTAATTGCAGCGAAAGTTGATGTTATGATTCAGTGGTAGGAATGTATGTTATGATTGTTCTTGTTGGACCATTGTTAGTATCTTAAATGAAACTAAAGCTTTTCCTACTTTGAGAAAATGGAGTTTGGCCAATTTAGGTATTTTCCGATAGCTATAGGCCATCAGTATTGGTCACTTTTATCCAACGTAAGTATAATAAAACAAACAAATGCATACATTACTGTACAAGAAAAGCCAAAAAATTCTGCTCATGTACTGTTGTTTGATATGTCTACGGACTTGCAATTATTTGCTTCAAAGTAAATGTCCCTTGTTTGATGTTGATCATGTAGCGACTAGGTCAGTAACTAGCAAACTTCTTACTGCAACAGTTTCTCCACTATTTTATCTTGTTTTGAACATTAGGCTTAACAATTATACAGTGTATAAGCTTCCTGAAAATTCGACAGAACCGCTGTGTAACTCTCCGTGGCCTTGGATAATGGATAACAGTAGTCGCTGCAGGGTTGTCAAGTCCAAAAAGACAAAATATACCAAACTGTGTTTCAGAATATGCCAAACAGCACAAAAATATGCCTAATTCTTTTCGTAACAAAAGAACAACTGGAATCGTCGGCAGTAAAATTTTTTCACCTTATTAGGTTATAAAGTTTGCTGCACAATCGACAATTCATATAAACACATATAAAGGCTGTCTATAGAAAAGAATCGTTTCCCAGCAAAGAATCAGATACTAGGATGTTACAGAGTATAAATTTCGCAGATAACACTAATTGGAGGGCCGGGCGGGCTGGAGGGCCATGTTTCCAAATGAAAAACGTGAACTGTCAGCGGGCTGCACAGAAGACAAGACACAAGGGCGGGCCGGAGGGCTGCACAAAAAGGCGGTGCGGCGGGCTGCAGAAAAGGGCAGCCCACCGGACCGCCGTTTTCCGCAGCCCAGTTTAATGTGAAGCCCGCCGCCCCCCTTAATGTGCAACCCACTGGCCTGCTCTTCTGTGCAGCTCGCCTGCCTGCGGATAATTCATGTTTTTCATTTGGCAACACAGCCTTCCAGCTCGCCCGGCCCGCCGTTTAGTCACTAAACAGTGGTTCCCAAACTGTGGGCCATGGCCCAATACTAGGCCACCAAGACATTTTCAATGGGCCACAGAGCCATTTGAACAG
>JGI24158J21664_10003777_pt1 | contig 19211 bp, 12 predicted proteins | sample Ectturendosymbi3_FD_21664 | JGI IMG/M metagenome (IMG submission 21664)
TGCATTCATCATATAGACCAGCTGTTCTTACCTGGGGGGAAATTTTCTGAATCTAGATATAAAATTAGGAAGTGTTTTGTTCAATAATTTAACGCTGGAAGTGTTGGGCTACCGATTCAAATTTATACTAAATGTTGATTTTTGTCTTTTCCACTCTGTCTACATGAGTTAGGTGCCTTATCTATGTTACTTCAGCAACACAAGTGTGGTGCATTATTCTTCGAGACTCAAGTTACTCATAAACAAAAAATAAATATTGCTGTGCACTTTTTACAGTTATTTAGGCTCCATGCAATTGCTTTAAGGATTCTGCATTCGTTTTTTCATCTCTTGGCTCTTATGCATTTGTAGAACTTGAAAAAATATAAAAAATGTCGGGGGTAAATGTCATATATTCAATTTGCTAAGAGGTAAACAAGATAAAAATGTGAAGAAATGCTGAGAAAGAAGGGCTAGAGACGCTGTACCATGATAAAGGGTAAAGAAAACACTGATAGAGACGCAACTTTGTTTTGTCTTGAAGCCATTGCTGTTCAACCTAAGGTGCAAGATTGATTAAACTGTGCGTGCCATCTGCCATCTTACTGTCATGAATAATTCATCCACGCGTACATCATGCAGCTAACATTTGACCCCAATACTTCCTTGCGTTTATCTCGTTTACTAGCAATGTGCACTTCAATGTACGCAATAGCTCAATGTCACCTAAATATCTAGTCGATTGTTGGATTTTTTTGTGACTAAGGGATTCAGTGAATTGGTTCCGTTTCACCTCAGAACGTTCCCAGTTGTATTGATGCAAAGGCTTGTCTTTTCTAACGATGTGCAGTGTGCACAGATCAGCAAAAACATCAATCCAGTGGGAATCGTCAACTACCGAAAGTTAGTTTCACAAAAAATGCGAGCAGTCAAAAGAAGTGCGTTTGCGTGCATAGGACAAATTAATTGATTCCAATTATCAAGATAATCGAAAAAGCCTAGTAGTAGTTCTGCGCTCTACTAACTGTTGTTTTTTTGCATCGTCTTCGGTTAGGAAGGTTCGCTCTTAAGCGCATTGTAGCTTAGACATTGGAACGAATTTCTGTCAGCATAGCCATTTCGGTTTCGCTGGTACCCTCGTGACGTACTTCTGAAAGATGGAGGTTATGAGAAAAAGTAACCGTCGGCCCAACCACGCAAGCGAAAAATTCCGCGTGAAAGTCTCGGGAAAGCAACGAATTCCGGCCACGCAGCTGTGGAACCACCACGCTCACCAATGCTGGTTGTTGCGTGCAAAGTGTAGTTAACCGAAACGCAGGCAGCGCGTGCCCAATGCCGTTGCATGGTGAAAAAATCGACGTTCATTGTGCGTGAAAAAATTCGACAGTTAATTTACATAAAATGCCATTCGTCGTTAATTACAATGAGATAAAGCGATCGCTGATTCCCGCCAGCATTCGTTAACTCACGCCAGCAATCATCCTACTCTTTGACGAACACGCACTACAATTCTTAGGTTTCGTGTATTTTAGATTAAATTAAAAAATCATTTAAAAAAATTTATTTCTTGCCTTAAGTTTACGTGGAAAATTGTATTGTACCTATGTACGTGAAATTCTTGTTCGGCCCTTGATAGCTTCGATAATACCAAGTCACATCGTGTCCATCGTTCTTCCCTATTTGCGTTTTGTATTGAAAGCTTGTTTTATGACTATGTAGATCAGTGCCCAGTAAGGAAAGAGTCAAGAGTTCAAAAATAGAAAGGATCCTTTTGACCAGTGACTCGAAAACTTTTTGAGCCACGGAACATTTTTTCATTGGAAAATTCTTGTGGCACCCACCAACCAAATATGTTACAAACTGACACTCTGCAGCCTAATACAGTGATTTCAATATAGTTTTCTCGTTATTTGTACTCACTCAATGTGAAACTAGGACCTGATTAAATGAACACAAAGTCGATATCCTGGACGATATTGAAAAAAGACACCCACGAAGCCTTCAACAGCTATCAGTATCCCTCTGTTAGTCTTCATAGCAGTTAGCCTTAAAATTTAGCTCGCACAGATATATTGTAAAAATGGGATCATTGTCAAAACAACTTCAACTTCGAAACTTGACTAGTATGGGCAGGGCCTAACGAAGCTAGATGGCGCCCGGGGCAAGAAGCAAGTTTGGCACCCCCATTTTCGAACTTGAGGTCTTTCGGAAGCAAATGTACTGTATTGAAGAAAGTACTCGTGACATTTTTGGCGCCCTCCGCAGTGATTCGACGCCCGGGGAATTTTGCTCCCCCCTCATTACGCCTCTGAGTATGGGGAACTCCTCGACAGTGGTCAACCAAAAACTGTCCAAAGGAAGGTCTGCAAATCATCAAGTCACGATATTGTTTTAGTCCAATTAGTTCCTGATGGTCCTGTGAAGCCATGTATTTTCCAACAACTGATGCTGGGCCATATTGGTCTTTGACTGAGTCAAGGCATTCAGTGGAGTCTGAATAAAAAATAAAATGACAACTTAAACGAGTTTTAAAATGTTTACCGATTACGTCGCCCAATGCAGCAGTGGGATCTTGTCGTTCCTCTTTGAGTGAAAAAATCTCCAAGTATACGCATGTCGTTGCCAAGGTGCACCTCCAAACGGAATCCATCTATTTTATCTGTGTATGATAGATTCACGCTGGGCCTAACAGCATAGTGCGCTAAAATACATAACGCCAATAATAAAGATAGAATTTCAATCAAGTGTTTAGTACCCTTTCACATAGTTCGATATTGGACAGCTGATTTGGAGTAAAAAGCATTAATCCCACTAGTCCAGGTTANGAAAAAAAGTTTTGACACTGTTAAACAGACGTGGGAACAGGTAGGCTGAGCCCCCCAAATTAACAATCAATATGTCCAAACTCAAGCTTTAGTCTCGCCGATAAAGTCATTTTCCATGTCACTGGATACTGCTGCAAAGGTCTCCCAAACAAGCTTAAAACCACCCCCAATGCTGTAGATCAGTTGATGGATCTGCTTCAATCCAGGCCAGCAAACACAGGCGATAATCAACCTGTAACCAGAGCCAGATTAAAGGGTAGGGGGCCCGGGGCAATTTTCATTGTAGGGGCCATATGACGTAATTCATGACGTCATCCTTTGCGAATCAGCGAAAACGTAATTTTTTGAATGTTCTCATATACTTTTTCCGATAGTCGAGAATGTGCTTACTTAACTGCACATACAGTTAGCTGGGGTAAGAGAGTTTATGATATAACCACTAGGAAGTATTCTTAATAAGAAAAAATGTTTCATTGACTAGACTAGAGAGGGACTCGGCAAGAAACATCCTTCACCCGAACAATAAGCAGAAACCAGCGATTACAACTAAAATACCGGAAAAATAACATAACAATTTGGCCAGCTACGCTGGGTGTGAAAGCTGCTTCGAAGCTTTTGTCGTTATTTTCACTTACGTTTACTGATGTTCTGCTTAACGCCACAGCTTCAACGCTGCTGCTTGAAAGTTCTGCTGCAAAAAGCGATACAGTCGCGGTGTTTTAACTGACACTGCCAGATCCTTGCGCTTTTTGTCCTTATAAACTTTTCGCTTATTTAGCTGCTGAGCTGATGGTATCACAGATTTCGGCATCACGCTATAGCTAAACACCGCTATCTCGTGTGTTCTGCAAATGGACTGATTAAAACCTTTTCTGACGGACCACGCAATAACATGTGGTGTAAATGGTTTGACTAGCTTCATATGTTTGTGATGTAACACAACGGTAGTAACCATCGGAAGAGTGCGTGTCCAGCATACGTTACCATTTATGACGAAACAAAGGGGCGCAATTCGGCTGCGGCTACCTCCAGACGGCACAAGAAGTTACGGTATCATTGAAACACAACAGCCGTTTTGCCACTTTGGCTTATTTGAAGCAAGATGTTGAAATTCTGGATTTTCAACAAAATCAAAAAAGCTAGACAAAGTCTGGCTTTATTCAGTAGGAAAAGCATGGCTCTGGCAAAACATTCTGAGCTGCATATTCATTACAAATCACTTGAACTGCCGAAAGTCTACGACCATGCAGGGTCCAAAGAATATAGCAAAGATTTTACTGTTGCTCTGACAATTTTCGATGTATTTTATGAAACACAAATGTGCGACAGTGTAACCACAGGGAAAGAAAATGCTTCGAAAGATTGTAATTGTATTATGGCGATGTTTCTGACGAGTTTTGTCATCCATTTCGCGTTTGGTATGCATGCAGGGGCAGAACAAGGGGGGACACTTTCCCGGTTGTCGATTCACTGCGGGGGACGTAGAAAAGTCCCAACAATACAGCACATTTGCTTTCGAAAGATCTCAGGTTCGGACATGGGGGCGCCAAACTTCTTGCCCCAGGAGCCATCTAACCTCGTTACGCCCCTGTATGCATGTTTTATGTGTATGTGTCTTAAGAGAGCTATCTGGCTTTTTGGGGACAAGATCTGGCTTTTTTGGCGAAGACAGGTTGGCAACCCTGCTAAACAGCAAACACAGCAGGACTAGCTTTAGCACGCATATAATATCGACATCGTTTACGTGGCATCTGTGCAGTACGCGTGGTGCACGAGTAGATACGCATGCCAAAAAGAATTATTATATTAGGAAAAATGTATAATCAAAATTCAAATATATTTGCAATGAACAAAACCGAAAATATTTATTCAGTAGTGATTACTAAAACTGGCAGAAAGTCAGACTTGTAGAGATATCAATGAATGGTACCTATTGCAACATCGGAAGATTTGTATTCTTGTATCGCTTTTGAATCGCAACAATTTTTCAAACGAGTAGCCTATTTTTTATTTAAAACAGATAATTGTCATCCCGGGCAGGGGCCCCGGGGCAATTGCCCCCGTTGTCCCCCTTAATCCGGCTTTGCCTATAACCAATTCCAAAAACGAATCTCCGCCACCACTACAGTCATCAGTAAAAAAGTTAAACTTTGCAACAGAAGAGTGCTTTTCTGCTCAAATTTATGTTTTGTAAGCGACATGATCTAACAACGAATAAGCTACGCGTTTTGCTGTCGGTTGTAGATTTCGGTAACCATACCATATTTGTCCTTTCGTGGCCGACGTGAGGTGTCTACGGGTTTTGCAACAACAGGATCAAAACTACATAGGCATCAGTCACTGTTGCCAGGCTCATAGCCAGGTGGGTGTGAACGGCACCGTCGCCCCAAAATTTTGGACTGCAAATATTAATTGTCATGACCACGTAAAGCCAATTATTCATTCCACCAAGCTGTAGATATAGCTGGTATTTTGCCAAAGTTTCTGCGTTAGAGTTGAGTAGCATGGTTTGTTGAGGCGCACCGTGTTACCACGTAGTAATTCAATGCTACGCTGCGTTGTCCCAGTCAGCAGTGTGAGGTATTGCACAATTAAATTGTGAGGTCATAATTCCTTGAACTAATGGAGCACGCTCGATGCTTTTTGCCAGATAGCGGCAAGTTGTTTGCTAACAAAGATGGCTTTTTACACGCTGCATTATGGTTCAATCAGGGCCATTAGTTCCATCAAGAAACTCATCCATTCACCTTTACGTTGCAAAACGTCGATACAGACATACTGCTGACAGTGGCATACCTAGGGTTTCCCGCGCCCGAGGACAAATTCAGTTTGGGCGCCCCCACCCTGCCCGTTCGTGGCACCACAGATGCGAAGTCTGAGTTGGGAGTAAAGAGGTGTCAAAAGCTGGCTCGGGCCCTGCATATATTTGCTTCTGGACCCGTCTGAGAACTTCATATGGCTGTGACATCACGGAATTGACGTCAGCAACTTTCAGTCTTGGAAATCATTGACTACCGTAGAATTACGAATCTAATGGTTTCGATTATTAATCGAAAATCTCCCCACTTTAAAATTTCGGTCACGATTGAACATTCAAGCTGTTTTATTGCGCCATTCCAAGTTGTGGTAATAGACTATATTTCAGTTGTAGCAACTGGTGAAAATAATGCAAAACTAGGCAAAAAGTTCCTTGATCATCTGCAAAAATTAACAAGAATTTAATTCACAATATTTTATTGGCACAAAAATCTGATAACACAGCATAAATTGGCCAGAGTTGCACCTTGTTTCTTAAATCACGGGTTCGTCAGAATCTTTTGAAGATCCCGAATGCAACGTACCCACTCTCTCGTAAGGTTTAGTCACATTCACCGCTGGTGCGAGCTGTGGGGGTTCTCGAGCATGCAATTCCTGAGGTGAGTTTTAGAACGTCATAAAAGAGTTACTGAGAGTAGACTCATGAATTCAAAATAGAGGACAGACAGAAGAATGCCTGCAAAAAAACTGAAGGCAAATAACAAATTGCAAAATCCTAAAACATTTCATTGGATATATTACCCTGAAAAGGCAACAGAAAATAAAAGAAATACTGCGATGGAATTCTTTACTTGTAATTACGTAACTTCAAAGACGAAGTTTTCTTGTCTTTGCTGCTGAAAATTTATCGATAATTTCGTCAAAAATTTGATATAATTGAAATGTGTCACATGTATTAATTTACGAAATATCTAAGGCCAATGGCACTCCGTGGGAAGTTTTAAGCAATTTTGTGATATGAATTTCGAAAATCATGTCCATGGAGAAGCTTTGCTTATAGGTCGAATTAATATAATGAACCTGTAGCAGCTGAAAGTTCACAATTATTAATATACTCTACGCCGGGGCCTACGAGAGGGGGTACAAGAGGTACATCGTTCCGGGCCTGAGAGCATGACGTATATGCTAAACTTTTCTGTAATCAAGCCCAAAATTACTATGTAAGCCATAGTTGCCAATATAACAATTAATATATTTCTAGATCTTAGCATGGCCGTTGTTTTATCTATATCCTGATTACTATACAAACATGAAACAAGTTATACAAGTTTCGACGAGGGTCCTAGAAGCTAGGGGAGCCAGGTATCGGTCTTCGTACTCGCCTGGAAAAATTTTATCTCGGAGGCACTGGCGTAACTAAATGAGGAGCAGTGGTGCGAACCGCCACCGTGCAGCGGGCAAGCTAAATGTAAAAACCAAGGAATTTGCGCAGTTCGTCAATATCCCAAAACAAAAACCATCATAACTGCCTTCAGCACCACATCACATACATGTAACATGACGTTTGTCAAGCCATCAAAGGTATAAATTTTCCTAAACATCAGTTCTGTTGTCGTAACAACATACTGTAAGTTTCATTGCTGCTGTAAAGCATGCGCAGTTGAATACTGCATTCACTGTGAACGCTGGATTCCCGTCCACTTACGACGCAGCTATGTACAATGGGAGCGAATCGGAAAGTTTGCAACCCCTGGCTATCTGAAAGCATTGCGACGCAGCCGTGAGTTATGCCACATGCGGGCGCTGATTGCTGGAGTCAGAAGCTCCGCTTTAAAACGTAACTAAGGTTCGTAACTACTCGCTCTGTGAACCTTGGTGAGCTTCATAAAATTTCGCAAGTGGGTAACAGCCGCTGGCAATCGACATATTGCGCATCGTAATCATCAGCATCCGCTGACATTTGAAATTTCGCAATTATCACAAGACAAACATTCCGACCTCAATTTGGTGCCCCCAAAATGCTGCGCCCAAGTTTAGATACCCCTTTCCCTCCCTTAATTACGCCACTGACTGCGGACTCACAGACTGAACTGGCAAGTGGCAACAGTCCTGAAACTGTTTTTTGCGCTTTGGAGTCTTCTGGAATCTTGCGTCAGTTATATAAGTTCCATATTGCATTCCTATTTTCACTAATACCTTTCCTTTCAATGCTGCTATGAGGCAATAAAAAATAAACTTGCAACAAAACCAGACCAATTTTGCACAGCCCAGCGGCAAGTAGAGTACTGTTCTAGCGAAAACCAGGGCAGTGGAGCCGGTACTCAGATTTCAGGCTCCGGCTCCAACATGAAGAAGCTTTTGGCTCCGGCTCTAGAACAATTTGGTCCAAAAAATTAAAAAGAAACATCGTATTATTTGTATAACTCGCTTGCTCCACAAACTATCTCTGAAACCGGAACCCAAATTTCAGGCTCCGGCATCTAAAAGTTTTTGGCTCCGGATCCGGCTCCAGCCATCCAAAATTGCTTGGGCTCCGACTCAGCTCCACGGCCATGGCGAAAATGACCGTGTTTGTGATTAATTAATCGGAGTAAGGCTGGGCAGTTCTCACACCGGAATGCAATAATGGACTTTTGTTACTGATACTATTCGATAATATAGTCTGGGTAAAAGTCCGGGACGCAAATCCTGCAGTTCAACGCAGTGTAAAGCATTCTTTAGTTGAAGTTTTGATCTCTGTTTCTACTTGGATAGGCTCAAAAAGAGGCGCGTTTATATCAAAGGGGCGCCACTCCTGGCAACTGTCCCCCCCCGTATCCACCACTGCTTCTTATTGTTAGTGATGTCGTTAACCGCGTCAGGGCCGACCATCTCATTGACTTTGCAGGCAGGCAGTACTGTATTGGCGTCCCTGGGTGTAAGACCTTTTTGATTTAGCTACGAGTTTAGCAACTAGGTAACTAGCTACGAGGGCTTTCTTGTTTACCTTTGTATTTTTTCTCATGAAAGTTGCTTGTTTTTTGTGTTTTATTCACGCAAGCTAACACTATAGTCCATCGGCTCGTTTTGAAGCGACGGGTGTTTCGTATGGAGATGGCACTTAGGGCTGCTTGACACGATGGCGTGTTGGACAAATTCTTGTCACACACCACGCTTAGTGGAGTCAGTGTCGTATCATCCCCGGTGAAAGAAGATCCAAACGAAAAGATACCAAATTTTGTACGGTTTTGCGCTCACCGTCTTAGCTTGCTTTTTCCCGCCACTCGTACTGGGGCCTTCACGTGGGTCAGAATCTTGTCCAGGGCTCAGGTGGGAATTTGCATTTTTCCTTTTTGAAACTTCTCCATAAAAGTGACCACGACTAGTTGCTTGCCACCAGGGTTTGCAAGTAAGAAGGAACGAAGCAATTCGCTACCTGCGGCAGCCTGGACGAATATTGCATTACTTCGCCAGCCACTATATTACAGCACAGACACTCGATAATAGCATACCGTGTGCAGATATTATTTAATACATGTTAATAAAAAAGGAGTATTAAGACATATTAGCACAATTGGATGATTTAGCTGTTTTTTTTCGCTGAGACATTTCCGTCGTTTGTCCCTTAATAGTATTAAAACTCGCCAAAACAGTATTCACTAGCCTACTTTTTCGGACATTATGACCGAATTGACTTAATTTTTGCGGTCGCTTAAAAAATTCACATTTGACCGAGAAAAACAGCTTCACAGCACATTTTGTGCCGCGGAACAGTGGTTGAAAATCACCGCTTTAGACGAATGCGTCTGTCTGTTTTATGTTGGCAATGTGGTGAGCTACACATGGTCACTTTCTAGTTTCTGCCGATATTCTCCTTGTGTACTGCTAACCCTGTCTGTCAGTTCATCTACTCGACGATTTTTTAATTTGCTGTGGTAATGTTTCATTCAATGACAAACTTGTGTTTGTGATTTTCTCTAGGGCACCTGAAGTTATTCTTGGCATGGGTTACCAGGAAGTTGTTGATATCTGGTCAGTAGGCTGCATTTTTGGAGAAATGATCAGAGGACAAGTTCTGTTTCCAGGTACTGATCATATCGACCAGTGGAATAAGATCACCGAGCAGTTGGGCACTCCGTCGCAGGTGTGACTATTGGAAAGCTCTTTTTATTGAATTCATGGTGTTCTAAGGGCTGTGATTGCTTGTTTTGTTGTTTGTAATTCATGTGCTTAATCAACTGTGGTATATTTGATGCCAAGAATACCGACTAAAGTCAGCAGGTTGTAGATTCGAAGTGCTGAAATGATGCTTTGTAAAGCACAACTGGATGTTACTGCGAACCAAAAATTACATCGTGCGCACGAGCTGTTTGATGCGCTTGTATTGTACTGTAAGCAGTGTTGTAGAGATGCTACAAAGTCAGGCCACTCCCGACCCGAGGCCCCCTTAAAATGTGTTATAACTTCATCTGTGATACGGCATTACACCTGTTTTTTACCAAAAGCGGTGTTTTCTAAGGAGAAATAACACCTCGGTCCTTTTAGTGCTGATTTTCCTTCAGGCTTGGTCGTGCGCAGAAAAAAAAAGACCGAGTGCATGTTGAAGACCATGTTGAGAAGCTGCCTGCTGTACCAAATCGTCCGCAAATCGTCCGCAAAAGCGTAAACGACACAAACTTCTGAGCATGAATACAGTGGCTTGACAGCCAGTAGCAGACGGCCGTCAACAACGTACTACTGCAACACTCCCCCAAAGCTTTTCACAAAGAACCCGGCTGTATGCTTTTTCGATGTCGACAAAACATGTGTAAACGTCTTTCGCCTACTCCAAAAATTCTCGAAAATTGGCTGCAGTGAAAGTTTGGATTGTAGTGCTGCGACCCGGACGAAAACCGCGCTGGGCATGATCCAGATTTGGTTTAATTATTTTGCGGCATCTTTTTTCAAGGCACTTGGCATTCACTTTTCCAGTGACGACAAGGAATTGTTCCGGTGGTTGCTGCATTCACTCCTGTCTCCATTTTTGTGTTTGGGGATGATCACCTCAGTTTACCAATCTCCGGGTGCCCTTCCAGAACACCAGGCCACCTGACACACACACGCCAGCCACAGAACTATCTCGATTCAAGGTTTCGAGCATTTCAGGTCGGATTTCGTCACAGCCTGCAGCCTTCAGTGTTTTGACGGCAAGGAAAACTTCGGCTGCAGTGATGGTATTTTCCTCCCCAAATGTACCTCGTGTGTGTTCGGTGGTGTAGTGCTGACCGGGTTCCAAAAGATCTTGAAATACTCTCTTCACCTGCCAAGGATGTCCTTCTCATTGCTGATTAAGATACCATTTTGATAGTTGATTGATCCCGCAGCATGACATTGCAGGCTTTTTCACCATGAGTGTTGCGGACTTCGGTGCCTCAGCGAACGGCGATTGCAAAGAACAGTCGGCTTTGTTCTGAAGGCGCAGGCCCTGTAGGCTACTTTCTTTGCTCGAATAGCATCTTTCACCTCCTGGTTCCATAAAGAGGTTACTTTTTTTGCCATTATTCTCCACACCGAGTCGTTTCCGTCCGCATACCCGAACAGCAGGTGAAGCTGTAGCTGCTTTGAACAGCCGCCACTCTACTTCCGCGTCCGCTGTGCATTCCAACAGTTCTCGGAACAAGGACGATACGCTGTCCGCAAAAGTCTTTCTTACATCTTTGTCCGCCAGGGCCTTCCACTTTATTCGGTAGGATCTCCTGGTCCTGCACGTGTGTAGGCCATGGCGGCTTTTCCAGATGCAAGTTGCAAACCAGCCAAGTGGTGATCGGTCGACAGTTCTGCACCCGTTTTGACGCGAACGTCCAACGCTGATTGGAACAAGTCATTTGAAACTATGCAGAAATCAATAAGTGACCGCTGCTCCAAGGAATCTCTGCACTAGGTGTACCTGTGCACATCTCTGCTATAAGAAAGTGTTCATGATGCATAATGCGTTTTTACAGCACAGTTGCAGCAAGAGTCTTCCGTTATCATTGCTAATTATCAAATAATTTGGTTGAGTTTAACAAAAACTCATTCCTTTTAAGGTTTTCCCGTGTTCTTAAATTTGCGCCCACCATTATCAACATGTTCGTAGTTACGTTACTTCACAAATGTTTCCACCAAGAAATTTCTCAATTAGTTCCTAATCACGTTTGCTGAACAATAACAAAATATTGTGCAGGTGGAATTGAAAGCTCGTTGACGCTTCAACATAAAAAAACGGGACACGCGAAAATAAAAACCAATGTATACCCGGTAGAATCCTCAAAGTTTAACTTACAATTGTATGTTTCTTCTTTAAAGTAAACTGTAAAATTTAGTAAGACAAAGATATGAACTACTTTTACACAAGCACAAAAATCAAGGCCATTTTGCGTTTGAAACCGTTTGCAACGCAAGCATGGGTTTTCTTCAACGATCTGGTCATTCTATGAGAATACAATCAATCCGATCAACCAAGCCAACAATGCGTTTGCAAGTATTCTTTAAAAGTCGCGTTTTTTATTTCAACGCAATGCAATTGTGGTTTCGACATCCAGAAAAACGTTACGCTGCACCTTCTTCAATGTTATTGTTCAAAGCCACACAGCCGATAGTGTCGGCAAAAATTTGTCAATCCAATTTTTACAGCAAGTTTGCAGCAAATGCAACTTCCAAGATGACCACGTGATCTGGTGTTAATCGTTCCTTGCTATGGCACAAGGGTAGGCCTTTTCATAATCGACCGTCTGCCAGCATTTACGTGGTGACAGAATCAAGCAACTTTTGTCGTAAATCTGGAACGATCACGCAATATATTGAGATGAAACCCGAAGCTGTTTGTGAACGATGGCTTGCGCCAGTGACTTATGAATAGTGACAACAACTCGCTAGTTGATGTGTGCATTTGAATCCGTATGTCAGCAAGTACTTGCTGACAATTCTCTGTGGAAAGTGCAGCAAAAGAAGTCGAGTGCTCTTGCATTTAGAATTTCTTTCACCCATTCGCTTCGTACTTCTTTAAACCCGCTTCTCTCGGGAGGATCGTGAAAACAGCGGCCCTCGGCTGTTTCCGGTAACTTCCTGGATCTCAGCACACCCGGTTGGTCCTCGGCCAGCATCCGAGTCGCTTTCCTCTGGTTGTAGCCAGCAGAACCTGTCTTGCCAACCATTTTCGGGGCATTTCGGTTGCGTGGTCGAATGTAACGGTTGAGCCCTCGGAGTCACCACTGAGATCCGTCTGTTCGTAGAACTAGTTTGACATTCATTACTTTGCGCATTTCACGTAGCGGCAATTTTTCTGCATTCAAGCTATTCGGGCTGCCCCTTGCCGGCTCGTTATGTGGTGCTCACGACCACGACGGTTTCGCCAACTATTATAAACAGAACAACTTGCTTAGCCCAACCAAACCAGCTAATCCCTCGCTTCACCGTGCAGCGTCTCCCTCCTTCATCATATCAACCTGTTCTTCGATCCCAGGTTCAATTGGTTTCGCGCATCTGTAGTGTTCCGCACCTGCAAGACGACGAAAAGCTTTACGAACCACTAAATGTCGAATGTAAAGTAAACCTTTGCACAGTTCCGATCGACCTGGTCCCAGTTAGTAAAACAGACGCGGAGGTGAATAGCGCATTTGTGCGCCTCAGGCGAATTTTCTCAGGCGCGGTCACTGTAGGGTTGGTTGTTAGGCACTAACAGCTGCATAAAAGCTAGGTTTTCGCAGTGGGGCTTTCCTTACAATCTACAACGGTGTCATTGAGGCGTTTAATATGGGTGGTCTCTACAAGGGATTTAACCACGAGAGTCGGATAATCTTTCCCTCAAAACACGTGCTGAGGTCCTTGATCTTCATCTGTGGACACGCAAGAAATCTAGCCATAATTAGTTGCATGCTATTTTTCTTATGCTTGCTAATGTTTTTGCGATAACATTTTAGCATTTATGTGTGTGGCAAATCAGATTTAAAAGGAGTTCAGTGTGGTCTGAATGGTGTTATGGACTGATCTGGTGGACGTGTTGGTCTACGCAGAGTAGGTGCGCAAACGCTCAACCAAATAATTCTTGTTAATTTTTGTTAGTTGGAAATTTTAAAATGTGTTGCCGAATTTCGCAGACACACTTTACCAACTAGAATCGTAAACTATCATTATCTGCGGTATATCTTAATGCTCTTTTTTGTCTCGCATGGATCTGCTGCTCTATGAACGGCCAAACAATGCCGCGAACGTGTTTGAAAAAAAAGCTTTTTGGTTCCGAAACTTTTTTGCGTCGCAGATAGTCCAACGTTTTTGTTTCGTGCACAGGCAACATGTTTCGAAACGACTCTGCGTTTTGCATCTAATTTACCTTTGTTTCTACGTGCAATTAATCATCGAAGTCGTTCTGAAATTTATTGATAGGATTTTATCAACAAATTGCAACCTACCGTTCGCAATTACGTCCTGAATCGACCATTACAACGTGGTCACCCGATCCACCGCCTGTTTCCGGACAGCCTCTTTCCCGCTGACTCAGAAAGCAATGGAAGACTACGCGCAAGTCAGGCCAGAGACCTACTTGCGAAAATGCTGGTTATTGATCCGATTGGGCGCATCACAGTGGACGAAGCTTTGCAACATCCTTATATCAAAGTCTGGTAAGATAAGCTAATGTTGGCCGTGCATTGACCAATGCGAACTGCTCTTAATATCTGATCCTGACCTGATCCCGTTAAAGTACTGCGCTGCTCACTGCAAAAACTAATCGTGAAGCAGGGTGGTGGTAAGCCTGTCCCCTTGCGCCTTGAACTGTTGGTTGTTGAAAAGCAAATTCTAACCCTTTGCGGAGAAGCATCAACGCTTTTGCGGCACAGCGCGCTTTACATTCATTGTTTTTTGACGCAGGAGTCGGAAAGTACCGGATGTGACCAAACCGCATGCTGCTCTTTTTTTGCTTTTGTGCGTGGCTCTTAGAGCATGTGGAATTGTGCGCGCGTGATTAGTTTTTACCATAACAGTCAATGCACTTAAATCTGATTTTCCGACAGTGACCACTTGTTCATATTCCAAACCAGTCCTGATCATCGCGCTAGAAGGATCTTATCTCCGACTTTTTAATCATTATCTCCTTGCAAACGGGTGGTTTGACGATTCTGTTGTTGCTGTGCCACCTCAGACAGATATTGCTAAATCGGTCTGCAAGTGAAGCACATGCCTTCCCAAGTAGGGCAATCGTATTTTGGGCCTCACTGAGCGCAGGTAGCTCCTTTGAGCATATAGTTTGTTCAAATTTTTGTTCGATAAATCGTGTCGCTGTTTGCCAATGCCTCTTCACATCCCCAAATCTCAGCTCACGTCACTGCTTCAAGCACAGAAACCAACCAGTGTTTTTGAGATCTAGGGGTGAGCAAAACTTTAAGGATAAAGGAGCTATTTCAAACAACTTTGACATCTTATCTCCGCAATTTAAAACAACTTACAGCCGAGATCGAGACTCCGCGATGATGACGTGGCATTAATTAATTTTTTCCGATAAAGTCTTCATCGTGTGTGTGTATGTGTAAATACAGGTTTAATTTTTTGTCCGTTACGACCTCCAGGAAAATCTAAGTTCTGTCGTATTCGGCTCTGACGTGAAATAGGATTTACTTCTTTTCTAATCACTCCCGTTGCTGCGAAGCATCCGAGGTTTAAACGAGAGATTGCATGTGTTTAAGCGCACTTCCTGAGAATGTTCCTTTGCCGTTAAATCAAAGAGATCAAGAGTGGACGCGAACAACGAGCGCGTATTTTCTGCAGGTACGACGCGAGCGAAGTTGAAGGTCCGGTTCCTCAACTGGGCGACAACTCGATCGACGAAGCGGACTATTCTGTCGAAAAGTGGAAGGAGGTGATTTGGAAAGAAGTGAAATTGTGGGACACGATCGACACCACTGTCCCGAAACCGATCGCGCCGACCACCCTGCCCGAGGAAGTTTCCAAGGCCGGCGACGAGTCGAAATCGACCAAGGACGCGAAAAGCGAGAATGGCCATTCGCGGACCGCCGGCGATACGGGTCGAGGCGAAAAAAAGTCGTGATGTAATCATTGCCCTCGCCGAGATTTGCAGGAGAACGACGTTCGCGGCCTTCCGGCGAAACTTGCTTTTGCATGAGATAAGTTGCTGGTTCGTGACGTCGCCGTGGTAAGTTCATGACCCTTCGCCCTGCGGTTGAGCGTTTTTTCTCTACAGAGCTCAGCAGCTTTGGTGTTTTCAGTCGTAGGCTGAAAAACATGTCGTTGGTGAAGCTTTTCTAATGAAAGCTCGAGTATATTGCACTTCAGCTGGTAGTGGGCGGATGAAATAGATTTGTTTTAAATTTCTCAGAACTGCTTAAGTTCAATCAGATCTGCACCATACCTCAGCGCGCCGCGCGTATGATGTGGGTTTCCATTCGTAGCTCGTTCAGTGTTGAAACGCAAATGACCTATTCTGCGGTTCGTCCGCAATCAAACGACAACGCGATGCTCACCCGCGTTTCCGACTCAGCCGCACCACTGTTGATAAAAGGAAATCTACTCGAGTGGGCTTCAATGTACCAGAGCCCATCATCGTTCAAAGGTCTTCGCTTGCGGTTCGTTTGGCTTCTTTCTTTGCGGTTTCAAAGGTCTTTCGCAGCTGCACTAAAGACGTGACTTTAAGGCCCGATCGACGTGGCAGTCACTTTCGGCTTGTCTTTTTGCCCTGTCCTATTTCGGTCTTGCATGCGTTTTTGTCTCATTCGCTTTGCTTCTCGTTGATTGGCTGGAAAATATTTGCAAGCATTGTGGCGGCAGTAACCTCCTCAATCATCTTTGGCGATAAACCAGTCGTGTATCTGATGCGGTATTGCAAGTCAACGTTTTTTTTTGTTTCTCAAGTGAATTCTGTCTCGCGATTGGTCGATATCTGATTACAACACGTAACTAATGCATCAAGGGCGTAAACGGGGGGAAATCTGCCATGGATGGTAAAACGTAGATTGTTATATTGTGGCCAGCGCTGCGACACTTAGTTTTGACAACCACCGAGTTATTCATTACATGCAGCGCTTGCAATGTCGGTCTCATTGTGGTTTTAAAAAATTTTTGCGATTGGTGTATGTGCATCGACAGAATTGGCTTCATCAGTAGTGCGGTCGACTGCGTTGAGTACATCAGCAGAGCAAGATTTCCTCTTGCCCTGGCTTCAACATCTAAGGAGTTTGTTTTCGTATAACACGCTGAGCCTAGCGTGAAATTATTTAGCAGATTATTTCAGTACGTCAGACGCCAGCATGCCTCAGTTCCTATTTCCCTTTCGACATATCTTATGATTTAACTGCAAGCAACCGCAAGGAACGAACGTGGACGCACACGTTGCGAGCGTGTTTTGGATGACTACACAATAATTTTCCAGAGGCTTAACCAGACGCTTTGTACGTTACCGCCTGAATGGGAACGGCGGGTGTCAATTTCCTGTCACTTTAAAAGCGCTCTATTTCGTTCGCACTTCGGTTTCGAGGTGCTCTCCAGAAGAAATGAATGATATACATTGTTGGCGAGAGCTTGACAGTCACCATATTGCAGTTCACGAACTTAGTCAATACGCAAACGTAAGACGATGACGAGCACTGCCCTTGGTCATGCTTTGTTTGCAATTTTGTTTTGAACTCACGAAGCTTTCTTCAAGTTCCATCACTCAACGGAGCGCGCAATACTGGTGAACACCACAAAGTCCCGATAACAATTTATATGCCCGGCAAGACAGCAAATACTGCGCTAAGAGTGGTGAAGTTTAGTGTATTTTTTCTTTGTGTACTTGCTCTTAAAACTACTAGAATGTATTTTTTTAGAGCAAAAATCCTTCGCAGTGCTGTTCCCAAGTAGTTGGTTAAATACACATTGGTGCTTACACAAAAAAGCGAATTTTGAGAACGCAAAGTCCTCCATGCACCTCGGTTTTAAGTAAACTCCCAGGAGATAGCTTGGAAACAACTGCAAAATGGAAGCGATTCGATCAGGAACTCATGGCCCTACTTTTGTAAGCGAGGTCTCCCGTTATATTACTAGTGCGTATGTGCACTTCAAAAAGCATAGCGAGCAATTTCAGGATTGTGCTCCCGAATCATCGTTTGTACCGGGCATTTCATACTACTTGTTTCACGAAATGGTACTGAATAACCTTATGTATCTCGCTATGCAAATAAACTCTCCTTTTAAAATGGTTATGAAATCGGTTTTATTCTCCATTGAGTGTTGTGCGCTGCGCGGGATATTTTTAAACTAAAGTTTACGGTCTTTTTGACATTGAGTTCCTTGCTTACTTCGGTGAATTCTTTGTTCTTGTTCTGTGTGCACTGTTGCATTTGATTAGTTTACAAGCTGTTGTTTTTCGGTTTTTAATGCCTTGAGGAAATACGTGAAATTAGTGAATCTCCTTTCCTGGCAGCACCCATCAGTGCTTACGTGTTCGAACGTCGGGCATCGTATCTAATGGACAATACTCGCTTTTGTTTCAAGACGAAGGCGCATCGTATATAAATTGTCGTAAACTAGAAGTTTGTACGCAACAGTAAATGTGAAAATTAACAAGCACTTAACCAGAGTATTGGTATTGAAGCTGACATTCGTCGTCAACCACCAAAAACCGTACGTTATGATAGTGTTTTTTTCTGACGAACATTTTTCTTCCACAAGCCAACAAAAGCGCAATCTGTGCGGTCACCTCTAGTCTAGTTGTATCAGCCATACGCTACTATTTATCCCTGCGGCCTTCAAAACGAGCTGACAGATGGACTGTCAATGAAGGTTGTGTGGTTGTTAAAATGTGACAGTCTCGTACAGGCCCTGAATTCGATTTGTATCAAGTGATGTTCTTGTCGTTGCTGGCATCATTCTACTTGTTGTGTATTGACGCATTTCATTATCTTACGAGCTGCTTTTCCGATAACAGTGCCTGTAATATTACTACAGCGAATATCTCACACAGTTTTAGATGTGCGCAAAGCCATTGGCTGTCAAGATATTTTGGAACAGGGATGAAATAGATGATAAGCAAGTTGCTGCTGCTCCCTGTTTCCGACATGTTGTGGCGCGTATTGAGTTGACCGCGTTGCTTCGGTATAGAGTAGACAATGTCGGCAGGCTCTGGTTTGCGTGCAAGCGTTTCTCTGTGCTGCCAATCACCGACTATGCTTCAATGGCGAGCATTGAGCAACATGCTTTTATTTTTGTTTTGAAAAGGATTTGACGTTGAGCCTTTCTAGTTAATAGTTAGTAAGATGTTTCGGACCAGCTGATATGTATTGGATCGTTGTATTTTCGCTGTCTCGTTTACTAACTGTCAATTAATAAAATGTTTAGTCTAATAAGTAAGATTACTTGTAGATATAGCAGACCAGGCAGGAACTGTGTCGTTAAGTGAAGGCTAGTGCTGCCGATCATGCAAAAAACAGTTTGCATGATTGCCGCTTTCTTGGCTGATAAACAATGAGGCGGTTAAACCGGACCCGCGCTGTTCTTGGCAGGGCCATTCCGAGAGAGTGGGTGCCAAGGTCGGGGATGAAAGTACCGGAGTCTCGTAGTGTCCTGCAACCAAGAGCTGATGATGCCTACATCGTAGGCGAAATATATACTCTGTAAGATCTTAAAGTGTCTGATTCTTTGCTGAGAAAGGATCTCTTTCCATAGACA
>JGI24158J21664_10003778_pt1 | contig 19210 bp, 16 predicted proteins | sample Ectturendosymbi3_FD_21664 | JGI IMG/M metagenome (IMG submission 21664)
TTCAGCGAAATACTACCACCTAACGGTTGGCGGCCAGGGCCAGGCAAAGTGGGCCAAGGTGGCCTAAAAGTCCTCCACTTATGACGTCACTCACAAAAAAAACAAACTCCCCAAGCAAATATTTTTTTTTCGAGAGCAGACTAGAAGACTTGCTGCGTCTTTTGAGACTTTTACCGGGTCTGTAGAACGTACCGAACTGGAGATCTTCCCGCGCAAAGCAACGTGCGTTTAGGCGTTTTTTTTCCGAAAATCCCCGAATCCACCCGGGTGCCAAAGTAGATATTACTGTACATGTGTGTTTGCTAACTCAGTCTAAAAAACTTTAAGCATTTTATTAAAGATGTAAAAAGTTTGTCCAAAACCTTACATTCTAGAATTTTGCTCAAAGCATTATATGATGTGATAATGTATGACAATCAATGCGCTTCGGTACGCTATGCAATTTAGCTTGACATTTGTTAGGCTAAGGTCAGGTTGTCGTAAGTGCTGTTTGTGTTGATATGTGCTGAAGACAGTTTTCTAGGTTGTGTTTTTTGTAGCAGTACCGTGCTGTACAGATACTAATTTATGCGATCATTTTAACAAGTAATGTGTCCTTGTAAATCGTAAGCTGCTGGTTTTGATAGTCATGCTTGTCAGCAAGTTCATAGATGGGATAGAGTCCAGGCTCTGTTAGAGCCCAGGTTCTGATAGAGTCCAGGCTCTGTTGGAAGTGGAAGCGATAGGTGTGGAAGTAGAATCGGTAGCGGAAGCAGTTGACGAAATAGCCGCTTCCACATCCCTGCTTGAAACCATATCGGTAAATATTCACAAAAACGGTGGAATCTTTTGAATATACAGTGGAACCTCGTAAACGACTACCCCGCTATCACGACTACTTTGACGCGGTCTTCCCTATGCTAATGCACTACCTTTTGTTTCACTAATGCGACCACCCCGGTATCCAGACCACAACCACAGTACTGCTGTTACAAAACTACTATTCGAGCACCGCGTAACACGACCACATATTCTATCGGTATCATTACGCTGGAAAACTTATAACCGGTCAGCAGAAATTTGCTCAGCTACATCACGTTGTCCTGAAGCAGTGTTTCTCAACCGGGGCATCCATGGCCTTTATATGCATAAGATGAAAGAAAAGTAGCGAAATGCTAAACTACGTGCCATGGTGGTCTAGCTTCCAAAACACAAACATGAGAGCAACTGTGCAAGTAGAATCCAGGACACAGGGCGAAACAAGGCCTCGCCTATATGAACGAATATGTTTATGCACTCTAACTCCCTCGGTAAATTTGGCTTTCGGGTCTCAATCGGGCTTTAAAAATAAATGTCGGGATCGAGCCGGGTTCGGGCTTGTAATTTCGGGCTCCAGCCGGGTTCAGGCTTCAAAATGAGGCACTTTTACAACTCTGTGTGGGTATGCAGGGGCCAACAAGGGAAGATTGAAAAGATACATCCTCCACCCACCAACAGTAAATATAAAGTGAAATCATTTTGTGAAGTAGGCCACGCTAATTTGAGGCCAAATGTTTTTGGTGCTGGTAAGAGGATATCAATGGAGGATTTGGTAGGGGTGGGGCTGCATGCATGATGCCCAGTAGCATTAAAAAGATTTGTAGCTTTTTCAAAAAACGGAAATGTGCAAGAAAAAATATTTATCGTTTTGGTAACGTTGCGACTTGAAAAAGACATCAAATCGCGCTGAAAACCACACTTCTTATAAAACGCATGTTGAAGTGTTCTACTGTAAGAGTGATATGCACGTGCGACCAATGCGATTCAGCATTTTGTGCACTCCAACTGACAGCTCTGATAAACCCAATTGTTGTTGTCTACTATATTGCTGTGCTTGTTTGTATCCAAATACGATATTAATGGAAGCAGGCTGAACTACAGCACCATGTACAGCAACGAATTTAAGTATATTAATGTGTAAATCATCTGCAAGGACAAAGCGTGATTAGTGTTGCTCTCAAAACACCTCTAAAAATAAGATCGGGAATCTGTATATATAAAACGTCACTTCTGCATCGACCCGATGTGTAACGTTCGCAGAATCGCTGCGTAATTTTGTTTGCGTGTTGTCCATAAGCGACGTTCCCCGTGATTGATTGTATCGAGCCTGGAGTAATTACCGGACCGTGTTTTTGCTTCGTTCCGCATTCCTTGGTCATCGAGTAGTTGTTCTATAGTAGTGGAGAAGGCGGAAGCACGCGATTCTGAACTTCACTAGGACAGCGAAGGTTGGTCCGTTAGAAAGACAAAAGGTCATTACGTTTCTGCAGCATAAGGCTGTTTCTTTGAAAGACATAAGGTCTTTGATTCTTTGCAGCATAAGGCTGCCATTAGCACAAGGCTAATTCTGATATAGGACATTAAGTCCTCACAGCATAAGGCTGGTCTTCATAATTTCGTTTTATCACGTTTTGTTGACAAGTTTGTTGGCCACGTTTTGTGAGCCTCGTTTTGTGGGCTTGTGATGATAAAGTTGGAACGTGCATTATTCGAATTATGATTCTCTTGATGTGGTCCTGAATCCCAGCGTCAGGAAGCTACATGATGACTATTGGTTTTACACCAAGGTGCCCCCCCCACATTTTACAACAAAATTGCGCCCATATGTAGTGTTACTGCAGTGCATTTTGCTTGTCTGCGATGTTGAGAAAAGTGCTGTTAATATTTCGTGACAAATAATAGCCGACTGAGACACCAGAATTTGCTGGAAGTGGTATGAAGTAATGCTACAATATAACATAAGAGTTTAAAAACAATATCTCGGGATACTGAACATGTTACAAACTTCCATAAACAATGTCAATTTTGCAGAGAAGTGCCACATTACATCACATCGTACTTTAACAGATTAACAAAGTCACGGTAACAACCCTCAATTGTTTTTCTTTTTGTCAGCCAAACCCTAACCCGACGCACTTACCTAAACACGAATTCCCAAGCCCTAATAATCAGTTTTATCAGCGTATTTGGTATGTAGAATATTACTCTGTGCATGCATACATGGTATGAAGTCAGAAATTTCGCAAGTCAGAAATTTCGCTTGACACCGGGTAAAACTCCAAGGTCAGAGGTAAACACCTACCTCGCCCTTTGCAGTTTCGCCCTTGGGAGGTCTGCAGCCTTGATGACCCTTGGTCCTTCGCAGCCTTTTGATAAAAACATACAAAACAGAACCTTTTACAACGGCATTGGAGGCTGAGTCACAAGGTTACAGACACTTACTTTACAGAACGTTTACTAATGGCGATGGAGGCAGAACCACAGGGTTATAGACACATTCTTAACACTATTGTTCACTAACCCGTAACACTTGGTACAACACTACTGCAGAGTAGGACGCTAATTCCTAAACTGTTCGGGGTCAGGTAAAGTACGAATGTGTTGTGACATCACACCCTCAAAAGAACAAACACTGCAGTGTCCGAGCACTCAGTCACAAAGTAAAATGCGGTTGTATTGTTCACAGAATAGGGACGTATATAAACAGTCTGACTGCATCACAGCACGCAACCATACGCTGGTAGATTTTCTGCATCTTTCGAGAAACAAGTACATGTTTTTTTTACTAGTGCCTCAAATGTGGAAATGTTACATTGAACCTGATGACTACTAACACTCGCTCTCTAGGGCAGAGTGTATAGAGCTCTGCATCCAAAATTATACGCCACACGCAATATCTGCATGCATGACTTTTTTGAAATTCACCATAATTGTGATGCATACATTGGCGTACAAAAGAAACGAAAAAGTACATTTTTAACACTATTTGAACTTTGGGAAAAAGAGGGTCGCAGCTTGTTTGCTGCACAGTACTGATATCGCAGTTTTCTCTGAATACCTTTGTCATCTGGGAGCTCAGTATCTAGTACAATCAGTGGCGGATTAAGGGAGGTGCTGACTGGGCTACAACCAGGGGGCCCCCAATCCCTAAATCGGTAAAAAGTTTAATATGTGAACAAAACACTGTAAAAGATCCCATCGCCATTTGAACCTAATTAGGCGCTCTGTGCTCACTCATTGAAATGCTTCGTTGACATAAAAGCAGTTGATTCTTTGACGTGTGGTCTGGCCGACACTCACTAACAAGTTAGCACTCCAAGGTCTAAAAAATTGAGGTATTCCATCCGCTTGTCTTATTTTGGTTTCCGATGCGCATGCGGTATCCACGTCATTTTAATATCGGTCCTGCAGACAGCCCCGGAGGAAGTTGTGAACTCGTTAAGTGGTGTCAAGTCTCTCAACAATGGTAAGTAATTAGATTTTAGCTTGAGATAATAAATCATTGTGTTATAAAGCAGGACTGCCACAGTTAGTATATAAGCCACGTACATATCCTCGTGTACTTTCATGTATTTGTGCGTTCTTTGTTACTGCGATGCATGTTGGACGTCTAACACGTTGCCTGTGGGAGTGAAGACCTTACACAATGTCAACTGGTAATTTAACACCAATTCTGGTACTATTTACTTCCCAGATGCAAGTTTGGACATTTTGGTATACACACTACGTGAATCGCCATTATTTGGTACAATTCTTGATAACTGACTTAAAACAGAATAAACACAATAATAAAAAGAAAAGTCGGCAGATATCGAGTTGCATAAAACGTTAACTGATAACAAGAATTAAACCGTATCAAGCACGTGTTGGTTCTGTTTACATTTCATTCAAGTAACTCTAAGCTTGCTCATGCTAATCTCAATGACTCATTCCATTTACGACTTCAGTAAGTCGTAAGATGTGCTTTAGTTAGGAATTTTGTTGAGTTCCATTTTATATTTTAAGTGCAGTAGAAAAATAAAAACAATGCAGTAGTGTTATGTCGTATGAATGAACATAAAACCATACGTAATAAGTGAAAGTGAGTTTCACAACAGTTGTTGATAAGTGAGTGCATGCTTTTGTTCTTACTTATAGTCTAACACTGATTTGTCCTTGATTGTGAAAAGAAAAATGCAATACTGAATTGCAATGAGTACAATTGTTATTTTTACCATATCAATTTAGGACATATCAAACTGGGCTATTATGGTAGGTAAGGTTAGGTTAAATTTTGGTTAGGTTAGATTTAAGGTTAGATTAGTGTTGTTTTGGTCGGGAATCTGGTATGGAAAGCTGATTTTACTGAAAATAATTTTTAAATAAAATTTTATGTACCTCAAAAATGTCATTTGGATATATATATCCAGTGAAACTCCGCTAGCACGACCACCCACTGGACGGCAACCAGTTGGTCGTGCTAGCGGGACTGGATTGGTCACGTCACACTTGCAATCCTAAAGGTTCAGTGTATTATCGCAATCATTTCTACAATTCTTTCCTCGATTGAAAGTTATTTAGCTTTGTCTTACTTGCTGCTACAGCATATCGTTACTGTACTATAAAATCACACAACGGAAAAAGTCGATGTCGGCAGTACAAATTCTAGAAGAGTTTACAGTATGAGTTTGTTACGTCACATTGGCACTTACTGCGCTTGCATTCACGCCTACATCCCTGACTGTCCATGATACTTCAGGACGGGATGCAGCTGAGCAAATTGCTGCTGACAGGTTACCAGTTTTTCAGCGAAGGGATGCCGACAAAATATGGTGGTCGTGTCACGCGGAGTTCGATTAGCAGTTCTGTAACAGCTGGACTGTGGCCGCGGTCTTGATGCCAGGGTGGTCGCGTTATTGAAACAAATGGTAATGACATAGGAAAGACCGCATTAAAGTGGTCGTGATAGTGGGGTGGTCATCGACGTGGTGCCACTGTATATTCAAACATTCCACCAGTGTTTTGTGAACATTTATCGACATGGTTTCAAGTCTCCACCAAGAAATGGAGACTTAAAATCAATGTGTTTCGTTCCTATTGTGAGGTCTGTATTACTTAACGAGTCGTTTTTTTTGCTCAAGCTTTTTTGTTTCAATAATAGAAATACTTCAGTTCGTTATGTTTTTCCCTATTAATGACAGTTTTTTATATATAGAAAGGGCCCCTTTCTAAGTTTCAGCCAGGGGCCCCACACAACCTTAATCCGCCCCTGAGTACAATTTCCAGATATTTTTAGTGATTGATAGATTTTACATTTTGACCCCCCAGTGTTAGTAATAGGGTGACTGTGCTTTTTCCACTCTTAGCCTTAAACGTCATACAAACAGTTTTTCTGCAGTTGAAAATAATTCCATGCGATTCTGCATAAGCCTGACACACATCAAGTATACTTTGCAACCCTCGTCCACTTGGGCAGAACACACAAATATCGTCAGCAGACATCAGGTAACTTAATACGACTTCACCAACATAACACCCTGTTTGAATGTTCTTTTGTTCAGTGGATAAATCATCTAAATATACAGCAAGCAAGTATGGATTCAATACTGCCCCTTGTCTAACCTCATTACTAACATGAAACGGATCAGCCAAATGCTTGCCCCATTTTATTTGCATCGTTTGTTCCTTGTACCAAATGCTTCCGATGACGAATGTCAAGTTTTTGATACTGACCCGGGCGAAAATTTATTTGTGTTTCTACTGCAACCGGACGGCTGTTCAAATATACTTACATCAAATCATGCAAATGGTTTTGTCTTATTTGTGAGGATGTTTCAAGACAAATGTAATCGCGATCGTAATCGTGATTACTTTCATGCAATCGTAACCGACCAAACTGTGATTTTGTTTATTCGTTACCGCAATGGTGCATACGGCAAGTAATCATAGTTCTTTGTGATGTTATCGCTCGATGTCTGGTAGCAACAGTAATCTTGATCCAATACATCTGATGATCATTATATAATTTTTAACATATGCGCTGAAGTGACGATAATAATAATTGTTCTGTAGTACTAAATCAAGCAAACATCAAAACAAACCATGTGGAGTGTGACGGTGGTTTCTACTGCAAATAGTGGTTACTGCTGTATAACTACTGGTTCCTGACCCTGCGATACAACATCTTGCTGCACACACTCTCGAACTGACCAAATGTTTCTTTTGCATACAATAACGAAAAACGATTACATCACGGTAACGACCACCACAATAAAATGAGGACTCGACACAGCGGTACCAAAACTAAAACGCAAAAATGTGGGCGCAACACACGTGGCCGTAATCACTGCGCAAAAGGAATTTAAAGTGGCAACGCCACATTACTGCAACAGTTACTATATATGCCACTACTGCAAATAGTGGTTACTATATATGCCAGAGGTTCCCAACCTGGGGTACATGTACCCCCAGGGGTACGTTTGCCTATCCGATGGGGTGCATTTAAGGTGAGCAATGGAAGAAAAAATATGTTTACATAATATTTGTTTCCAAATATATATATATATATCAGTGAAAATTATTTTCAAAAATCATTATATATGTTTATTGTTTAATATATCTACGAATAATCATGATAGAATACTTCGTCATTCGAGATTTTAGGGGTACATGTTCATCTGTCGAAATGCTGAAGGGGTACATGCTCATCCGTAGGAATGCTGAAGGGGTACATGGTGAACAAAAGGTAGGGAATCCCTGATATATACAGAAAAAAATGATAACTAACCGGCTATAACAAAATTTGTTCGTTATAAGGTGAAATTGTTCATATAACCTCTTACCACAGTCAACATAATACTAACAGATGTTGCAGACATCAGTAACAAAAAGGTTGCAGTAAAATTGCTGCAAAATACAGGCGAAACCAAGGAAAAAGGGCCATGATCCCCGAATTTCGAGCATATCTTGTCGTTTTGTGGTTTGAGAAGCAGTGTCCCACACCAATTACTGTTATTCGCTTCAAGTCGAAAATATTTGGCTCCACCCAAAATTTTGGTCTGACTACGCTATTGCCGCAAGCTTCTCAGTACATGGAGATTGGCAGTGAAAAGAACTTGTGCAGATACAATTACACATATTTCCACATGCTGCACGTTTTTTTATCTTTTCTTGTTAAGAACCGTCATTGTCCACATACAGTCCATTGTCAACATAGAATAAGCCACGTTTCTTTGGCCGACGTACACGGACCGATACATGTGTTGCTCACTATCTATTCTAAGTCTTGCCGATGTTGGGAACATGACTTCGTAATGGAAGGAACATTCTCTTTTCACTGAAAGCTCCAGCATCTGCATCTAAACTCAAAGCATTAAGTTCTGATTGTCAAGACAGGAAAATCTATATTTTTGCTCTGATGCCTGCGGCCGTGGGCTAAGACTCCACACAAACATAACGTAGAACGGTGACGAATATTTTGGTTCACGTGGAGTTCAGTCCACGATTAGGTTCACGTTTGTATGTACCTTGTGGTATCTCGAATGTGTAATACTACATGAGTATCACTTGAAAATAAAACTCATCAATAGAGCAACCAAAAGGCAAAAATTATCCGCCTTTTTCAAAGTTCATGAAAAGTCCACAAACCAAATTTCACATTGATACCATGAGCGGCCCCAAGTTATTTGGCAGAAAAAGTCAAAATTTATCATTAAGTCAAAATTTTTTGCAGCACAGTTTTTTTCTTTTTATCGAAATTTTATTAAAGCTGCAACAACAGATATCGACATGTGTTTGCAAGTTTAATTGAAATTCTCACATAATACTGGACTTTTTGCGACTTCTGACGAAATAATGTTTTTTTTTCCAATACTGTACCATTGAAAGTACGTTATGCGTGGTATAGTACTTGATGTGGAAGTATAACAGTGTAGATCCTTCTCGGTGACATCAGGAAGTTTATTGACACTGGATATTTCTCTTGTGAGTTTGGACTGATTTTCGTCTGCGGTTTGTTAACTGTAGTTTCGTTGGGTCTTTCGAACTTCTGATTTTCGCTTCATTTCAACAGAAAAAAGATTTTTAACCTATCGGTTTGATGCTTTGTATTCGGCGTTTCAATCACAAACACAAGAAATTGGTAGATCAAAATAAAGTCAAAATTTGTAAATCATAAGGTAAAAATATTGAGTTCCTAGGTAAAAAATTGGTTGCTCTACTCATCAATATAAACAAAACGCACATTGCGACACCTGGTAGTTAGTACGGACAGAGGGACAGTTGTGGGTGAGTACGCATGAAAACAGGGCATGAAATGAGCTCATAAGTGGCTCAGCTTTTGCGAAAACAAACAAGTATTCATACGCGGTTAACGCGTTGCGAAACTACGGTGATGTGAGACTGAGAGCGGTTATAATTTCTTGGTGCTGTGGACATTGCGAGAGAAGCGAGCTTTGGGATACGAGCTCCCAATCATGATACTCAAATCCCGGTGAGACAGTTGACGTAACTAGACTGTAGGAACCATTCCGAGGATTCTTTAGTCTTGCTGCAAAGTATTGTCCTTTAAGAGAAAATTGTGGGTTTATAAAACCAGGCGCAAAGTTCTTGAAAAACATCCGGTTCAAACATTGCTAAACAAAGATCACGATTTCTTTCTGGTTAATACTCAATAGTTTTTTTTGTGAATTGCAGTGGCGTAACTGACCGGGGCAGGGGTGCAAACCGCCTCTCCCTGAAAAGCTAAATATAAAAGCCGGCACCCATTTAGTTTATATTTTGGTCTTCAATATTCTTTTGATTTTCAGTAGGTCGTTGGAGGTTTTCCGGTGATTTCGTGTTTTAGTAAAGACATCCACAATTGGATTCACTATGATTTCTCAAACTTTTTCTGAGTGTTGGTTAGTGGGAACCCTACAATGTCCAATGGGCCCTCTTCAGCTACGTTTTCACCCCCTAGCTCAAACCTCTAGTTACGCCACTGGGCACTGGTGAAGTGGTACTTTATATAATTGCTTGTGAAACCTATGGGAAAAATTCAGTTTTCTGGTTGCAAGGTGTGAAAGAAGCATGTAGACAAAATGCACAAGACAACTTCATCTAGGACTAATCCAACAATCTAGTATGGCATCAGCTTAGATTGTGTACATTTAAAAAAAGTTCAAAACTACAGGCTTCACCAAGCATAGAGTTAGCTTTACATGAAAGAGTGAAGTGTCAAGTGGCATCCAGTGATTTGGAATGCGGCTAAATATGACAACCTCACTCAACTTCAAACTTACTATGGGGAATTACTGTGAAGAACCGATTGTTCTCCGGACCAAGATTCCGTGTTTCTAATTCGCCTGTGTCTTTATTGATAATATACACGGTCAAGGGATCACCATACACAAATGGCCACAACTCATCAGATTTACGAACGTGAAATGTCGATATATCGTAATCCTGTAATGTAAATCAATGCTGCGTCTGTGGACAAATGTTACTCGCACAAAATGCTGGATTTTAAATAAAAGCCAGAGGACACTGCAGTTTTGCAAGGAGCGATACAAAAATATCTGTAGCAACCAGGTTGGCGTAATCGGAGGTAAAATGTCCGATTCCAGCTCCTAGCTTCCAAAATTTTCCGACCTTTCCAAAATTTCCAACTCCGACTCTTTAACATAAAGTGAATGAAGTTTGGCTGTCAAAAATGACAAAACAGCGAGCTAAAACTCTTGTTGAGTAGCAATAGAGATCACGCGCCGCGATCACTCTACTGCTATTAGGGTGCGTTGTCCTTATATACTTTGCAGAGATCCTTATCTCTCATTTGTGGTACCCGGGATTGCATGTGATGGTACTTGTACCATTACACTCTTTTAGAAATAAGCATTTTGTTATTGTCGCTAGATGCATGAATTAAGGCTTTGAATTGATCTATTTATTCAAAGAATATATACTAGTTATAAAAATTCATTCTGTTTACCGAAAAGCTCGTCTCACTCCCACCATTTCTGTAAGTTCTACTCCCCGGAAGCAAGTTTGGAGGTTTGTAATAGCACATACACAAGCGAATGCATCTGCGCGACGCAGGTTTGCTTGGGAGTGTGCCTGTGCTCTTTTATGGTTGGCGTAACTCAAGGGGGCAGGGGTGCGCGTTGCCCACCTGGCAGGCTAAATGTAAAAGCTTGTATTTCGGTATTTGGTATTGATTTTTTAGTAGCTTTTTTTCAGTGTTTTTCAAAACTTTCTCGGAGTGTTTTCCGGTGATTTCGGTGTTAGTGCAGACTTAATCGCATGACCAATTTGCAAACATTTTTTGTATGTGTTTAACCGGAATGTGCGATTATCCGTATTAGACAAATATCCGCAAGTTTACCACCTATCGACACAGGGGGCCCAAAATTCATTCCCGTCGCCACGGGGGGTTTTGTGGGTTTAGCCTCCCAAACGAAGTTTCAAACCCAAATTCAGATGTGAAGCACTAGAAATCAGTGTAGTTTTTGTCCATCCGTATTCTGTTTTATCCTGTAATTTATAGGCAGAGTGGTAACTGCAGCTCTTACGTAGAATGACATAGTCTGATCGTTTCTGGTACGTTTGTGGGATAATAAACGCATTTGAGGCTTGACCGTAAAGCGTCACCATTCATTGCTTGGAGTCAGTGGTGCCATGCCTACTGATTGGTCCATGTTTCGTGGACCCGCTTGGTCCATGTTTCTCAACATTTATAACCTATTTGAGATACAAAATGTTACAAATCCAAACATGTGTAATGCACCAGGAGATTAACAAGTTTAGACAGAATGGCTTATGCACGCGTATTTCGGCCAGTTAAAAGCACGATGCGTATGCTTTTCAAGGAAAATCCATTTAATGGGATATGGTGGACAGGACGACTGAAATTAATTGAAGGAAATGTTATGGAATAACATGAAGAGGCCTTACGTCTTTTGTTGTTGTTATCGCTTCGTTGCACCTAGATGCAAGCGGGGAAGTTTTTATTCTTTCTTAAAAATATGTCGCATATTTTTCTTATGTATTTGAAAAGCAGATCTCAGCAGTCTATTCATTTTGTTGCTACTAACAGCTTACTTTGCTGCTGTAACAAAATTTTTGTGAAGAAGGCCCACATTGACTAGCTACGTACATGTTGGTTTCGTTGCTACATTCGGATGCCATACACAATATTTCACAATTTCGTACTGTAAGCATGTAGTAAATGGTGGTGCATGAAGATCTTGTGACGTTGTTGCCGTATCGTGCAGGAAGACGGTCCAGAATTAAACGACTTCTGTAGATTTCAGTAAAAACTCCTCCATCAGCATGACCAGTGAGGTTCAACGTTGTCTTCCAATATTGGGCGTCATACTTCTGTGCGCAGAAAATCATATCAGCGACCGTGTTTAGGATAGCACACGAATATTACAATAGTTTTGCCACAGCAAAAACGCTAAACACGGAAAGCGTAAGATGCACGGTTTACAGTTCACCTCACATCCTCTGAATTATAAACTATACTTACTTTTCCGTACCTTCGTAAAAATATGGCAAATACCCGGTTGTACAATACAAGAAACTTTTCCATGGACTATTCAACTCCTTGTATTTTAACTCTGGTGTATTTAACTAATGTTTAAGTCGCTTCACGGAATGAGTGATGTGCCATAATTGCGATTTCAAATATTTTGCTGCAAATATTGCAATGCTTAAGGAAAATTTGTTGGTAAAAGTATTATGTAACATGAAAGCCATGCAAATGTTTAAAAATGCGCCGGGTTGAAATAATAACGAGCTCTTGCGGTGAAGGGAAAAAGAGGCACAACATTTTAGACTGGGAAGGTACGTGAAGGAATTCATCTGAATCAACAATGATTTCAATCAAGCACCTTTCCAAACGTAACATTTTTGTTAGTGTTACCAAAACAGTTTTTTTTATGATTTTGATATAAAAATTGATCTTTTGTTTTCATTTTTGCAAATGTATCACGTCTCACTGCAAATTCTAGATTCCAATAAGTTTGAAACGCGATTTCTTTTCTTATTAACTGCATTCGGAAAGCAAATTCTTTCCACTTGAAAAGAACTAAAATGGGTTGACGGTCGTCCCGTGTTGTGCACTGAACGGGAAAAGGTCCAGTAAAACATAATCTTTCCAGTTATTACCACGCTTGAAAACAGCAAACCTTTGCCAGCTTGCTTTTATAAAACCATTCCGCTTGTTTACAAAAGCCCACCGTCAATTACCAAATTAAACAGTAAAAAAATCGTGTTGAACTTCAATAAACTTTCGTTATGTATAAAAAGCTGCATTGAACACAAAGGCCTATGTAAAGTCACTGAGTGTGTTATCTTTTTTTAATCTCATTTTTAAATGACCGGTTGCATCGCATGTGCTCGAGAATGAGATGAAAGTCAAGCGAGCACTAGTATTCTGCAATTATGCCCAGCAGCAGGCTGCACGCAGCCACCTCGTTGTTGGTTGATAAGCCTACTTCTGAACTGTCAGACATATGTGAATCTATCAGCGAAACTTGTTTATTTTGCTCTTAGCGACAGTGTAATCCAGGCCTGCATAACATACGGCCCGCGAAAGCTTTTTTACTCAGATTTTCAGGGTGTTTTAGAAGGTTCTCAGAGATTTTGTCCGGTTTAGAGGAGTTTGCCCGGATTTTATGGAGTTTTTCCCGGATTTTCATCTAATCAAAATTTTTGAAGGTGCAGTTGCACCACCTGCACCCCCGCCTCCTACACCAGTGAAACCAGGGGTGGGGAACCTGCTGCGGGCCAAGTGCAGCCGGCGTTAACATTTGACATGGCCGGCATCAGAATTTTCGTTACCCAAGTACAACATCGCGTCAAAACGAAGCTCCGTGATTGGCAGGTATACTTGGTAGGTCAAAAGAAGTCACTCTTCCTCATGGTTAATGGAAGGTAGAACTTTAGGATAAAATCAATTGATTTTGCCTACCACCAGCGATAAGGCCCGTGATAGCAAATATGTTCCTCACCCCTGTTATAAACGAACAATATATTCTGCGGGGACCGACAAAAAGCGTCGCTATAGGCGACGTAACGGTATAGCCGAAGTGGTTATAGCCGAACTCGAAAGAACGTAAAAGATAAGAAATCTGCCGGGACCGACGAAAAAGCGTCGTTATAGCTGAAATCATTATAAGCGAATTCTATTTTATGAACTAAAAAGTTATTTCCAGAGGATTGATCAAAAAATCTTGGTGCGTGATGTATGCGTTAAAGAAACATTGCAGAGCTTCTAGCATCTTACAACAGCAGAAGCTGCAAATTAGAAACCTCAAGTGTTACTTTTAGTTCAACTGTTGCATTTAGATATGACGCCGACGTTTCGGCCTACTGCTAAGTGTGCCTTCAGGGCATTGAAGAGTACAAGCGAAGTCACTGCGCACGCGAAGTCTCGAAACAGGAAGCTGCAGCAATCAGTGTGACGTAGGGATAAAAACAAGATCGTGACGGTGACACAAAGGAATAAAAAACAACGAAGTAACAACAAGCGCTTTGTCTTTTCTGAAGTCCTTGACGAGACAAGTCCTGCTGGCTACACCCCTATAGCATAGCGGCCCAGAAGTAGCCAAGCGTCAGGTAGAGTGAGTCCATGGGTGGCGAAACCTTTTTCAAAGTAGGGAGCACAAGCATTCGTCAAAATCTATAGAAAATTTTTGTAGTTTGAATAGGCAACTGTGACATCACAAGCATTGAAACATGACGTCATTAACTTTTGTCAGCATGTGTAAGTAATTTTATGCAATCTTTTATATATCCTCAGCGATCCTATCTACACTCCACCCTATCTATCTACGCTACACTGTCTTGAGCACATCAGTGTAACTAGTTGTTCTTAGTCTTACACAAATTTTATTCGCAAGTAAGTACACAAATACAACGTGCACAAAGCTAAGGGAACGTCTGTGGGTGAGAGGGGCTTTCAAATGATGCGGTAACGAAAATATATGAACAGTGACAAGGCCCACAATAAAAAGAGCCAGAGTTAACAACTTAGTGAAGTGGGACCGAGGGTGGTGGCACAAATATACAAAGCAAGCTCGTGTTCCCCAATATAAATCGCAAACAAAGGTTTGCTATGGTTTCTTTCTCGTCTTTGAAATTCTTAACTTTCACCAAATAAACTCAACTCAAAGACTCGGGCTGTGCTCGAGGAGCCTGTGTGCCGGAGTCGGCACTGGGCTGTTAAAAACACCAAGAACACAGTTTAAAAATCAGGCAAAATTACACACAACTGATACCTGTCTAAGTACATTCAAAATCACAACATTTCCACACCTAGAACACAGAAGTAACATGGCTGAATACTCAATCTACAACTGCATTAGATACCGGAATGTAAAGACAAGACAAGCATATGTAGCAAGTTGTCTGTAAGGATGCCAATTGTGTTGCCAGTGCAAAAATAAAACATAGCTATTTAGCCCAGTGATGGAGTCTCAAGACTTGGTCTCGGTCTCGAGAATCGTCTCGAGACCCAGTTTTGCGAGTCTCAGTCTCGGCTCGAAGGTGTCAGGTCTCGAAAGCTACAGGTCTCTGTTACAAGCCTATTGTCTTGAGACTTTGATTATTGCAAGGATATTGCTTAGTAAAACTTCTTTAATTCAACGAGTTTTTCTTCTTTTGTATTTGTAGGTAAGACACAATGAAAACAGGTCGAAAAAATGCCAGAAATTTGAAAAAAATTCAACTTGGGAAGTGGTAACGACATTTTTTGGAAAAATTTCGGCAAAATCCACAAATTTTGAAGTTTCGAGTCTCGGAATTTTTGATGAAGTCTCAGTCTCGAAGTTTTAACGAGGTATCCGTCTCGACTACATCACTACTATTTAGTGTTGCCAATACAAAAACAGAAACACAATTGAAATTGATCTGCCACATATTTCATTTTGAGTATAAGATTCAACAAAATTTTGCTATTTAGAATGGTGTCAAAACGCTTGAAATTACATCAATTTTTCGATTTGCACGAAATTTTTCCTACACACAAACATGCTGAATTACACCAGCTGGCAAAATTTTTCGATAACACCAATGCGGTAAGCAATAACGAGAAGGTTGACCAGATCGTGCGTGGTGTGTTCTGCCAAATATTTACGAAATCCTGCCAAATTCACTGCGAAATTACAAATAATATTGCCAAAATACTGAAAAAAATTCTGCAAAAATTTTCCATTAAACGATTTTCTTTAACAATGGACTCAATACCAACTGTGTTACTTCGGTGTATTTAGGAAAAATTCGAAATTTAAAAGTGGGGGGTCTAGGCCCATGAAAATAAGTGGGGGCCTAGGCCCATGCGGCACCCCGGTTCCGCCACCTATGAGAGTGACTACATCTCCGACCTTGCTTAGTCCCGCTCTTGCTGTGGAGTCAGCACAAATATCTGAGATTGCTGTTGACCGTGAAGGATTTCGAGTCTTAGTGCTGGTGCACCCACGAATTCCCCAGAGGAAAAGCGGTTATGAAACTGAATGAAAGTGTATTGCGTTATGACGTGATTAAGTTTGACTGAAATTTCTCGTGCACTTATCTCGTACACTTAAGTTTTTGTAACACTTACAGAGAATTTGCAAACGAAGTTTCTGCAATGTGTATGACAAATGATCAAACAAGAAGTGATGTAAACCAAGAGATCGCCAACCAATGTCTTGATACGCGCGTCGCATGGTGAATAAACTGCGCGTTTTAGTCTGGACATACAGTACAATGCTGCAAAGAAATTAAAATCATTTTGGCGCGCTTCAGGAACTAATTTAAAGACTATAGTTCCAAACTCGGTTCGCCTCTCAATTATATTAGCCAAGATGCATGAGAATTGTCAAAATGTGAAATTGAATTTTCGGAGAGCCAAATAGAAATACGCAAAATGCTTAGATCTGTTGGGAAATTGTTGCTGACCTTCTTCATGGATTGGCAATAAGCTATGTGTTCCGCTCTATTGCAAGCGTAACTACGAAGGAAGACCTTAAAGAAAGTTTACAGGGTGTCCATTAAGTCTCTACACTTTTAAAAGTTTATTACAAAGGCAGTTGACAAGATTTGTTAACTAGATTCTAATGTAATGATGGTGGTCAAAGTTTTGTAGGACCTTGTGCACTGTTGAATCTGGTAGTTCCAGCTGCATGGTGTTTCTTGGAGAATGATCAAAAGACTGCCTTTCACGATCGATGTGTTCGTCAGATGTTGTTGATCACTTATCCCTCTCTTTATCTGAAACTGACCCTGTCTCAATAAATTTCCTGTGCCATGAACGAATTGAAGGACAAGATGGTGGATCTTTTCCATACTTAGTTCTGTAGTTTCGCTAAGTCTCCACATCAGATTTTGTCTCTATGTACCATGACACACATTCTACCTTCTCTTGAGTAGTGGCCATTTAAGAGTAATTTAGCAAAACAAATTACAAAAATACCTGAAACATAAAATTACAATGTAATCACAAAACTTTGACTAAAATAAAACAAATCTGGTTAAGATATTTTATCAACTGACTTTCATGCAGATTTCCAAAATTGTGATAAGATTTCATGGACACACTGCAGGTTGCCGGTACGATCCCCCACACCCATTAATTTTTTTGTTTCCCATCCCACTCAAAGATTGGCCACTTAGCTTAACTGCGTTCCTATTCGGTTATAAAAGATTTTTGTGTCCGCTAAACATAGCCGAACTTAAACTTTAAAGTTTAAAGAAAACGTGCAAGTTGCAACTGTCATTATAAATGAACAAAAGATTTTGCGGGAGCCGGCAAAAAACATCGCTATAAGCAAAATAAAGATGTAGCCCAAGTCATTATAGCCCAGATTTGTGCAACCCGCGGCCCGCAATGCGGCTCGCCGCGTTGTTTATTGCGGCCCTCGTGGTATTGTTCACGATCTTGAAATGGTATTTCAGTTGAATTATATTGCTCAATTTTTCGTGCTACTTATTCCACAATCATTTACCACAAGCTTTTGCACTTGATCAGAGTTTGCAGCTCTGGAAGTTCACGAACAAAGACCTGTAACATTTTTTAATTATCTGAGAACCATAGACCACGAAGTGAATATAAATTTTCGCGCCATTTGTAATTGTTACGGCTGCCCAGTTTAAGCTCTTTGTGATGTAAAATTTTTGTTTGTGATTCATATGCGAGGCTTGCAGAGGCTTTGCTGTGTAAAATTGTTCGAACACTGGTTACACGGCTAGTGATTTTTCACTCGATCTAGGGATTTTTAGACTGATCTAGTGATCTAGTGAGTTTCACTGCAATCTAGTGGATTTTTTCAGAGTATGTGTTTGAAGGAGATCATTTGTCTTTTTGTAAGTTTTCATCTTTTCAGCCCTTTTTTAAACTTTTAACCGTTTTTAATCAGTTTTTCAACGGGTGTCCTGCGAGCAGTGCCGTAGCAGCACAACTCTGCCTCTCCCAAATGCTTTCAGGGCCCCCCCAAAGGCGATTTATAAAAAAGTTTTCGACGTTATCCTACATCTCGAGGCCGAATGGCCTTCAAAACAAAATATCCTAATTGCAGACACAATTTTGGCAGATTCAGGCACTTAGCCAAGTTTTAAGGTTTGGGGGGGCAAAATATATTTTTAGTGGGGAAAGATTTTTGTTTTTATCATACGTTTAAAACAAATTTTTCTGAGGCAAACAAAATTTGTCCGGCACAAAAAAGATTTTGGGGTAATTGCCTCCGGATCTCCCTCCGTGTGCGGGCTAGGGAAGAACCGTCGCCAGAAAGTCTTCCATTCGGGGCCTTCATATTTGTGCGACAGGGCTAGACATTCTGAAAATCTATATTTAATTCACAACATGAACAGCATTTGCAGATTGTGCAAATTAATTATAAATATTTTCCGGAAAATACCCATAATTGGCTCGTACTCTCCAACTAAAATTTTTTGAACGAGCTTAGCAATAGGAATTGGATCGTTAATCATTGCCATGTAATTGACGGCGACCATTTAGAGATGTCGTAATGAAATGCAAATGTAAATAATTTGCTGGAAATCAGAATCAATACTACCGTTCAGTTATGGAAACATTATTACCGAAGGTGCACACATGAGACCGGTCGAAGCATGTGCGTCGTGAAGAACGTTTTCTTTCATTAGCGCAAATTGATAAACTTTACCATGAGCTTTGTGAAATATGCTTAAAAACCGTGCGCATTGGGCTTTTTACTGGCCGAAATACGCATGCATAACCCTTGCTGATGTCTGGACTTGTTAATCACGGGGTGCATGGCACATGTTTAGATTAATAACATTTCGTATCTCAAATCGCCTATAAATGTTAACAAATATTGACTAGGGTCTACGTGGACGCAGAGCCGGATTAAAGGGTAGGGGGGCCCGGGGCAATTTTTACCGGTGGGCCCCTATGACGTAATTCATGACGTCATCGTTTGTAAAAGTTATGTTT
>JGI24158J21664_10003779_pt1 | contig 19199 bp, 10 predicted proteins | sample Ectturendosymbi3_FD_21664 | JGI IMG/M metagenome (IMG submission 21664)
ACGTTGTTGGAGCTGCTAACAACAGCAATGAAGCGGCGAAATCAGCGTTTGCTTTTATGATTAGTAGCATCGTGTCTAAATACAAAGATGTAGTACACGTCCTGCCCACTTGCAAAATAAACGCCGTGGACCTTTTTGTCCTCATCCACTGAATTATCCGGGGTCTCGAGGAAGCAAGATTTCGTGTCTCTTCTATGATTACGGACAACAACGCCGTTAACAGAAAAGCAATGTCGTTCTTCGCAGTGCCCCTCAAGCATTCGTTTGTGTACCCCCATCCTTGCGATAGAACTCGACCCTTGTTTTTCTTGTTCGATTCCGTGCACCTTCTCGAGTGTATTAGAAATAATTGGATAAACAAAAAGTCTACCGCAACATGTATGATGTACCCTCCGTAAAAGTGAGACGGTGCAGTCCGATCATTGCGATATTATCCGTTTCGAACTGACCAGTCCAGTAAGCATTGCCCAGAGTCGTTTTAAGGCACTTCATCATTTACATCAGCTGGAATGTTACTCCATTGTGAGATTTGCCTATAAACTGTCGGTGAAAGCGTTGAACCCTTCTACTTTCGAAAGGCTAAATGTCAATTTGGCTCTGCGTATATTTAACGATTTCGTCGCTCAAGCCTTGGCCGAACGTGGCAGCGAGCACAACATCTTGCATTGGCATGATACCAGCATTTACATTAAAATAATTTCCACCAGGTGGGATGTTGTGAACGTTAAAACGCCAATGAAGGGATTGCATAAAAAAATCCTCACCAGTAGTCACTGACCGAGCGCGATTCGGAACCGAGACGGTTTTTAAATTTCTTTTTGGAATGGCTGTGTGCAAGGGATGAAATTCCTGGTGATTGTGGGAGATTAAGCAAAGAAACTTTCACTGCATTGTGGATCACGTGCTGCGGGCCCCGTGAAGTGGCAGATTATTGTTTGTCAGAGATTGGGTTAAATTACGTGCTTATGGGGAAGTTTCAGACAGATTCCCTCGAGGCACGTTTTGGTCAATACCGTCGACTTTCTGGTGGAAAATATAATATTTCCTTATCACAAGTTTATGAAAGTGAGAAAAAACTTCGCTTACTTTCTACTCTGAAGCTGAAACTGAAAGATAAGGAAATAACTTTGGCAAATTTGATTTTGATTAGAATGACTTTGTTTGCGGACCAAACTATTCAAGTGAGCAGCTGGTGTTGCTATGCGATGACGATTTTGTGAAAGTTGAAGAGTATTTGCCCGTAATCACTTATATTTCTGGGTACGTTTGCTTTGCCATGAACAAAAAGTTGAAGTGCATTTACTGTAAAAGTCGAATGACTTGCGGTTGTGATGATGTACCGAACACTGAAGATTCTTTTATTAACGGCATTTCACGGGGTGGTCTTGTAATTCCATCACCAGAAATGGTTCACATTGTTTTGATAAGCTACTTGGTTATTACTAAGATTTGTGAAAGTGACAAGTATCAGAAGTGTTCTTCCCAGAGCGATTTTGCTGACTATCGCAGTCGGTCTTGGAAGCCGAAAATTTTTGTTTTCTTCGTGGGGCAAGTGTGAAAGCAAACATAATTCACGTACAATAGTGAATATAGCTTGTTGGATCTGTTCAAACATTCTGCTTAACAATTATTGTTTTAAAAGAAATGATCGACTTACCTGTGATAAACTATCAAAAAAGATAAAACTGCAGACTCTGACTTGATTTGATATGTGTAAGCACTCATTCCAAGCTTAAGTGCAGCCATTTCACGATGAATGTTGTGATCACATCGCTTGAGAGTATGTATAACTATAGTAATGTGACATTGATATCAAGGAATTTGTGGAAATCGTTGCTGTGCCCGTGTATATTGCATGGTTTAAATAAAAACGTATCTCGAAAATCATTCCCGGAGCACTACTGAATGCTTAGCGCACGCGAGCCAAACAGACCAATCGCTGTGACGTAGGCACGTTTTTTGACGCACGCTGAACGGCCCTGTCTATCTAGGAGGCCCTGATAAAACACACTCATCACTGCGTTAGAGCAATTTACAACTGCAAAATCACGCTGCGCTAATGTCTTGTCGAATATGAGCAGTCGAGCATAGAAACTGTGTGCGGCTGGTGGACTGTCTAACGCACACCCCGGTTTGCAAGATCGAATCTTGCTAAATTACACAAGAATTGAGACTGCGCATAAAGTACGCAAGAAAACTTTCCATTTTTTGTTATGTATAGATGTCCTGCAAAATTTTAGTTTTCCTTTTTCCCTGCTGAGACGTTATCAAATGCATGAATGCTTCTATGTTTCCAACTGCTGTTTTTAAGCTCGTGCAACAGTTTTATCATGCTACAGAAACTGGTAATGTAGCCAATGCGGTCAGCGCTTGCGCTGATCAGCCATAGCAGACAAAATAAAGACAATTGTTTCGGATAAGGTGAACTATCGCAGAACACAATCTTAAACATTCTTAGTGGACGAAAGGTCTACAAAAAATGGTCAGATGATTTCTGAATGTAGACGATAACCTAGATTCCCACCAAAACCTATTTATTACTTTTTGGCCCATTTGCAATGTTCCTTGAAATTTGCATGCAAGTTCATTCCGTGGTATTTGCATTAAGTCCACAAATTAACAAGCAAAAGTATGCGAAAATAATCAATCTCCTTTGCGCAGGTAATAACGTTTGTGTAAAATATCAAGCTCAAGGGGGGGAGTTAACCCCAACCTCCCCTTGCGTATGCTCTTGAACTAAACACACTTCCATTGATGTAATAATTTAACAATTGACAATTTATTTTTACTTTTTTCAGTGGCCTCGGTTGTTAGACCAACTGCTTCAGACTTCAACCTCTTGCATGAAACTGTTTTTACGAAACAGTAGTTTCTAAGCAATACTAGAAGTTACTGTAGGTTCAGACAGTGGTGGAGGAATCTTTTTCAAAGTGGGGAGGTACAAGCGCACGTCAAAAAGACTAAATTTTTTTCATCAGAAAATTCTTTTTTTTCAAGCGATTTACTTTAACAATGGACCCAATACTAATTGTGTTGCTTAAACATATTTAAGCAAAATTCGAAATGTAAAAGTGGGTCCAGGTCCCCCCAGAAAAAATTGGGGTTCCTAGGCCCATGCCGCCCCCCGGTTCCGCCACCCCTGAGTTCAGAGCGCCAACCGTTTTTCAAGATTATGTGCAAAGGCCGAACTTGCGAATACTCCTAAATCACTGATGCAATTTGTCTCCATGCGCTTGTAATTTGATTTTAGTGTTGCTTCTAGTGAAAACTCTGTGATGCCGCTTTTCGTGGGACGTGCATTTTACATATTTGAGAGACACCTTTTTCGACGTTGATTTACACATGCACACTGTACGTCAAGGCTCTGCAGGACAGAGATCAAGTGTAATGTTTTCAGTCTTTTTCTCTTTCTTAACTTTTCTGCACATTTCAGTCTCACTACAGCTTTGTAGCTTCTTTTTTGTGTATATCTGCCGTTTCTGATATTGCTTAGATCAGTGCTTCATGCATGTTATTCCCCGTGAAACTTCGCCGGTACAGTTGGTAGTTCTTTCACAGTGGGTCACTTGACGCGCCTTTCGGACACAGCGGCTCACTGCTCGGTTTCGTGGATACGTCTCTATTTCTACCTTATGATCTGCCGGTGCTGGCAATCTGCGCTACGCATGCCGCACCTGGCACGCCAAGGCATGTCCAATGGCACGCAGAAGCTCCAAGTTTTACATATCAATTATTTTTATGATTCACGCAGGTGTATTGACCTTGACTTGTATAAAAATACGTATGTTGTTGGCATACTGACTGATTTACAACCTTACGTCGGCACACAGAAAGCAAAAGGTTGCCGACCGCCACCCCTGAAACACCTGTATAAGGTTATCTGCATTCAGACTTTCGCTAACCAGCTCTTACTTTGTGAAACCCAACCATGTCTCTGTGAAACAACTCAACAAGATTATTTAGATTGTTTAGGTAAGAATGCCTTCTAGCCTGCAAATCTCAGGCCAGTCGAAACGGCCCATGATGTTGATGGCAACAACGAAACCTTTCCATCCAACGACTGCTTTCAAAAGCTAACTGATATTTCTTGACAAATTAAACGTGTTTCATATCTTAAGCGATGCGTTCATATATTGTTTCGCAAAAGCTAGACCGTATTTTAGTAATTTTAGGGTTATCGATATATAGACCTTATCGATCTCGGTATTGATGATTTTCTTTTTTCTTTGTCGTGATGGACAAGCCAGTACTGTGGATTACAGGTAGTGTATTGCACCACTGGCTTATTTCGGTGACTTGTGAAGGTGCAGTCGATTTTTAAAGCTACTTTTTGCTGTCTTACCAAGTTTATTTTTAGCTGAGCTGGCCGGGTGGTGCTTGTAGATGTCGCAGAAATTTTCTGGGTGATCTCTTGTTGTAATAAATGTATGCTTCTCCGCAACGGTGTCCATTATGTCCGAAACAGTATTCTGTTTACATCTTGTTGCCGGCAGTCGAATAGCTTGTGAGTTGTTTTCAAGAGATTACCGCAGTGCTTTCCACCACATGTCTGTCGAATAGCTCATTACTTCAGAATGTGAGGTTTGTATGTCGGTCTGCTGGTACGAGCAAACTTTCAGATTGGTTGGTGTCATTAATGTCTCCGGTCAGCTTCTGATTTTCGCACAGGTCTGCAGTACAAAACTTCGCGTCAAATAAATATTTCTGAAATCATTTTACTCTTGTATGTGTTGGTGAGTTGATTCCAACTTGAATTGAAAATATTCATTTTTCTGATTATTTTGTCTGATATGTCCCAAAACGTTTCTCTTCAATTCATTATGCATAGAAAGCATTTTTCATTAAAGTTTTAAAACTACGCTCTTATGTTGGGTGAAGAAAAAATCTCTTTTCAGAAATAATCAAACCCTATTTCACTTTATGTAGATTTGACAAAGTTCGATTTCCAAGAATATGCAACATCTTCTCTTAAAATTTTAAGAGGGACCCGCTGCTGACTTTACAACTTTACTGCTTTGCTTCAGTGTACGACGAATTCAAAAAAACACACGAATTCCATCACTACAAAATCTGATAATGTGATCAACGTAACTACTACGAACTAATAATACACAGAAGAATGCTAAAACATGAATATATATCAAAGTTCGTCTAAAAACATGAATAAAAATCAAAAAGAACAAGCAGGATAGCCTTTAACTGCATTGCAGAAAGCCTAATTTTCCATGTACTTTTGTGAAGTATAGGAGTTTTTGGAGATATCACCATGTATATTATTTGTGGTACGTAAATACCACTCATCTCCAACCTCTCTCAAAAACTGACTTTCAATGTACAGTAGTTCATTCAGGCTACCTAGCCAAGAAACTTCAGTGTGTGAAACTTCAGTCAGTGTGTTGTCGGGAATGAAAAGTTTAAAAATCTGAACGATTTTGCTCTGGACAATACTGAAAGTGGATGATGCATTTGTCACTTCTTGTTGATTGATGAACGGTACTAAAACTTTAGTTCTGTTTACGGGATTGCCTGTAACGCTATTTTAAGCGAAGCCTACCAGAACTCGAACTTTAAACCACTTTCGTTCATCTTTGCATCTTTCATTTTAAGTCAAGCTGTGTGCGTGAGAGAATGCTCTCCGGTTGAGCAGCGAAGCGAAAAGCGTGCCCCAGCCTTGCATGCCGAACATGACCCACAGAGAGAAGTACAAGCTGCGAAAACAACACTGTATGATTGTACTCACCTCCAGTCCACCTGAGTGAGAGATATCATTGTGCCCGAAAACAGCACAATAGACTTTGCCACGAAGCAGCAGCTTTCGAGCATCTTTTTATGACAGGCACAACAATACGCGCACTGATAAGAAACTACAAGAGACGTGTCAGATGTGGTAAAATACAGCGGTCAGGTCGGATTCGTATCGACAAGTGGTGACGCTGTTTGAAGTTTTACACCAGCAATGTATTTCTTATTGTTTTGCGTTTAGACAGGTTTGACAGCAGAATCTAAATTTACAGGTTTCTGTTATGGGGAGCTGTTCAAAATCACGTCCTGCGATTTTTTCATTTGTCTGCAGGAGTCTGGCAAAAATTATATAATCTGTGTACTCTGTACGCCTATAGTATTTTAAAGGAAGTCGAAATGAGCGATCAAGAGTTGCAACAACAGTACTCAAAGGGATTAGTGCTCACTAACCAAAACCCTTTTTTGCAATAATCTTAGACTAAGCACTGGCGGACAGCAATAGCTGTAGTTGTAAAATCTTGAAGGTTGCACAGTCAAATTACAAGCAAAACAGCTATACGAGAGTTATTGGATTACTTTTTTGCACATAATATTTAGTTTCTTTTACCAGCAGATGTATGGGCTTTTCTGCAAGATTTATGAAAAGATAGTGGAAGTGCCTTGGATCGCATCCGTGTACACTGCATTTACTGAAGCATGAAGATGTCCACGAAACCTTCGAGTTTTTGAAAATATTCCCCACCTACCGGAAGTGAAACCAATTTCCCTTCCGATATTTCACATAATTTTTGAATTATGGATGAGATTTATATTTTTGTATCTCCATTGTTTCTGGCTCTGTAAGATGCTGGATGGAGGTGCCGATTAGAGGTATATTAGATGCCCGAACTGAAGCCAGAAGTCACTTTAAACGAAACCAAATGCGTAGGTCGTTGCGGGGTTTTAAGAAAAAAGCGTGTAATCGAGTAAATTAAATTTATTTTTTCTGCAGGAGTTCATCAAATAGTCATTGAAAAGAAGATAAAACAAGGTCCAGAGACATTTTGCAGCAAGCTAACTCTATACCTGTTTACGCTTTCCTTGAACGACTCTATACCTTGCCAGATTCAGCATGATTCGTTTAGAGGAGAGCATAGTTTCATTTTCCTGCGCTGTCACTATTTTCACAATTTCTTAAAATCGCAATTTCTTAAAATCGCAAAGAAAATCACCATTGTTTTTCGAAGTTCGCAATCTAGCTTGTTCACTTTGTACGCGGAAGAGACCCGCAGACAATCTTTAACGCTTGAAACTTCTTTCCAGCCAGCCTCAGCTTAAATTTGCAACTAGCCGTTGATCCGGATGATCAGCGTGAACAGTGAAATTGTTTGAAGTCGCTAATGTAAGCAGTCCGCCTTATCTAAAAACTTCAACCTGCTAAGCCTCTGCATTGTCTGCGGTGTCTGAACAGCTCGCTAAAACAACATTTGACTTTGCCCTTACACCGCTCCTTCACAAAGAGTAGGGTGAGAAAATATCTCAAGAGCATGAGCATTCCACGTCCAAGCAAGGTCTGTTGATATCCCTCCAGTAGTTAGCGTCGGGCCGATTGCTGTAGCCACGTAAGAAATTCTGGATAGCTGATGTAGCTACCAACCCCATGAACAGAAGAACTATTTTCATGTAACGACCTGCAATATGCAAGTAAATCTTGAATAGAGCATTTTTCCTAAACGCTTATTTGATTTTTCATTTTATCTAAAGATCACTCCCGGTATCAACAAAGTCTTTAAAAACGAATAATGAAATTGAAACTAAACTACTAAATAAGCTCCTTAAAGAAATTTAATGGAATTTCCAAGTGGCATTCCTGAAAGACTAGAGGCTGCCGAAAACGGAGGTCAGACGTACAGCCATACGAAATGCACAAGTTCTGTAAAAAGCGAGTAAATAGATTTTGACTAACCGTTCGACTTTATCGTTTGGGCAAGAAAAACAAGAAATTGTTTGAAAAAACATCCAGAATGCAAATAAAACAGTATAATTTCGACCGTTTTCTGCATCATGCCGTTCTGCTAAGTTTGATTTAGTCTCAGCTTTACCCTCAGATATATAAAACGTACGCAACAGGTTACTGACGAATTGCAATTAAAAACGGTTGTGTCTGCGACAGAGCACAGCTTTGGTTTTACAGTACTTGCGTATTATCGTTTGAAGCACGTGCATTACTGAAAGTTAACGGTTTTAGACTAGAAAAAATTATTAGTGTTTGCTGGCAGCAGAATATTTTGCCAGCAGAACCTAGCATATGTGTCGGAGCTCGTTTAACTCTTTTGCAATGTGACCAGGACGTTGGTGTAACCTTCACACAAAGAACATGCGATCGATGCGGTTCGTTGAAAAAAGGAGCGGACGTTGTTGCAACCTCTCCGCTGGCGTTGCGCTGAATGCGCGGTTCACCACGAACGGAATGTGCGCGAAGAACACCCATATATATGTGGCGCGAACAAGCAACAATAGAGCGATTGCGGTGCGTGATCTCTATTGTTGCTTGCTGCCACAGTGCGAAGCTTTGCGCACATGCCGCTCGGGCTTTCCGATCGCGGCAGTGCATTCAAAATCTTCGACAAATTCAGCAAGTTGGGAAACAATCGGTGGCGTTTGTGTTTTGACTCATTTTCCCAATACAAAGACCAAGCCACACAAGATCTGCGTCAATAACAAAATTGAACCTTGCCACAAAGCTTCTAATAAGATTCGTTGTCCATGAGCTCAGTGACTTCGCTCTATGGCTCAACGGAACAAAATAACACTTGAAATATAAATAATGTGTAGTAACCGATGGCAACCTGTGCAAAAAGATGTTGGTTGCATTATGAGCAACTTTTGAACAGTTGCTACTTATATTGCTGCTTCTTACACCGTGCATTAGAATATTAAAACTAGCTGTAACAGAATTCAGCGATTTATTTGAAGTTAGGTTATTCAAATAAAAATGTTAAAAACGTACCCGTAACGAAGATCATTGTGGACACAAGCTGAAATTACAGTTTACACTTTCTGTGGGTTTTTTAGAGATTGCGTGTTTGTTATTTTTATGTCTTGTCAGATACACTGAAAAGAGTTCAGAATCATGTCAACTAACAATTGCAGAACCAGGCTTGACGTCTGGTGTGTTACAAACTACGAGGTGATGGGCAGTCTGAGCGCTTAACACTTTCTTTTCGTATGCGCCTGCTTAAAAGCGTTCAAGCTAAAACCCTCCTAAACATTTTGATATTCCTTGATATTTCCAAAAAGAATCAATCATTCGTTTTTGCGCAACTTCAAGAAACGTCAAGCATATTCACAACTTCTAGTGCAGCCAGAATAACGTTCACTTCAATACTGTATATTTTTCGATTATCACGGCTATGAGAAAGCAGATTTGCGCTGTTGATCTTTCCCATGAAATGAAAAGTCTAGCACGCGGCTCATCTGATGTAAGCAGTTCTTCAGAAGGAGAGCCACAAAGTCTCTCAACTTTCTAAGATTTCATAGTTAAAGCCAGCATACTACACTAAGAATGCTGCAAAGAGAACTAAAAGGCTTCACTCTTCTGACTCTAATCATTAACCTTAACCCTAAATCACATCATGGGGTCGGAAGGATTTTTTCCGGGGGGGCCACTAGGAGATTTTTCCAAATTTTTCCAGGGGGGGACCAAAAGTGGTGAAATTTGTTTTTTCCCACTCAAAACTAAGAAAACAATATTTTTTTAAGAAAAATTGCAAAATACAGGCGGGGCCAAGCCTCCCCTGCCCTCCCATTCCGACGCCCATGAATCACATCAAGAAATTCTGCAACGCGCTCTGGTCTCTCTAAGGCTGTGCTTGCATGCATGCTGCACGCACTGCTTTATCCAAATAAAATCAGTAAAGCTTGTACTGACACGTACTTGCTCTTTATTTGTTTCCTGGTCTAAATTTACTCCATAACACCATAGATGTACCCAGGGACGCCGAAGAACGGGAGCATTGCACCCTCTGCTCTATAAAAATGAGCAGCAACGAGGACGGAGGTGCCTTTTCATAACAGGATCATAGGTAATTTCACGGTTTATCAAGATCGACTTAAAACAAATTTAATGCAACTATTTGCCCGCCCAGAAGATTCAGAACGATTTTTACGTTATTATTTTTGAGGTCAACATTGTTGATGAACAGAAACAAACATAATTGGTAACGATTTTTTGTTTTTTATAATTTTTCATTGCCTTCAGCTCTTTTACTGCCCCACTGCTGCTCCGGCGTCCCTGGATGTATCTCTCCAGTTACTTGCCATGTTAGCTTCGAGTCGTGTCAAACCCGACAACCGACTGACCTTCAACGTGATAACTAAACATGGAGAAAAGGTTGACGCTCAGAATATGTACAATAACAACGTCAAATCACAGTGCTTTTCAATTTGGTGATGAACAGACATTCGCACTTCGAACAGACATTTTCAGTTAGTGATTCAGCAAATAGTGTAAGAAAAATATTGTGAGTCCTTGATTCTCGCAAAAATGTACGTGATGTTAGGGACCAGCAACTGACAAGGAAATGACTACAGCGCTGCTTCCTCACTCTTTTGAATAAAATTCATCGGCAGTCAAACGTTGTGCTGGTCATTGCGGAAGTCGCCAGAGAACGTGAGATTTCGTAGTGATGGTATCGGGATGCATGTAAATAAATGCTCAAAGCAATTTAAATGTATCTACGATTTCGAACAGTATTTTGTGCTAGACGTTTGAAGAATTTTTAGCCTGCGCTATTCATAGATGTAGAAGCAGACAATTTTTGGGGATGCAAAGGATATTTTGCCCGACTTTTCCCAAGTTTGAACGAAAAACTTTTATACGACGAACTTTCTCTCTACAAATTCTCTATAGCTGTTGTAACATGTATTTTCCCCTACCATGTTGCCATAGACTAAAAATAGAAAATTTGGTACTCGAAAGCTGGTTCAGTAAGATTATTAACATAACCGAATTGAAAAAACGTACGCTAAGCTGTGCAAGAACATTGTCAGAAGCCTTTGTCAGAAGAGGCAGATGCTCAAGAACATTCTTGAGCATCTGCCTCACAGTTCCGAGGTTTTCTATTCACATTCCAACTGTTGCTGTCAACAGGGAACCTCAGACTTAGCTGAGATAGGCTCAACGCTGTTTCCTTAATCTAAAGACATATATGTGATATATGTGGCATGTATCATATTAATTATATTATCACTATATGCCGTGTCTCACAACGATGTCTGTTCAACTACACATATATGCAACATGCAACAAACTGTATGGCAAAATTTGTTTGGATGACATACAGTTTGTTAATTAAAAACTAAAATTTTCTGTACTTACCTGGCATGGACTCTACTAATACGAAGTAGATGCCCGCAGATTACTCGCGTACCTCAGTGTACAATTAACAAAGCACTCAAATAAAATGCCTTCTTTTGCCAAAATTTTCAAGTAAGTTTGTTACTGTAAAACTTTCACAAATTAAACACGAAGTTACTGGAAGCTGTTTGCCGATTTTGTATATACTTAATGTGTTTTCCATGACACAATAAACTTCTATTTAAAGATTTAATAACAACGAAGTATATTACATTAATATTGTTAGAAGTGTCGAAGCTTTTTTGCCCAAATATTTTGAGACTTTGCCCAAATTTTGGGATGCTCTTGCACCGCCTGCATGCTCAGTTCCTACACCACACCCTGGTGCTATTTATATTGAACCTTCGGTGATGGCCGATTCAAAATAGAAACCAACTCTACTAAATAAGTAAAACGTAACGTTGCGCTGGCACGACCGTTGTCAAGCGAAATTTCTGACTTCATGCCATGTATGCACAGAGTAATATTCTACATATCAAATACGCTGAGAAAACTAATGATTAGGGATTAGGGATTCGTGGTTGGGTAAGTGTGTCGGGTTAGGGTTTGGGTTAAGGTGAGAAAAAGAATAATAGTTGAGGTCTAAGGCTAAGTGCAAAATTTTTCAGTTGTTAGAGNTATTCCTGTACTATACCTTGTTGTGGGTACCTGACATCTAACCAAAATGTTTTAATATACACAACACACATCAAAAAAGTAATTTCAAAATTTTATTCCTTTACTCTGAGAAGCAAAATAACTGACAAACAAAAACAGGTCAAAATTTCGCAGAGGTCAGAAATTTCGCTTGACACCGGCTTCCATAAAAGAACTGCTTACCCGAACTTTTTTGCCTGACACTCTCAGAAATAAGAACAACGGAAATTTACATCTTTTAAAAATCTATTCTGAATCGTTTTGTCGCTATGGACAGATAAATATCTTGCGTGTAGTCATGTGCGTTGACACAAAGCCAGTTGTAAATGATGCGGATTGACGGCGACACGTACAACCTCGGGTCAAAGAACCTCGAGTAAAACCGCATGCGAAGTGGCAGCTCAAGTGCTAGTGTGCGCAATCCTATTGAGCAGCAGTTTTTCTGCTGTGGTTGATCTGATTCAGGTGGCTTTACTTCTATTTTGTAAAGCTTTCCGTAGTAGCTATGTGTTTGCCCAAGATACTACAAGCGTAGCGCGTTAACCGTAGCGATGCTGAAGGAACCATTCCTGCAGCGACAAATTGCAAAAACTGGGCGGATTGGGATGGAGCACACAGAAAATGGATGAGAAGTTTGTATAAGTGACCTGATACAGGCACTGAAAAGCTAAAAAAAAACTTTGTGTGATAGTGTAAAACTATAGTTTTCAACATGAGGTCCAAACAAGCTTGAGAGATCCGCTGATGAGTTCCTACATGGACATCAAACAAACATTTAGTAGTGAAAACGTCTGTCCATTACGCACGCTGACGAAGGCAAATGCGTGTTGGCGTTAATGTTTCTGAGAAAGCGGAATGCAACTTCTCATGAGCTTTCGACTGAGTCCGAGACTTTCATGAGGTTGAAACCAATAATTTAGAGGCTAAGCCACTGGTTGGGCCCGTCGTAATGAGCAATATATGAAGCTAGATCAGCACTCGACCAGTTACTTCACGATCGTTTTGCACGAGTAGCAGGAGCTGCAATGCTGAAGCTCAGCTTGGTCTTGAACTTCTGGAATATTTTGCGTAGGTAATACCTTGTTGACACAATTGCAGATTTACAATGGCATTTCGTAAAGTTAATTGCTCCGGCGAGTTTTTCAGACACAGCGCCAATTGCGTATGATCAACGTCAAAAAATTGAAAAAAACAAGCGATTTCCTGCACGAAACTTCAAGGAAATTTTGAGTTTTTTTACAATCACATCACTTTAGAAATTCTAAACGATTACCAAAAAACATAAACGACGGATTAGTTAGAGGCTTTAGTCTAAAACAATTAGGCTGTAGACAGGATTCCCCGGTAAAGGTTTGCTTTACAGAAAAATTGAGCTCAGATGACCAGTAAAGCTGCTACATTCAGCAGACAGATGGTACCAAGAAGGGTGCAAAAGACGAGGAAGTGACAGAAACTTAGTTTGAAGCGGAGCTGAAGTTGGCGTTTTAAACAGAAGTGGGGAATTCTTCACATGCTATCTGATGTTAATAACAGTAAGACTAGACTATTCCACCTAAAAACTATTGATTTGAACAAAATAATGAAAAATGATTTCATTCAGTTTTTGTATTGTTTTTTCGCGTACGGCTTTCCATAACTTTCATGTTACACGTCACTCGTTGCATGGATTTTTTTCGAAAGAGCTAGTTACGCGAGAATATACTGCTTTGTTACAACAAACTGCATAAACAAAAACAAAAAATAATCACTTTTAAAGCAGCAGCATGTTTGATCAACCGTTATACAGCGGCATAATTGGCGGAGACACAGAGGGCATCGCCCCCTGGCAAGCTAAATGTAAAAATCATGCCCTGCTCAGTTTATATTTCGGTTTTAGTTTTACTTTTGATTTTCAATAGGTCGTTGTTTTTTGCGTTTTTCGGAGTATCTTCCAGTGATTCAGGGTATGAGTACAGCCATCCATATCCGGATTCACCATCATTTCTCAAGTTTTTTTCTGAGTGTTGCCTAGTGGACCCCTTACAGTGGGAAGTTGACCCATTTCAGCTAAGTTTCCTCTCCTGGCTCAAACCTCTAGTTACGCCGCTGTTGTTATGTATTCTATTAACCTTTTGGAGCTTCCAAGCCTGAAGACGGTTGGAAAAGTTGGTTACTATCCTATTTGTACGAAATAGCGCCAAAGTGTCAAAATACAAGAACTTCATCACTGAATCCAAAATAATCTTTACCTCGCTCAAATTTTGTTTCTGGCTAACCCTGTATCTGCATTACACTATGCCTAGTATGGCAGAAACGTTGATCGTGAATGACACAACAACTCTTCGTGGCAACTCTCTAAACACGCTATTCTGGGGAGGGTGGAGAGGTCTACCCTACTATAGGCCTAGGATTCCAGGAATTATCCCACGTTTCTCAGCTACCTTGCCAGCTCCCCTGTCTCTGCAGGACAAGACCAAGTCAGGTTCGCGACGTAGTCACGCCACCTGGTTGGTCTTCGATAAAACCTCATGTATGTCAAGTGTAACAGTTAGCAGCGTTTGACAACCTTTCGCTCGGCATTTTAAGTGCTTTTCACATTTTGTTCGCAGCAGCAGGGCAGCAAAAGTCTGTATGTTGTTGCCTAAAGCGTAAAGCTTCGTTTGATTTTTACCGATTTTCTCCCACCAATTCCTAGACATGATAATATGCGTACTGGGTGACAGAAAAAAGAAATCACAGTACTGTTTACTTGTTCATTTCTTGTTGTCTGTTTTTATGAAAAAATGTAGTTGCAACACAAAATCTGAAAAGTCTAAAATTTTGTCCGATTTTACTGCCTTTTGCTGGATTTTACTCATATTTTTAGTGCAGAAGGACGTGCATATTCTCTTTATCCATTTGCCTCAATTGATGATAAACATCGTTTGCAGGCCGTCCAGCTAGAAAGCAGAAGTGCTAGCAGCAGTGTTGGTAGTGGCGTGACTGACGCTGTGCGCTAGAAACGCTTGCACGTCGACGAAGGCAATAATTCTTAAGTGGTTTAATAAACATTAGTTCTACGGTTCTATTTGCAGTGCTCGTCTCAAAGGAAACTAAACGTTGGGATTACAATATCGATCTTGTTTGTTTACAGTTATAATCAATGAAATGAGGTGTGGCGTTGTAGTGAAATGTGACAATCGTAAAACAAAGAGAAACTAGACTACAATGAAAAGCATCGGGCCTGTTTATGGGAGTGTCGTATTGCGTACGAAGCATGGCGTCCCAAGCGATGATACCAACTCCAGTCGCTTTACCGGCAATCGGGCTTATGTGCAAAGACCGCGATCATGGGGTGAGTTTCAATCGAATCTCACTGCTTTTCATCCTGTCGCTGGACCTTCGCGATCAAGTCCAACTGCCATTGCTCCGAAAAAGGTCAACATGCAACTTGGAAAAGGTAAGAATCTGAATTTCGCCTTCAGGTAGTTGGTAAATCAAACCGCCATCAAGGCTAGCACTGCTTGGCCTTCACTTGTGCCAGAGCGACTATATCGGGAAAAACTATGTACTTTTTGACATGTTAATAGACACGTAGCCAAGGCGGTGAAAGAGGTGCAGTAGGGGCAATTGCCCCTCCAAATTCCAAAAAGTTATACCAAAAATGTTTGGTTTAACCAAGCCTTGTTGCACATGCCGAAGAAAGACTTCAGTGCAAATCAACGAAACTGCGTAAGGAACCTATCGTACTTCAGTTTTTAGTCGAAACTTGTCGAGGCAGTATAGCTTACCAATTGTCCATGATTGATAATAGACTGTGCACAGTTTAGGTGCCAGGGAATTCATATTGTGTCTGGCCTTTACCTGAGGTTTAAGCTCCGTGTGGAAGTTAGTGATTACGAAATTCAAACTTGTATCTATAGGCTTGTAATCACTAACCACCGCAAGTGAAAACAAAGCGTAACATTTTGTGTAGCTGCTACTGGCGCACCAGCTTGCTGTATTCCACCTAATGCTGATGAAAGCTTCATTTTTCCTGACCATTGCAAAATTTCCTTGCTGACAACTCTGGCGTGCCTGAAATAAAACTTATCTTAACCCCAGTGTCAGTCGTAGCCCGTAGCCCAATATAAAATTCGCAGACTTTTGATTTTATACAGTTCCAAAACTGAGTGCGTGAATATGGCGGTGATATACATGTGCCTTACAATTCAAACGCTGGATAAGAAGCAATTTCAAACTCTTGTTTGTTAAGTAGTCGTCATTGTTTGGCAACAATAGCATTCCTTTGCGATAATCAATTGTGATGGTCAAGCATGTATTGTGACGGTTCAATCACAAAAATGTTTAAATGTTTTCAGAAATGATTCCCAACTTGCCGGCGAGTTAAAAATCGGTCTTCTCATGAACTCGGAGTCCAGCCCAGGGGTGGCGGAACCGGGGGGCCATACGGGCTTAGCCCCCCACTTTTTTCTGGGCGGGCCTGGCCCCACTTTTACATTTAGGATTTTGCTCAAATAAGTTAAAACAATGCAATTTGTACCTATTAAAACTTTTGTCAACCCAGTGGAGAAAAGACTTTTTATTTGCCGGCTTAAATCTGAGTACGATTGTTCAGAAAAAAAAACGCCGGACAAATATGCCACAGTTTACGGATTATGCTTTAAAAACATGGGGCATGAAATTATGAAACGTTGAGACTCAGTTGTTGTTTTCCCCCCACAAGCTGTCCGTTTAAATTTCTGGTCACACGCCTGTATGGTAACTATTATATCTTTTGTGTGTCCGAATTAGGAAAAATATGTATACCAGATCAAGCCACCTCAGAAGCTTGGCCTGTACATGTCAAATTACGAACGTACAGCTACGGGTTGCATTACAGGTGAGAGAACAAAAAATGTGAGAAAGCGAGGTTGTCGCGGGTCAATCAAAAACTTAGAGCTCAGGCTGACTTAACAATTAGACCACCAATCACTTTGAAATCTTGACATTAACTTGGTTTGCTTCAAACATATCCTTGTCGAAGCATGACAATAGTATTCTAGTTCAGTGAAGATCACAGGCGTAGCCAGACCCCCCAAAAATTTTTAGAATGTGTAGTCATTTTGTGCTTTGAGAGGCGGTATCCCAAAAATACTGTTGCTAGCCTTAAATCAAAAATTTTAGCCCATCTCAAATTCCCCCTCCAACAAATTTTAGGCTCGTTACGCCACTGGTCAAGATGATACCATCGCTTGTTGCAGTCTCAAAAATGCTTATTCTTATAGTTTTAAAACGAAGAGACTTGACGTATCATTACTGACCAGGAAAAGTTTGTTGTGATGTTTTCTGTGCAATGGTTTCTTGTGGTGGGATTAGAAATTGATCAATTTACTAAGGGCAATTATGTTTATACATCTCACCGATGCTTAATTATTTGAAATCGAACGTAGTTATAGCAAAGTAACGACCAGATTTATAGTTCACCGATGTCATAGTTCTGGCGACATCATTCAGCTTATGTCCTTGAGTCATCATCTTTTTTCTAAAGCATTTAGCTCTTCTAGTTTTACTGAACGTTTTTAGTTTGTTACTTTCAGCGCAGAAGAACAAACATGTGTGAGCAAATTTGGTGCTGAGCGGAAATTTCAATTAAAATATGTTGCGTCTTACTTCTTAGGTATGAGAAACAGAATGTTGGTTTGAAATTGAATAATGATACGAGCTTTTATTTGTGTTAGATTTATGTTCAGTGGAAAAAATGATGATGATGCACGTGCCGTGTACAATTACCTCTTGCTCTATACGTCCTTTTCTCGAGACGCTATGAATAATTCAGTTCAAAAAAGAAGCCTTTCAGTGGAAGTTAGCACGCTGCATTTAAAATAGAATTAAATTCTTCAACTGTACTTGGAGAAATTGTCCGATTCGGTCTCATGCACACTTTGAAATAGCAAGTGCTTTTGTAACTCCTCTCTTCGGTGAATGTTTTTCTTTCAAAAATTTATTTAAGAAAAGCCAGAGTTAAAAAAACAGCTTAAACGGTCGTAAGTTCATGGACGCCACATCATACCTTCAGACCATTATCTAGTCTGTGGCACGATTTTTTAAAGCCAGATATAAAAATAACCGGCAGAGCAAAAACATTAAACGCTCTTTGATTTTAGGCGATTTCTTTTCAGATATGGTATTACTAAAAATTGAAAAAAACAAAAACATAGTTTCGCGAGAACACTGTTTAATAAGGCAGACGTATACACAAACTGGCCATTATGCATCCTATTGAAGCGGGACAGTGGGAAGGTGCAAGAGCTGTTGCAGAGGTAGGAATGTTATTGTCAGGTGCGACAATGGAAAGGTACCTAAGTAACCAGTTCCACCGATTTGCATACCCATGCTCCATTCTTATGGAATTTTACCTCAATTTACCTATATTGTTAAAATTAACCTTTTTCATGGAATTTCACCTTTTGCTTATGGAATTTCGCCTCACTTTAACTGTTCTCTTTATTTTCTCAAAGCAGCACACCTTCTTTAAAGGTCTTCAAGAGTAAAGAACCAGATTTGGAAAACTTTGGCGATACCAACAGTCCAGCACTTGGTCTCCACCGTTACAAAATTAAAACTTATCTACAATTTATCGCTCTGCGTCAGCTGAATACTATTTCTGAAGATCGAATGCCTTTTTTTGCAAATCCCACGCAGAGTGACTTTAAATATCGTTACGTACGCCAAATGGGAATTTTACACGGCCATAAGACGCAAATCTGCGTTTAAGCGTAATCTACCTGTCACAGCCAAAGTCAGGGCGGACCCAGCCAGGAAGGTTGTGAGGGATCGATTTCAGTAATGTTAGGTAATCAAGTCTCATAACGGCTTCGCTACTGTTAGAGGGATGAAGTATAATTCCTGTTTCAAAAATAGACTGATAATTTTCATCACTAAATGTAGGATATGCAAAACAAGCACACAACTTGTAGTTGAGAAACATACTAATCACTCTCTTAGAATGCACTAGCCGTTTACGAGCTTACGTTTTAAAGTTCGATTTTGAGAAAAATAGCCTTTGTCGTAGTCGATAGCGTAAAAAATTGTTAGTTTGTACCTGTTTTCCAACTGCACTTTCTCACACTCCTCTATCTCTTGTTTCCGTTTCCTCTTATAAGCTCCACTTTCATACCTTTTTTATCAGACATAAAGACCTAACATTTTGTTCTAAATATTAAAATAAATTATCTTGACTGTACGTTGATGATCCTACATGATGAAGACCCCTACAGAATCACAACGAGGTTCTAGGTCTTCTAATTATATGTCATAAATTTGTGAAAATGAAAAAATTATAAACATTTAACAATGTTTCTTGAACTTTTCACAAACTTTTAACGAAACGCATTGCTAAGGTAGCGGTCATTGATCTTCTCACCAGTCATTGATCTTCTCACCAGTCATTGATCTTCTCACCAGTCATTGATCTTCTCACCAG
>JGI24158J21664_10003781_pt1 | contig 19194 bp, 12 predicted proteins | sample Ectturendosymbi3_FD_21664 | JGI IMG/M metagenome (IMG submission 21664)
CTAACAGCGCCGTGAATAATGCGAGCTATCACAGAACAGCCTTCAGGCAGAGACAGTGCGGTCTCTATACCATGTTCCGTGCAAATCAGTCTTCAGGATGTAAAGCAACACCTTTCTCTCGTCGCAGATGTCATCACAGACAGTTCTAGGAACGCCGCCAAGGAAGTGTGGACAACACATTCCAGGAAAATACTCGGTAATGCGCTTGACAGCTGGTTGGGCCCGAACAACAGCAGAAACCGAGTAAAATGCAAACGTAGACCCGTGCGCGCTAGAGAGTACTGCAAACACACTTCACTGCCTGTGGCAACAATTTCTACAACGTCGAAACGAAACCAAGGAAAAGCCTCAGCGGTCGTCTGAGCACCTGTAATAAATTAAGTATTTACATCACTGCTCCTTGCAAAGAAACGGGGGCGTGGTCCGCGAAACGGGGGGCGTGGTCCGCAAAACGGGGCGGGGCAGCGTAGAGCGAACCTGCGTCCAAGTCCTCTCGCGAGTCGCGACTGTCGTCTTTCGGGCAACGCGCGGCGGCCTTCCCGCAGTCCGCTGCAACAAGCACAGCCCGTCGAGCCTGTTTCAACGACGTCAGACCTCTGTCAACGCGGGGGGCGACGGCAGTGACGTCATTCGTCCGGGTGCGTGTCGTCACCTTTCCCGCCGTGGACCCACAAGTGGCCGTTGAGGGACTCCTTCTGGGCGAACTTGCGGCCGCAGATGTGGCAGTCGTACTTGGCGCCTCCCTCGTTCTCGTGCGCCTCCATGTGGCCGCGCAGGTTCCGGTTTCGCTTGAAGCCGCGTCCGCAGATCGTGCACCAGAACCTGGCAAGGGAGGAAGAGAGCAGGTGAACGCCAGGGCGCGGGTTCGGTCACGCAGCAACACCCGTGGGCACAGGCTTCTAAGAGCCACGAACGAAATGTAATTCACGGAACTGTCGGCAACCGGTTATACTCTTTAACAACGGTGGCACAAGGTCGTAAATACGTTTTTTTTAATGAAATCAACTTTACCGTCAAGTACACGAGTCTTAAATACGTAGCGTGCTGAGCTCTGTTGTGTGCGTGGTGCGCTGGACTTTTTATTTTTGTTTTGTTGCATTCGACAAGGATGTAGAACCTAAAATCAGTGGAAATCGTGGTACACAGTAGGAATCCCCTGTTTCACTAAAATTTTCAAAAGAAATTGTATGTACCATTTCAACGGGCACGAGTTAGGATTCCTCAATCGGAGTCGGACAAAAATATCCGACTCCACGCAAGAACCTCCGACTCCTTACGACTCCGCAACCCTGATTAAAACTATGCCGCAAGTTCTGTTACTGGAGTTGGCGTCCCTTAGTGGAGAAAAATTATGTTTGCAAAAGCTTATGATCCAGCGTCCCGCAAGTTTTTTCCTCAAACAGACTCCCGACGCTTCATATTTTTGCCTTTACTTGCAAACGGCGTTCTTGACGACAAGTCTTTTTTCAACAATCGAAGATGAAATAGTCTGCGCTACCTTCAAGAATAACGGATGAATTTTTGCTTCCCACTCTATACTACCGAATACAAATGAATTCAGCCACCACAGCATGTTCTCTCTTATTTTCAGTCACAATCAGTTCCGTTGTCACGGAGGGCTTTGGTAGGCTTAGCCCCACCCTAAATTGAAATATGAAAGACTTTAAATCATTAGAGTTTTTGTCAAATTTTAGAGTATCAAGCACCCTGCAGAAACGTAACGCTCCTCTGTTGTAGACTTTCCGCCAGCGGCTCTGGTCACAACACCAAACTTGTCTTACATGCTGGAATGTTGAAACTTCATCAATTAAATCAAAAAATGCCGTTCTTTCCTCCAGTTACTTCTCACCTAATATTATGCTTTTACATAGATACACACTGCGTTTCACACACTGGCCCTTCAGATTCAAGGTCACTGCACATTTGGCCCTTTTTGTTCGCTGAGTCCGAGACACCTGATCCAGCGTGTGCTTTGAGTCGCGGCGAACCACGTGACTAGCTGCAACGGTAGAAGTCACGCAGCGTGAGAAACCACGTGATGTTGTCGAGTTTCAAACGACGCAACTGCTGCTGCGTGATTGGTGGTTTCGAGGGGGCGGAGGAGCGTGATACGACTGGCGGCTGTGGTACTGAAAATTATTTTCAAACGTAGTTGTCGACCTCGCTACAAAACCGAAAAAATGCGATTTTAGGATTAGTGCGCAGTTTGCGAACGGACTTCCACAGATTTGTTCAACGCGAGCATTGAATCGAACAACTAACTTGTAATCGCTGTCTTGTCCGGGTCCATCCATTTTTCTGCAAAAAAGGACAAATATTTGTCAAGCTTGAAAGGTGTGACCACCGTTTTTTTGTAAACGTTCAAATAGTAATGCAATGAAGTAGCGTTTCTCAACTGCGCTTGTAGCTAATTACCGGCGGCGTCCTGTTCAATGACAGAGGAAGCATCGGTATCAAGTGAAATTTCTGACCTATTTTTGTTTGTCAGTTATTTTGAGCAAAGGAATAAAGTTTGGCGATTACTTTTTTGATGTTTGTTATGTAAATTAAGACTTTTTGGTTAGATGTCACACACCTACAGCAAGCTACCCAAACCCTAACCCGACACACTTTTCTAAACACTAAACCAGTGGTTCACAACCGGGGGGTGCAGCGGCACCCTTAAGTGCCGTTTTCCGATACTTAGGTGTTTTCCGATACCTAAGGTGCCATGTACGATACTCGGGGTTGCCGCGAGCTGATGCGTTTTCGATATATCCTTAAAATACTATTTTCAGAATGTCATCAAAGCTTAAAGCAAATCGAAGTACTGTATATAAGGGTTCGTCACTGGGTGCCGCAAACCTAAAAGGGTTGGGAAGCACTGCGCTAAGCCCTAATCATCAGTTTTCTCAGCGTATTTGATATGTGGAATATCACTCTGTGCATGCGCGCATGGCGTGAAGTCAGAAATTTCGCTCACACCGGGAACCAAACAACAGCGGAAGGCTGTAACGGAAACAAAGTAGCGAGAAAGACGCCGGTCCTCACCTGGCCGCCAACTTGGGCCGCTTTACGGAGGGCACGTAATCGCGATTGCCGTCGGTCGCCTCGGCCAGGTCGTTCCGGGTCATGCTGTGCATGGTCGAGGCGTGACGTCGCAGGTTGTGCAGGTTGCGGAAGAGCTTGCCGCACTCCGGACAGGGGAATCCCCGCTCCATGTAGCGCATGTCGCCGATCGGGTCGGAAACGGCTTTCTTCTGACACGTGAAGGTGTTTATATTGCTTTAATTCATTGTTACGTCATAGACGAGGGGGAAAATGAACGGAGCAACTGGCAGCGACTGAAACGCGCTGCACGGAGTTCGTGGGGCGATCGTCACAAGGTTTGCTACTGTTATGTCACAACAGCATGACTTACACCGCGCTTATCGTCATGACAACCACGACTTTCATTTGTGCAAATCTCTCTTGCGGAGAAAAAAACAAAACCAAAAGAAAACCAAATTTTGGGCGGTAAGGCAAGTGAACGTGCACGACGAAACAAAAGCAATGTGCACAAACAACAGACATGAAAATTCGATTTGAATTTAAAAGCGAGATTCTGTTTGAATAAGAGTTGATACCTATTAGTATGCGAAGTACTGTATATATACTCTGTAAATCATAGTGTCGGATTCTTTGCTGGAAAAGGATTCCTTTCGATAGACAGACATCAGAACGTCTTTCTAGCTCGTTGACGTGTGCATGACGCGACGACAAGACATGTTCTTTCGACTGACAGGCGCCCGTGACCACTGCCTCGCGCACACGCACACCCACCCAAGCAAACAACATACCGCGGACGTGTGGATGAGAACGTGACACTTGAGGTTCCAGCGTCGGTCGAAGCCGCGTTCGCAGAGGGGGCACTGGTACTTGCCGTCCTCTCCCCGCATTATGTCGTTGACCACAACGGGACTGATCAGGGCGTCGCCTGCTTCGCGAAACACGGACAATCAGTTTGAAGGTGTTTGCTGATCATGTTTAGGCCGCAACTGAGCAACAGCACTAAAGCACTACCATTTTGAAGCACGCTGGATCGTTTCGAACATGACGTGACAAAAAAATAAGTTAGGTTCAATATTGTCAGGACATGAGATTTTTTTTCCTTCTGTGATGTCGGGCTATAATGTGACGTTTCTATAGGTGGAGAGTGTGCCGCTGGAAACGGTGAACGTTGATTTTCGAAGTGATCTTTATGAAAAATAAAACGTCACGCACGCGTGTTTCACACGCGAAATGCGATTAACACGCTTTTGAAAGCTTCTTTTTTCAAAAACCAACAATTTACAATATATTTTGATAAATCAGGATTTTTTATTTGCTCGTGTATAAGCAGAACACTAATTCACAAGCAGTTTTTTCTGCTCAGGTTTCTTCGTGGCACAACTCACAGCCACTAACTGCCCGCCGATCACGCTCGTTCGTCAGTGGGTGGGGCGGAAAAAATCCCAACCTGCTTTCAAACAAACCCCGTCGAGCATAAGCTTTGCCAAAAAGCATGGCGGTGGGGGTGTTCGCTGTCGCAGACAGTTCATGCAAGGACCTACGTCACGCGGTTCGCACACACGAGAAACGCCCAAGCAAGCTTTACTGTTGTCGTGCGGCCGTAACTCTGAACTGAAGTCGCGATTGCGCTTCGGGGGGAGTAAACACAACTCTAAATGCACCGCGGCCTCAGCGAAGACTGGGGGGAAGCATACGTGGCGCCTGGCAACCGAGTTGAAACGGTGCGGGTGCAGAGGGAGTGCGCGCGCGGCGAGCTCCGATTCATCGGAGCGTAACCGGAAAGCCAGCCAATCACGTCAAGAGAGCGAGCTCACCGGCTGCTTTGTTCCTTTCCATTGAAGGGGTGATGCCGGCTTTTTTCCCACGGACCGGCTTTCCTTCGCTGCATCGGTCGTCGCGCGAGTACTGCACGAGAGAGATCAAACGTGTGACGGCAACGATAGCGTTTCGCGCGTTGCTAGGCAACGGCGTTAAAATCACAGTTTTGTTCGTGTTTTTTGCGCGTAACTTGTTCTTGAATCCGGATATTTTCTTAACACGTGAAAAAAAGTTGCAACAGTATTCTTCGGTCGCTCTAAGTAAAACATTTTTTCCCGTCAAGCGCAACCGCAAGTTGTCGGAGATGGAAGGAGGCGGGTAATTTAATTGGTCACTTTTCTCACACGTGCACAGGCACAAACTCACGTTCGTTATTTGCTCGCTATGAGTTTCTTCAATGTGGTGCTGAAGCTCCTTCGCCGACTGCAAAGCAAAACAGGTTAAAACGGTGCTGGCTTGCGATTCGGATCGAAACGCTCGGGGTTGGTGGACAAGATGGTCGCCATTGTCCTTCACCAATCCCATGTGACACAGTGACACTCTGTCTACATTGGTCAGTTATTTTGCCATTGTGTTTTCGTTGTTTCTAATTTCCCCTGACAATTGGTTGCTGTTTTGCGTGATGGATCTTTGCATTGTTTCTGTTTATTAGCGGAGTCATGTGAAACAGTAAATCGATTAATCCACCGAAACGTTCTCTAATCATGAACGCGTTGTTGATAAAAACACAACGAGGAGAAAAGTATACAAAAGTCAAAACTCCACTAATCGATTTATAAACTGTGAGAAAATTTTTACGGCAACCAGTTCGCGGGCGTTGTCCAGACAACATGCGATCCGGCTGCTTCGCGAAAAGTACGACACGAAAGCACCGGTAAAAAAACATCTTGAACCGCCCTTCAACCGCCACATCACGTGCCGAATCCGAGCGATCCCGGGAAGACCGCCAGCGAAGAAGCAGCGTGTCTCTGTGTCAAGTCGAGCCCACATCACAGGAGCCGCGCCCAGGCCTGACAAGCCACAGCGCAGTCATACAATGAACCGCTTATAACGCAAACGGCTGCGCACCTTCACTTCCACGCCGCACACTTGGCAAGTCGTCTCCTGTTTGTGTGTTTTCTTGTGCTTCCACAGATTGGACTGGAACTTGAAGTGCAAGCCGCAGATCTCGCACCTGCGACACACGTATCTGATGAGCACACGTCATGTCTGATGACGTCATATCTGCCGTACCTGAGGTGCACAGGTCCTCGTGGGTGGAAGGAATCCAATAGCTAGTAGAGAACCAATCCGGTAGCGCGGCTAGGTGCAACCGTCTATTTCGATTAAATGTCAAACGGGTCTATTCAAAAAACGCGGCTGACTCGCGAAGTCGAAGCAGTCCAAGAACGAGCCGGGACTTAGATTCTTTCCGTTGACAAGCGGCGCAAAGCACTCGAGCGCGATTTGCTGCGAATGCGTAACGCACCTGAAATGCAGTGTTCCTTAACCCGGAGTCCGTGAATGTGTTTTAGGGGCCCGTAAACCAAAATCCAATCAAGAAAACCGCTAGTTTTTAGCCGCCCATTCGGGCCATTATTCAGCTCAATCGTACCACAACTGTAGTCTGACATGTTCATGTTTGCAAAATCGATTGGGCTTTTTCTTGTTTGATTTTGGCGACAGCAATTGGCGGCAGGCCGAAGCCTGAAATTTGCTTCTTGCCGGGGCGGCTGAAGTTTTCACGCTAAGAAGCGACAAAATCTAATTTCTCAATAATCGCAAAAACGTTGACAAAGCGAAAAGGTCGGCAGCGGTTTAGGGTGCAGTGAATAGGGGTAGACCGACACAAAACGTTTGAGAGCCACCGCTCTAAAGGGAAACCAAATCAAGTACATGCGCAACTACAGTAATCAAGCTGACTGCACAAGCGGTTCAGATCACTGGCGTTTCAACGGCTCGATTTTTGTGCACTTCAGCCGCGAACACGCGGCAACCAAAACCGCTGGGGCGTGCACGACAGGCGCTCACGTGACTAGTTCATTCTACTCNGCTGCTGATATCCTTTTCGTGGACCAGGACTTTGTCCGGGGAACTTTTTATTGCAGCACAGAAGAGATCGAGAGTCCATGACGCGAATTGTGCGCAGCAGACAATTTAATAATGAATGAAAGCCTCGCCAGACAACGATAAGCGCAGAAGACCTCGGCGAAACCCCACAATTGCAGTATGATTCACAAACTGAGGCGGGGTCACTGGCCAGCTGACCTCTTGAGGCAGGACAAGACCCACCGGTACTCACCTAAAGAGTTTTTCGCCAACGTGGGTGTGCATGTGGTTCTTGAGGTCGGCTGTGCTGAGGAATACGGCCCCGCAGACCCGACACGTCAACGAGGTTTCGTCGTCGACTTCGTCTGCGCAAAACAAACGCGTCAAGTGTGCGATTGTGACGTCACAAGGGCAGCGTCAGACAAAACAACAACACGCCTGCTTGCTTGTCGTAGTTCACTGGTGATTTCGCGGTCTGCGCGAAAACCGGGCAATAGATATTACTCTGTTTGCAGGCCGTGGAGAGTCTAACTGAGCCGCTTGAGCGACGACGACGCGCAGTAGCAAAGCGACGACTTCCTTTCACGAGGAAGTTGTTCCTTCTGGCGTGGAAACCTCGCGACCGGCTTAACAGAAACGCACCAGCTGCCACTGTACTGATCCACAAGGTGTGCGCGCGATTTGCGCACGTGTTTACTATAACATATTGTCTGCCCCTGCCTCTCATTGTACGGCGCACCGCGCCACAGTTCGTACGCGTCACAAGCATTATGCGGAAAGGGTACGGCGCCCAGCGGCTCACACGCAACGAGGCGTGTTTACCTTTAAGCGTGCCGCAATATGTCAGAGCTTTACTGAAGGCCTCGGCCCAGCGTTCCCACGAATTAAAGGGCAAGATGAATCTTGCCTGCTGCTTGGTGGCATGGATGCTTTCCTAACATGACGAGAGACTACTAACTACAGCAAATCCAATTTTGATGGGTTGGGCTGTTTTGTTGTTTTTTTCGAAAGGCATGCGGTTTTCTGCGGGGGTGGGCGGTTGAACTGAAATGCTGACATGAGAAGTCAGTACCAGCAAAACTGTTACGGAGACGTTGACTGCATTGCTGATGGGTAGTTGCACACACTTGCACACGCAACACNCACGCAACGCCGAGACGATCGCTACCCACAAGGGAAAAAAACGCGTTAGGAAACAACAAACAGACGTTGACAAACATAGTTCAAGCGAGCGTGCGGCGGGNATTGAGCGTCAAGAAGCAAAAAAGTCAAACGTACTCACCGTCGACCTCATCGTCGTTTTGATCATTGCTCGCTTCTATTTCGACGACACGGGAGGCGGGGGCTGCGACTGCCCCTTGGTATTCGATAGAGCCTGAAGAGAAACAACCGAACGTAACATGGAAAAATCGTGCTGGCGTCAAAGTGATTCACTGCGTAGCACTAACACACAGGGGACGCCAAGTGGATCAAGTCATCAGTAGACTGTGAAATTTTAAGAGGCACAAGGGAAAAATTTGTCAAACGGGAAAAAAGTCTGGATTCCTGCCGTACGCACAATAAACTCTTTTTGTGGCGGACATTTAGAATCGAAGTAAAATCTTTGGTTTGGCGCGTTCCTTTCTGGAAAAATATCATAAAATACAGCGGGGAATGATTAAACAGATCCATGCAGTTCTGCTCCGTAACGTGAAACTACGTGAAAGATTCCTAGCATTCAAAAGCTTGCAAAAGACAATTCCATGCAAAGCTTAACTGTAAATATAAATCAGTTGCAAAGTGCTGGAATTGAAACTGAAACGGTTCACGACTTCCAGAAAATTCCAGCAGCTATTTAAAGCACATACCGTCGTTTTGTGTGCTGTGGAAATTCCCAACCTCCACCTCCGCGGCAACCGGAGTTTCGGTGTACGTTGTATCGAAATCCTTCGCAACCCTGAAAAACAAAAAAGTTGTGGGCACAGTTCAGCCTACTTCGTGTGTTTATCGGTGATGTCCTCTATATAAGGACGATCTTTCAACATGTTGGGAATAGTTGTGTTTGAAGCAGAACTTTCCTATTCACCTGTTTTCAGCTGCACCGGGAAAAAGAGCGACTGTTCGGTCTTCCGTATCTGCGAAGAAAAAAGCACGCGGCTGTCACGTTGGCGAAGGCCAATATGCTGCTCTTGGCAAAAATCAGCGATCGTGGTTATTGATTCTTGATATGTGTCTGGGAGTTGTTGGCGTGGTGAGAACGGCGTCCATGCCGAAGCAAGAAACATACATTGAGGGTACAATAAGTCCCCATCGTTGGCCATCGTTCTAGTTTTTTACAGTGCCATAACATGAGGCGAGGACCAACAGGGATTGCGTGAAATGAAACTTGCGCACACCAACGCTTTTTGTGATAAAAATTAGCCAATTTCAGGTTCTACTGTCTATATTAATAGTCCATTTATCGATACCAAACATATACAGTAGTATCAACTTGCAACATACATGTATAGTGCCAGCTGTACATAATACTCGTATTTCTTTTGAGACATACCAGCATCGGTGTATTGTTGTCTTTGCGTTTACGGTAGTAAGAATTGAAAAAATCATACGAAATATGCAGCGTCAAATAGCAACCTGCGTAGTGTCGTTCTTTGTCTTGAAAAACTGCCAACACCGATATTACTTATTGATACTAACATTTTTAGTTCAAATGTGTATTGCGTATTTCGCTTTGCGCTAACCTAAAATTCTGCAGTTTAAGCAGAAATTTCAGTTGGTACCACACACTTCAGAAAAATTACACCGAAAAACTCCAAACGATTTTGAATTAGAAAGAATGAAACACATTAACGCATATCATAGTATGATCTACTTAGTTAAAATTTTACGTATGTGGTTGCTGCACCTATAACACATGCATTTTTATTGCGTAGCATGCTAACTTCTGCACACCGTTTTCTTTGTTTTAAAAAATTTTTTTTAATGAAAACACCGCGGACATAAAAATGTCTGCTTAACAAGCGCTTCTGTTGCAACGTGCAACACGCGTTTTAAATTAACCAATGAAAGGTCGCATTACCTTTGCTTTCAGAAGCAGAATCGCCCACTTCGGTTTTTATCATTAAATTCCTGTAACGACAACGAAAATTAAAAAAAAAACATGACGTATTTCAGCATCGCTGGCAGGCCACGGTTACGAGCAGTTGGCTGTTTGCACAGAATAGATAAAAGTCGCAAACGTAAGGGCAGAACAAGGACAGTTGAAAAAATGATCGGCAAAGTTGAACAAAAGTTTCAGCAATAACTAACGTTAAACGTATTTCTTACGATCAGCACTGCCACGTTGTGCGAGCCACCAAAAATATTCTAAACACACGGTTTTACCAAGGATGTTCAGACTGTGCCACACAACATTCAAATAAATAAAAAAAGTCAAATGGTGTTATATATTGGACAAGGGAGAGAAAAGTACAAATAGATTAACCGATTGCTACAATATAGGCAGCCAAAATTGCCGCACGAACTTGTTATTTACGCTCACATGATTTGTTAGTTTACAGTTGCAACTCAACAAATCAGAACTTAGTTCTTATTGGTTGACATGTGCGTTCATGTTTCAATCCAGAAAGAGAACCACATTTCCTAAACCAGGATTCTTCTCTGTGGGGAACTCCCCATATACCGGCGTTGTATATTCAATGACTACGCAAAGATCCCTGGCAATCTCAATGCATTCTCAGCGATTTAGTATCTTCTTGCTCGTCTTTCCTTGAAGCTATCCGCCGCAATTTCTACATTTTTAAAAACATGCTGCAGAAGTATCAGCGCGAATAGATATTAAGCAAGCATGCTTGGAAAAACCATCACGGATAGACTTTAGGAAGATACTGTCTGTAATGAAAAAATATATTAATTTACGTCTATGCGTGATGGTTTTTGCAGTGGCCAGCAAAACAATTATCAAATGTCTGTTTCAAGTTCGATCTGCCACTTTGACGTGAGGCATCTAGTTCTACCAGCAAACATCGTAGTTAACACTGTGATTGGTTGATTGCAGAGAATTCAGGTGTCAAAGCAAAACTGGTCGATTGTAGAAAATTCAGGTATCAAAGCAAAACTGGCTGATTGTACAAAATTCAGGTTTCAAAGCAAAACTACAAAACCCAAAGTGTACTTGCATTTCTCGGGCCATGAAAACCTGTTATGCCACCAGTAGGATTTTTTAGACCCTGGTCTAGAATAGAGGCCTGCACGGGCGAGTTGCAGATGTGTGCACTTGCAGGGAAGGCAACCTGCAGAACTGCACTTGCAGAGTGCAAGCAAAGAATATTTGGTCCGGGCAACGCTTGCTAGTCTATAGCACAGCGTAGCACGAAACATTTCATCTGATTACAAGATTTCAAATCCACGAAGCACCACGTTGACACCATTAATGGTAATGACTGCAATTGTACGTGAACGTGATCAATCGCACTTAGGCATAATAACAGTAATTCTATTGCAGCTTAGCTTGAGAGAGACTGATTCCATGCAAAACGTTAGTCGCAAAGTGGCGATTCCGCAGAGAGACAAGCAAACGGTAACAATTCACCTGGGGAAGGGGTGACCAAGTTTTTATAAAGAGGGCCAAATTTGATCATGGAAGCGCCCACGTGCCAACAGTCCTTTCTGAGATTTTAACACAGAAATAGCCCAGGCATTATTCTTAGCGTTTGAAGCCACTAACAATCTTTTGCGAAGGTTTCGTTCTCATATTCGCTCTCAGCATATCAAACAAGAACCGGAAACGTTTAAGTAGCGAGAAACCGCCGTCGCTCCGACACAGAAATATAAGCCAGGCACTGGCGGGGCGTATAACGTACAACGCAGTTTGAAACCAAAGCCGCGGGCCATGTGAAATGTGCCCGCGGGCCTCACTTCGGGCACCCCTGGCTTATGACAAACAAAGAATCATAACTAGGGCAACCAAAAGTCAATATTTTTCTTCCGTTTCTAAAGTTTATAAAACGTCCACAAACCAAATTTCATGCTCATACCATTAGGGAATCCCAAGCTATTAGGTCAAAAAAAAGTCAAAATTTAAATTTAGATCAAAATTTATCGTTAGGTCAAAATTTTCTTGCAGCACATTTTTTTCTCTTTAGAGATATTTTATTGAAACTAGAACAACAGATACTGATATGCTTTTGCAAGTTTAGTTGCAATTCTATAGGCTTGTTGCGATTTCTGACGTAATNATGTTGTTTTGCCCGCNACCAGACGATTGATTATTATGTAGGATATGCGTGGTAGGCGAGAAATGTGGTCTTACAGTACTTGTTTTGGTAAATGCTCAACCCATTATGCATATAGTGTTTCAGCTTTATGATGTTCTCAGGTTTGACTCTGTACTTATCAATGTATCATCCCCAATGGTAGACAACAAAATTTTTTAGAATTTTGAAGCTTAGAGTGCATGAATAAGCTTTTGGGTTAACTTCAACGTCTAGGGCTGAATTATTTTGCAGTTGTAAACGCAGAAAATGTATAGGTCAAAATAAAGTCAAAATTTTATGTTTTTAGGTCAAAAAATTGGTTGCCCTAATCATAACTATTCAAAAACACGAGGCATCGTGAAATCGTCACAAACGGCAGATACTGCTACAAAAATGGGCGCTCGAGTAACAAGCCCATCAAAAATATGTTTTTTATGTCTGGTCCAGGGTTCTCAATCGGGGGAATTCCCCACCAGAGGGGAATTTTGTATTTAGGATTTTGTTTAAAATGTTATTACATTAGAGGCCTAAGAGCTTATCAATTGTGAAGAGTTTAGTTTCTCTTCTTGGTGTACTGATGTAAAAGTGTTCTTTACAAACTAAATTTCTAAGGGGGATCTTGTATCTGTGAATAACGGTTAAATGGGTGCATGGGATAAAAAGGGTTGAGAACCACTGGTCTAGTCGCTTTTGGCCTTTACAGCACCAGTGTGTGCGCAAGCGGAAGATAACATCGGTGTGTAGACAAATACAACCAGGACTTCGAAGAAGCGAACGCATATGGCACAAGGCCTTTCTTGGTTCCGCACCAAGCACTACATGTTTTCTACAAAGGCAACCTCAACTTCATTGGAAACAGTGTTCGCGACTGCCGCAGACATTTTTCGCACTGAGCGAGATCGCTTCAAAAATATTTTTCTGCTCATCAAAACCAAGGCAGTGTTTCAAAAATGTCCTCTATCGCTACATAAGTAGAAATGCTAATGCTAAACTTACCCAACGTGTTAACAGCGAAAAAGCAGTTCACACACGCTCGAATCAATCGCGCCAGAGGAACTTTTTAAACATACTTTATCAACAATAGGGCTTTTAAACAGGTATTTTACTGAAACTTGTGTCTTTGGAATTGCAGATTCCAACGCAGTGTTTGAAAAAAATTTACGGAAATTTTGTCAGAAATTTATTAATTACTCCTCCCTTTCTGTTAAGATAGTTGTAATTGAACTGCAATTGATATATCAAGTAATGCCTTTTCAATTAATTGGCCAAATTAAATAATACTTTGAATTAAAATTTATGTGACACAGCAATTGCCATTGAAAAACAGAATTGACTCATCAATGGCTGGCACCAATCAGCTTTCGGCATACAGCGCTGCGTTAAATTCTTCCGCATCCGGCGAAGCAACTCAATTGCGAAACCAATCCTTTAGACTAGGGGCCAAACTTCTTGTCTGAGAGCCACATAAGCTATTACACAACAGTTGGAGACCGGACGTCTTGCGTAATGTCATTGTTTCGGGATATGTTACAATCTACCAAATCAACAAATTTGTCGTAAATATATTATATAATATGTTCATTATTGGCAATATGGCTTGCGGGCCGCATTTGGCCCGTGGACCGTAGTTTGGAGACCCTGCTTTCGACCAGTGCTTCTCAACCTTTTTGTCGCCTCGGACCCTTTTCACTGCACCCAAAACTGCTGCGAACCCATTTGCTTCGTCAACGTTTTCTCGATTATTGAGAAATTAGATTTGGTCGCTTCTTAACGTGAGCAAATGTGCAGTGTATCGCATCGCCACAGAACATACATCTAACCAAATAATAAACAAACAAAACATGCGCTAAGCTTCAAATTACAAGTTTTCTGTGGACCCTTGAAAAATGCTTCACGGACCACCGGGCGTCCGCGGACACCCGATTGAGAACCGCTGCTTTAGACAGTGCTAAGCCGAACAACTAACACAAACTAAGATGCTGCAAAAAACGTAGGCCTGGTTTTCTTTTGGGAGGACAGTAAGACAAACTTTCAACCGACTCAGGTTTCTTATCGGTGTACTGCATGTTACCCGTTCATGACAACCAAGCCCTTCGTCGTTTAAACCAGTGGTTCTCATCTTGCACCACCACTGGTCCACATAGCATTTCCAGTGGTCCACAGAGAATTAGAAGCCATAAAAAATTGTAGCCATTTCACAAAAATACAACTAAATTATTCATACTTTGAAATATACAAATCATTGTTTAGTTTAAATACACGCACGTCCATTATATTTAAAAATTTCGAAGCATTTTAGTGTGAAAATTGAACAGCTTAAGAGCAAGAGTAGGTCCATTGGAATTTTTTGAAAAAAGGGTCCTTGCGCTGAAAAAGGCTGAGACACACTGGTTTAAAACTGCTTTAGAAACAAATGACGAGTTCCAACGTGTTTCTCAAACTTACGTTGATGGTTGTTCCGGTTGAGTTTCTGAAAATGCAAAAACATTCGCAAGTTTAATTCAACTTGAGGTCTTATCAATATTTGAATTCTTTCCTGGAGGTATATTCCGAAAGCGCGAAATCTTCATGAAACTTCACCACTCACTTTAAGAGTCTAACACTAACAGCCGCAGTAAGTGGCCACTGGTCACAAGCCTTTCTTCAATCCCGCATTCTGGAGAACATTAAGTCCGACAGCACTGGTAGTTTTACAAAAAAGAAGCAGAGGAAGGTTCCAGGACTTTAGGAAACCGGTTTGGGGATATTCACTTCACCTAGAGCTGGCAAATCCCACTCAAAGCGTCACATTACTCCCATGAACACCTTGGGACTTGCAAATGATATGATACAAGACCGCAGTGACTTTTCGCAAAACAATACATTAGTTCCTCTTTCTTATTCGAACCCCTGAGTTGAAAACGCAGTTCAACTTGCCACGGTGAAAACCAAAACTTAGTAGTACCCAAAAGCTAGACTAATCTGTGGCCTGGAACACATGATCTACAAAAGGAAAATATTATCACTCAACAAAAGGTCTAGCCGTTGGCGTTAATAATCAAGCAAGCCAACACCCGCACCCACCATGATGTATTCGTTGACGTCCAAATTAAAACAACGATGCAAATACACGTAAAATTCAAATGTGGGGAACCGGAAACACCAAGGTGCNTTCGGTAATGATCAAAGCAGTTTCGTGTCACAGAAATAGACCCATGCAATGTTCCAACACCATATTTACAAGGCAAACAGCAAANTGTTGCAGGGAGCCTTTGCACGAGGCACAAATTGCCCCCAAAAACAACTGCCGGAATGTATTCTGTACTTCTTGTATTGCTAAATGACGGGGATCAGAAAAGCGAGGGGACACGTCAACCCAAGAGTATCAAATATATTGATTTCACTGGGTGGATAGAGCGACCGTGGAACATTGGTTATCATGCATGGTTTGCCTCTTGAAAATGACAGAGAAAAAATGGTAGGCCAATCGGGAATAGTAGTTTTAGGTTAATCAACACAGGCATAGTTTCCGTTAGAAATTGATCATGAGGTGATGAAGCCTGTAACACTATCCTACCCACCTTCGGCGACTGAGATTTCCACACTTCCTTCGATGTTGTTCGGTTGAGTCTGAACATATCAAGAAGAGATTACTTAACCACTAGGCGAAGGTAGCTGCACGACTGCTAGGAGATACAAACTTGTGCACTTTCTACGTCGAGAGTCCACGCCTAAACTAAATCAGACAATACGCCGTTTTACAAGCTACAACATCCAAAATGGTGAATCTTGGATCAAAGCTCTTTGAAGTAGTACCTGTAAAAGCGCTGCGTGAAAGCAGGGATTATTTTACAGCAAAGGTCAACAGTCTAAGGTCAAGCAAGGATAATCATCAACATAACAAAAATTGAGAATAAAGCCCATTTGTGATTCTAGCAAAATTTACACCATGCGAAACATTAAGCAATGTTGGCCAAATCTATGTAAACCAAACCTAAACTGACCATCTGCATGTGAAGTGACAGCTTCACGATGTTAGTCAATATGTTCCGGATACAAAATCGAAGCTGTGCAGTCAGAAACTAAAGATCTAAACCAAAATAACACCAAAACTCAAGCTCGGTCACACCTGATCAGTAATTCCTTCTGAGTTTACAGCTACGTTACTGCGATGAAGAAGCAGACTCATCAGATCACCTCGTTCTCGTGTGCAGTACTCCATCACCTATTGAAACAGCCCATCACAATGCACAATGAATGCAATATAACATAAAACGGAAAAATATTTGTTTTTAATCATTTTCACAACTGCAACAACAATTATTTTGATAACAAAAGTTGCTTCAATGCTAAGATGACCACATATACGTGTTTCTGAACCAGAACAGGTGTCATTTGAGGTGGCGAAGCTTTCAAACAAAACAACAGTAACGGTAATTTTGAGTGTGGCTTACACAGTGGCAATCTAAAGCACAAGTTGCACTTAGAGAAAAAAACATCTTTGGCACACACGCATGTAACCTGTAAGGNGTAAGTATAGGCCTATACCTAGAGGCAGTGTTTGTTTAAGGTNGTTTGAGGAACTGAAACAGTCTCTCAAATTTTTCCAACAGTCCTTCAAAATACACTAGTACCTCACTGCATAACCACTACCAAAATACATCAAAATCTTGCTTTATAATTATCTGTGTTCAGATGAAACAGTTGCAGTCTCTCAGAATGTCATAACGGTCACCAACGTCAAACCTAAAAAAAACTGGCTACAAGATAACTTTTTGCTAGACTTGAGATCTAACACACAAAAACTGGGAAGTGTGGTCACCCTGCTTAATGCTAACCTTCACTCCATGACATACTCTTATCAATTGCTATACGAGTATAGTAGGAATAAACAAACAATTTTTTCTACAAGAAAAATGGGACACATATTTATTAAGACAAACAAAAACTTATTTTCAAAACATTAAAATGCGAAGTGCACAGCTTTACTAAATAATATTTTATAAAATTACGGTTGATGTCAGCTTTCTATTGTCAAAAATTGTTACATTGTAAATCAACAATGTAATAATCATTGAGATCCAGAAAATGTAAAAAAACTTCAAGAATTCTGCTTCACAGAGAAAAATTATGCAACAAAATTAAAACTCAAACGATATGTCTACCTGGTTACTAAACACACCACTCTCACATTAGCAACATTTACCATTTTGACAATACTGTAATATTTTTTAATGTATAGTTTTGTATTGCATCTAATTCCAAATTAATTCCATGTTTGTAAGGTTTCACTGCAATCATACACAGTTGCTTTTGATTCCAACATCTGCATTCAAAATCTCTAACTGCCCATAACAGCTATGATACCAAGTAAGATGAAACTATAGAACTTCCCTGAATGTGTATTTTCAAATTTTCCACATATGTTAACAAAAGTTCAGTGTAATGTGCATTGTGCATCAAATAAAAATTTCAGTTTTTTTTTATGTTTTACAACAATTTGACATGTCTACCGTTTTGGATGTAACAGTAATTCTTGTTTCTTGTATTTACATGGCGCAAAGACTAATTGTTTTTCATGATGGAAATCATTATTTAAATTTTATGGACACATGAAAATGAGTAAACCAAAGTAATTTAACACGTAGCATGCAACAATGCTTGCAAAAGGTTGTAATTGGCAAATACCGTTAAATTACCTTTTGATATCAACTCTAAAACCATGGTCAGGACTTTCATAAACGTCCTATTAAAAGCTTGCCATTTTATGGGTATAAATACAATCAGATCCACAATGGAATATTATTAAGAATGTATGAACTGGTGGTTCAAAACCTTTTTCTGGTGACAAGAAAAATCAAAATATTTTGTATTTCGTCAACATCTACCAAACCACTTGAATTTATGGAAACATTTTCAGTTATGCAAGAGTTCAGTAAAACAAAAGGCTTGCAAAACAACGCATAGAAAATAGTTATGATGAATATGTCATTTATTAATAGAACCTGCCAGTATGCTGGAAAAGGAATCACTGGTATAAATTTATAAGTGTTGAATTATTTGAATTGAAAGATCACTCCGCAATCTATTTCATAAATGCAATTTTGTGGAATATACCAGCAAACTATGAAAGTAGAAAGCAACTAATCAATTTTAAAGGTTTGAAATTAGGTGTTCTTCTTATAGTGTAAAACAGTGCTTCTCAACCTTTTTGATGTCGTAGCCCACATCACAAAAAGTTTGTTTCAGAACTCATGACCAGGCGTAATGATTGCCACTAGGCTCAATTATTGCGTTATCTCCAAACATTCCGTGGCCCACCTGAAGGAGCTTTGTGGCCCACCGGTTGAGAAACGCTCGTGTAAAGCATTCCTGATGACAAAATTGTCAACACATCTTTGTTTTTGTGTATAAATACTCTAGTGCAAATGGCAGAGTCAAATATTGATGACGAACAAAGTTGCTGTATGAAACAACATTGCAAAAACCAATGACAGAATCAAAATCACATTGGAAGCTTTGAAAGTATTGCATTTTTAAATTTATTTTCTTTTTCGCTGTCATACCTCATAATACAAATGCAATGTCTTACCAAGTCTAAGGAAACATTCAGAAGCAACTGATGTAATATAAAAAAGAAGTAAATATTGTCCTTACAATATTGCAGTTAAGCCATGTCCACAGTACAATTTCTCCAAGTAAGAACACAATTGCTAAATATGCAATGATATTTAACACTTTGGTGTCCAGCTGCTTTTGGGGATTTTTGCTAAAAAAATGCCTAAACGCACGTGGCTTTGCATGGGAATATCTCCGCTCCTGTACGGGTTACGGACCTGGTCGAAACGTCAAAAGACGCAGCAAGTCTTCTAGTCTGCACTCGAAATAAAATTTTTTGCTTGGTGGAGCAAGTTTTTTGTGAGTGACGTCATAAGTGGAGGACTTTTTAGACCACCTTAGCCCACTTTGCCTGGCCCTGGGCGCCACCGTTAGGTGTTGCATTTCGCTGAAGTTTTTATTGGAAACTAGGCTACAATCAGAGTCTTTTGATACTTTGGATGACCTGCTGGGGTTTCGGGTTCAAAAGTTATGATCTAAACTAGTA
>JGI24158J21664_10003785_pt1 | contig 19186 bp, 5 predicted proteins | sample Ectturendosymbi3_FD_21664 | JGI IMG/M metagenome (IMG submission 21664)
AATGTGTGGTGGAAACGCACTTTTCTTCCGATGCGCTGGCTACTATCGTTGTGTTACATCATAAACATATGAAGCTGTTCTAGCCATTTACACCACACGTTATTGCGTGACCCGTCAGAAAAGGTTTTAATCAGTCGATTCGTAGAACAGAGAACGAGATTGCAGTGTTTCGCTAGCACGATGCCGCAACCTGTAATGTCATCAGGAGCTATCAAAAGCGCAAATCTTCTAAGAAAAAGCGCAAGAATCTGGAAGTCTTAGCTACAACACCGCGACTGAATCGCTTTTTCTAGCAAAACTATCAAGCAGCAACGTTAAAGCAGTGGCGTTAACCACAGCACCTGAAAATGAAGGTGAAAATCAAGGCATTAGCTTGGAAACAACTTTCACCACTCAGCCTGGCTGGTTATATTGACATGTTATTTTTCTGGTGTTTTTGTTGGTAATCTCTGGTTTCTGCCTATTGTTCGGATGAATGTTGTTTCTTGCCGAGTCACTCTCTAGCCTGTGGAACATTTTTTTCTTAGTAAAAAAATACACTCTAGCATTCATATCATAGATTCTCCTCTCGCAGCTAACTGTGTGTGCATTTGAGTAAAGACATTCTCGACTACCGGAAAAAACAAATGTGAACCTTGCGAATCAGCGAAACCATAATTCTTACAAACGATGACGTCATGAATTACGTCAAAGGGGCCCTCCAGTAAAAATTGCCCCGGGCCCCCTTAGCCTTTAATCCGGCTCTGCTTACGACTCTGCACCATGTCAATAGTCTACGAGTTCTACTTACATAACGACACAAAAATATATTTGAGATTAAATCAAAGCGCACAACGGTGAATTGGCAAAAAGTACCAAGTTTCACCTTCAACACAAAAAGAATGTCCAACAAAATTAGGTGTGATGTATCTGTAAAGCAAATATTTCGCACTTGGATGAAAGCATTACTGCGTTGTGGGTTTGGTTACTCAAGTTAATCAGATGACTTACGAACACTGGTGTAGCCAGCCCAGAAATTTTGGGGTGCCAAAACATTATGGGGGTGCAAAGATGTTTGAGTTTAGGCGAATAACACTATTTTGTTTGCAAAAACGCCTCTCAAAGCGCAAAATGACCATATTTTCTAAAAATTTTGGGGGTCATGGCCCCTTTGGTCCCCCCTGGCTACGTCTATGCATACGAACCAATGCATTCAGTACAAGCACAAAATGTAAGAGTCAAGGAAAAAATATCTTTTGGATTTGTTGGTCACCACTGTTGCGACATTACAAGAAGTTAGGATAAATGTATACAGTATTTTGTCCTTATTTCCGAGTCAAGTCGTTTTGAGCTATAGGTCATTATTCATCTAGGTAAATACTGTTGGCTACTTCAACGTTTTGATTGAAATCCTGTTCACTAATGATTGAAAACAGTCTTTTGCTAAACTCCCCATCCCAAAGCTAAGTCTCCACAATAGTGCTGTTTTTTGTCTTCGGCAAAAGCTTTGCAGAGATTTGCCTGAAAATCTAACTTTCTAACATTATATACACTAGCATAATTTAATTATACGCTGTCTGTTTCTAAATACGTGACAACCAATTGTTGATGATATTCGTTATCTATTTTACTTTATTTACCAATACAAGCCGTCACAGAATCAACGCCAACGTTACAGCAAAGCCAGTCACATTTCTGCACGGAACAAATCGTGGTTGTACTGTGGTCTCTCACGTGTGCAGCTGTAATACTCTCACTGTTACAGGAAAATAACCTTTCTAACAGCATACCACACAGGGGAAAATGTCGGACAGAAGCAGTTAAACATCTTTCACGGCCTCTAGAAACTTGACAAATGCTTAAAGGTATTTTATCGAAGCTAAAATTCCTAAACTAACAGAATCAGTGATACCACACCAAACTCTGTTTCAGCATCAACTTGGCTATGTGTAACCTACCATGTAACACAGTGGTTCCCAAAGTGGGCGGTACCGCCCCCTTGGGGACGATGAGAAACTCTAGGGGGACAGTGAAGCAGAAATGGGCAGTTGGGGGCGATAGGAGACCCAGTTAATAATTACATTTCTGTTGTCTTACAAACTTTGAGTGACCAAATGCCATAAAAAACAGTATGATCAACAAACATGTATGCATGTAATTTGTAAACAAAAACTTAGCGTTTTGGAAACAAAATAGAGGTGAAATGCTAGGAGATAAATTGATGAAATGCAGTTTCCATCAATAAAGGTAAGCTGCACAGTAACTGTCCTCCAGTATAATGAAATGATTATGATTGGAATTTTCGTAAGCTGTACTTGGCACGGGTTAACTGCTATTTAATAATGCCCGTTTTGACTATCACCGGTCAGGTGTGAGAGTGCACGCTTGCACTTAGAATCAGCCTGAAACCAAAAGCATGAGCTAATTTTGGATGGATTAATTTAATGATCACAATACCTTGTACGAGTTCAATTCGAAAGCAGAGAGGCAATTTATATGTTTTACAGATAGTGTTAGGTGTCAACAAGAAGTTACCTAAAGGTAATCGATAAAGTTCCAGAAAACAAAAGTGTGTTGCAGAACGCACATTAGCTTGAGCAGAGCCAATCCAGCGAGAGAGAGATGGTAGAGCCAATGGACGACTGCAAGTGTCACGGTTAAGTTCAATACTTTTAAATTTGCACATTAAATTCAATCCTGCACTGCTCCGAACTCAAAATTTACTAAAAATGTGGCAGAGTATTAATGGATTGATTAAAGGATACCAAAGGGTTTAGAAGTGTTCTGCTAAGTTTAGGCAATGTGGTGCACTCGGATAATGATGAAGAGGGTTTGTACGCCTGTTGCTGCACACAGAAGGTGACTGTGAAAGGGTGTCACAGGTACAGTATCTTGGCAGTCACAGTCCACAGATATCTTCACGAAGTTCAATGAAGTCAATTTTCAGTTGCAGAGGAATGATGTTAACCCTCTGGAAGATACTAAATGAATGATTGTGCTATGTGCAACTTTTTCCAAGAGTCTGAATCCTCGAAATATCAAGAAAAGCATTTCGGATATCCGTATCCGGTTCTCATTTGAAGGCAGTTTTTGGATATCCGTATCCGGTTGCAAACTCACTATCCATTCGGATATCCAACCGGAAAACCAGATAGTGATCATCTCTGATATCTACGATTAGTCATGTTACAATATTTTGTCATAGAAATATTAGGGTGCAGTACATTCTCAATATCTCATCTGTCGAAATGCTAAAAGGTGCATGGTCAGAGAAAGGTTTACAACCCCTGGGCTAAGCCATAACTCCAAACCGCAACATGTTGTGTCTCTCTGTATTGTGCTTGTCACATGACTGCTTCAACCTTTTGTGTTTGATCAATGGCAAAATAGCCACGGCATATATTTTGCCTCATGAGGCAAAACAGACATTATATTTTGTATATGAGTTACCTGGCAGTTTTCGAAGTGTTAGCAAGAGACGGAGTCGATGTTTTCAAATTTTTCAGGGTTGGAGCAGGAGTCTTAAAGCCTAAAGCAGTAGTGGAGTCAGAGTCTGTAAAATGTGAATCCGCTCATCCCGGACTCGAGTCACTTTGAGAATGATGGTGACTCGATTCGAGTCACGTTTTTTAGCGAATGACTAGACTCGAGTCACAATAAATGACTCGAGTCAGAGTCATTTTTACAAAATCTCTAAACATCTGGTTGACAAACTGAGTAGGCCTATATTTTCATGCAAAGAAATGAGCCTCTTTTTGCTTCAGTGATCGATCAATATTGGCGCAAATTTTCTTTATTGTCTGTGTCTGCTAGCAGTGGTCTGCAGGAGCCGGAGTGTAGGAGTGGACTCCGGCTGGAGTCTTGAGGAATTTCTAAAATAGAAGTGGAGTTGATTTTTTCACGAAATGCCGGAGCCCGAATTGACCAGAGACATTTCTTGAATAGGTATGAGGTTAGTTTGAATATCATTGATCGTTATTATTGCGGGTTGTTTGTTTTCCAAAGCAGGTTACAATGTAAACTATAATTGTGCAAAACGGCTTGACAGAAACTACAAAAATTTTGAAACAACTTGGGTGTTAGAAAGGTTTGCTTGGTGAGTTTCATGTGTGTAAAGATTTAGACAATTTCTTTTGCATGTTGATTTGTTGAAAATCTATTGACCTATAGAATTCAGGTCAGTGTTAGTGTCTGAGATTAGGGTTTAGGGTTAGTGTTGAGGGTTAGGGTTGATGGTTAGAGTTGACGGTTAGGGTTTAGGGTGAGGGTTTAGGGTTACAAAAAATTAATAGCCACTTCAATTCTTTACTCTGAGAAACAACTGACATGTGAAGAAATAGTCACATATTTCTCAGAGGAAGAAAGCAATTTTGTTTGGTACGTTTTTTAGTGTTTTTAAAGTGAAAACCGGATACGGTCGTTCAGACACTGCCAAAACTCTGTAATCAATTTGCGGACAGGAGTCAGAGTGCAAAACGTAAAAATGTTTCGGAGTCGGATTGGATCGAGTATATTCAGCCCAAGCAGGAGTGGAGTAGGAGTCAAAAATTTTAGACTCTGCACACTGGAGATGGTATGGGCCACAAATAGTCCAGTATTCGGGCTGTCAGCTAAAGTTCTGAAACAGTCCGCTAACACTTTTTTAGCGGTGGCATCATTCCGGGTCGTTACAGTTCGGTGCGGTCTGCTCTCCATTTAGGTGAAATTTTTTGTATTTTGCAAAGTTTCAAAATCTAACAACGAAAGTTTTTGCTGCTGTTCTCTCCATTTTACCGTACTGCTAACGTTCCGCTTCACTTGTTCCCACGCAAATCAGTGAACCATGTTATGAATCATTCAAAGCACAGAGTTGCCAATTTGGCTTTTTTAAAGCCAGATTTGGAAATTCTGGCTTTTCAACGCATTTGTTTTTTATTGAAAATCAAAAAACAGGAGTCAGATTCTTTTTGAAAATAAAAAAAAACTAGACAAAATCTGGCTTTTTTCAGTCGGAAAGGGCTTGGCAGTGATGTAGTCGAGAGTCGAGACCATGATCTTCGGGACTGAGACCGAGACCTGGTTAAGACTGCAAGACCGAGACCGAGGCTTCATCAAAAATCTCGAGACTCAGGATTTGAAATTCAAGACCGAGACTCGAGACTTCACAATTTGTGCCTTTTGCAGAAATTTGCTAAAGGGGGGTCGTCATCACTTCTAAGTTGAATTTTTTTCAAATTTCTGGTATTTTCTCGCCTGTTTTGGATGTTTCTTACCTGCAAATACAACAAACAAAAATCGTTGAATTGCAGAAATTTTACTAGGCCTAAACCATTTCTTCGCAATATTCAAAGTCTCGAAACTAGTAGCCCTCGAGGCCGAGACGAGACCTGAAACCTTCAAGACTGAGACTCGCAAAAATGGTCTCGAGACTCTCGAGACCGAGACCAAGTCTCGGTCAGGCCGGGCTACAAAAGTGCTGGCTCGTGCCATCTCTACCGTACACTCTTGTCTTCTAATTGTGTCTTGCTGCATATTGAGGATCAAGTGTTCCCAACTTCAACAGAAGTAGACCTGAGACTTTGCTTTTCACTAAAAGACCAGCAGAGCACAATACATTAACACATTATCGTGGCTTAATGTAGTATCTGCATATCGTGATCGTGGCAGTCGGCCTCATACTTTTACTTTGGGTTTTTCCAGATGAAGTGATTTATGTTTTTGAATACAATCCACAAATTTTATTTCAAAATATAATGCAAATCCAAAAAACAAATCTTGTCTAAATCCAAATGCCAGTCAGGGTTATGAGGATAGTAAGCCCATATGTAATCCAACTCAAAGATTCAAAGACAAATAAATAGTTTGGAAACTAAATCTAGCAAACGTATCTTCTACTTTTGGCTCACAACATCATAATAATTGATACTGCAGAGGCTTCAAAATAATCACTGTTAGCAGCAATGCAATGAGAAGCCCTGTTAAGCTCAGTAATAGCGTGTAAGACAGGCCTGCACAACATACGGCCAGCGGAGAGCTTATCTTGCGGCCCGTGAGAGCTTTCTCAGTTGATGATGAAGTTTATTTGTTACGATACAATATAGCAATGCGAAAGCAAAACACTGCTAACATGTACTCGCAACTAGGACGCCGAAAAAAACCTGCCGCAACTAGAACACCGAAAAAAAACAGTCGAGGAGCCCTAAAAATTTGTTAAGACAAAGACAATGCCACAATGCATAAATATATTTTAAGCGTCGCAAACCCAAAAAAAACAATTGTACCAAGCACATAATTCACAAAAGAAAAATACGAGCAAATGATATTTCGTTTGCATCATATTCTTGGAGAAGTCACGTTTTACCATTTAAAAGCAAATATGTATGGTTGTGCAAAAACCTATTCATAGTTTAAGAGACGATCTTTATAATGTTTGCAGAAAGTGACATGGAGCAAGATTTTCAGACTCTGTTCGATTTCTTTCCTGAGCGCAGCCCCTCTACAAGAAATACTTTTTTTCCAGAATTTGTATTGGCCCTTGGCTAGACTCTTTTTATAAAATGATTTTGGTGTCGGTGAATCTGGTTTTGTATGAATGAACATTGGAAATATTTTTGAAGAAATTGTCATAGATTTTGGGCAGCGCACCATGATGTAGTTTATGCATAAATTTTGCCAATTCAAGCCGATTAATAACATTTAGTTTTAACACATGAAAATTTTTATATAAAAGAGTAACGTGATTATAAAATGTCATTATTCTTATTATATTATTATGCAAAACGTTCAAAGGTTCCCATAAGGTCTGTCATTAAAATTCATACAGATGATCAGATCACATTTGCCAAGTTTTGCAGTTTCTTTCACTAGTTCCTACAATTCGCGTCGCATGTTTTACCACAATTCGGAATGTCGCAATACAACAGTTTGAATGTTCAATCGTGACTGATATTTCAAAGACGTGATGACTTCACGCGAAACGATTAGATTCTTTACGATAGTTTATGATTTCTGAGATTGAAAGGCCCTGACGTCACATTCATATAAAGTTTTTAGACGGGTCTAGAAACGTTTATATGCAAGGTCCGAGTCAGCTTTCGACGCCCCTTTACTCCCAACTCATTCTTCACATCTTTGCTGCCACAACCAGGCTGGGTGGGGCCGCCCAAACTGACTTTGTCCCCGGGAGCGGGAAACCCTAGGTACGCCACTGCATTGGACTAGACTTTAATTGGACTCGACCAGGACTATAAAGAATTTTGTTGGATTGGATCCCAATTCTAAATCGTTACAAAAATTAGGATCAGGGCCAAAGTTGGACTGAATTAATAGAAAAGAATTTTGGCTTTTTTGTTGTTGACAAGGTGTATTTTGTTAATTTTATGGACTTTATTTGGAATTGGACCTTCCATAAAATTTTTGAACTATGCTAGGACTTGTTTCAAAAATTTAGGACTGATCTAGATCGTAAAATATGACAGTACGCTCATCTCTGGTAGACAGCGACAACTGTCAGAGTCTAGTCCGGCACCGTGACCACCTTTGATGGGGACACAGTTGCGAAGTGTATTGCGTGTGTGCAGTACTTGGCCGAATCTTGCTCAGCAACATACGTCGTGGGAAACGCAGGTAGTAATGCTAGCATCACTTTTCTCCGATTTTCCGGAAAACGCTCACTGCACTTGATCCAAAAATCTGGCTATTGGTGTAAATGAAATACAGCACAGGCTTCATCGCTTTGGATATTGATGAGACCTGGATAGTGGAATCGCATTCGTTTATGCTAGTTTGCTGACAGAAAGGCGTTTCACCTATTCACTTTCTGTTTCTATGCAGCCCAGCTTTCGGCGTAATCTCCACAACGGAATGACTTCTCAGCAAGCCCAAAACAAGATTTTTCTGTGGACAAGATGGGGGATGGTTGGACTTACACGCCTTGGCCTAACTTACTGTTCTGTTATACTCTGTCATAAGTCAGGTGAACACAGTACAGGTATATCCACATGCACAGCAAGACACTCGAACTAACAGAAAAACACGATAAGCACGTTTCAAAACTTATGGCTACATGTAGCCATTAATTGCTACTTAAATCGTCTCGCAACAGTCGTATTACCCGTATTGTAACAAGAACACACTTAGCTGCACTGTTTTACTCAAATTATAAACCAAAGCTCATAAAAAGTGTCATAATGGACTGTGGCGCTTTTTGCCTCCGAAACAATGTTCTCACAATGTTCTACCGAAGGCTATGAAGTCGTGTTTCAAGACAATTTTGCTAATGATAACACAAACAGTTGGAGAGATTTGTGACAGTTCACAACGAAAGATGGTTAGGCTGAACTTAATGGCAACTTTTGATTAATATTCCCAATAGCCGCAAAAGTCACTGCGATGATTTAGTGGTAGTAGTGCTTTGATTGTAAGGCCGTTTTCGCATCTACAAAAAAGGTCAAGCTTTTCCTAATTAAAAATGAAATTTGGCCGATTGGGTATTTTTCAGTATCAATATCAGTAATGGTAGCTTTCAACCAATATAAGTTTAGTAAAACGAACTGATGTAGTGTTTCTTAACCGGGGGAACGCCTCCTTAGGGGGACGTCAACCAAGTTCCAAGGGGCGAAAGCCCTTGCGCGCTCTACAACATAGGAAGTCTGTTAATGGGAAAGTGTTCCGTCCAATTTACTCATGGAAATCCAGGGGGGGGCTTGAAACACAGGACAATTCCTTAAGGGAGGTGTGGTAAGGAACAGAATAAGAACTACTTAACTAATGCATACCAAACGAGAAATTTCCAAATTGCCGCGCATGCTGATGTGCATGTACAAATAAAGGCCGGCAAATGTTATTGTCTGATGTCCCTTGTTCGACGCTGCTCATGCAACGACTACGTTAACCAACCACTCAGTGCCACACTTGCTCCACTCTTTTATCTTATTGTAAGCATTAGGCTAAAAAAATACCTGCAAATTCAAAATCTTCGCCAGAACACACCTGCTTGACTCCCAACCAGTGACAGCTTCCTGACCTTGGATAGTTAGTGCAGTGAAGTGTTACACAGGACGATGTTAGTTTGACTGTTATGTCGAGAGTCCGTCATGTGTTTTATAGCCTTTGTTACGAACCATGGAGTCGAAAGTTCATGAAATGATTTGGTTCCAAAGTAGCAAATATTATTTTTATTTTTGGAATTAATTCAAAATTTTGTTATATTTCAATCTACTGAAATCGCCTCCTTGGAAACTCAAATTGCCCTCCAAATTTAGTAAGCCACAAAATCTCTCTCATAACGCATAAAATCGCCTCTGGGGTCGATTTCGCCCCCGTTGAAAACCACTGAGTTTGAACAAAGTTGACTCTTTCATTTTAAAAATAATTAAAACTGGATGCGATGTAAAATTTTTTTCAAGTTTGAAAGGTTTTGCCCGACTGTTGGAATTTCTTTGATCTCGAGAACCAGATGTTGCCTTCAGTCAGGGGTTCTCAATTTTTCCCCATGAACACCTTTTACTTATAACCTATTTTGACAAGCCTCTCATAGACCCGTTACTAACTTTTAATAGTGAAAAGCAAGACAGAAATTAGTGAAAATAACTAAAATCAATAGTTTCCCTTGCTAGACTGTACCACTTGGCAACACAAGGATCAACCTTTGCACTCATATCAGGCCAACCAACACGATTTGCCTCTGGTGACTGCGATGATGAGAAAACCCGTTCTTAAAAAATTTGAAACCCACCACTGGGCTACATTCCTACTTTCCCCCTGACTGTACGTACATCATAACCGTAGTCTTATTCGAGGCCGCCTGCTGCGACACCGTTTGCTAAGCCTGATTTTGTCTACACACCGTTGAATCTAACTGTGACTTCAAGCAACGCGCTTTAACATTCTTTAGTCGGAGTTGGACATTTGCTTATAAATGCGTAAAAAGTTATGTAAAAAATTAAATCTACTCGGAAAAACGAAACTAGGCCTACCTGAAAAGTAACAAAAATGAAAATCGGCATGTGTCGCTCTTTACAAAACATTTCTTGGAATTTGAAGGCATAAAAACAATTTTGGACGTCCGTTTTGTGAATTTTAGGACATAAATTTCAGTTCCATTATGGCGGTAAACGAAATTATAACTTTTCGGCATAAAGGAACTTTTTTGAGATGTACCGTGGTCAAAAACGCCTTGGTGTGCCTTTCGACAGTCTTGGATCCTAAATCTGTATCGACTATAGTGGATCCACTGGGATGCTGAAATGAAGTTTATTGCAGTTTTTAAGACAACACAAGAAAACCATGTTAGTGTGAAAACACGATACGCAGGCTCATTATGCATATTGAAAAGCGAACCATAGTATGGACACGAGAAAATGTGGTTGCTCTCAGAAAAGACAGAATCAGAAAACACCAACACCGACAACGGGGCTCGAGTTGGAACTGCAGAGTAAAAAGAACGCTGCAAAAGACGCCGTTAGAGCGAGCAGCGGCAGGCTATGCTTTGTGCTTTGCAAAACAATAGAAAATGCGACTGTTTAAATCTAAACAATCTTCCCAGACACTTTCTAATAGCAACAACATAAAGGTTTAAAAAAAGGTTTTGCAGAGCAATGGTCGCACGCCCAGATTAACGTTAAGTCTTGTTTAAATTAAAATCAATTTTTTCAGGGTTTTTCTTTAATGTTTTCAGCAAGTATTTGAAAGTTACTTGCGAGACACTTTTGGTTGCACGGAACGAGTTTTTTTGAGCGCTTTCTTGCTCGACTTTTCTGAGTAAGGTTTCGATTCCGGCAACATCAGTGTTGTGGGCCTTTCTGGTGCCTTACATTCCGCTTCAGAGCGGGATGCCGATTCTGACTTTTTTCCACGAACCATTCTTATAAAAGAACGGCGAAGCGAGTTTTTTCTAAGATTTTTGCTTGCTGAAACGCTTTTATCCGGGGATAGAGACTGCTTCGTATCAGCAGATAAACGTTGCTTACGACTGCCGGAACATGTCTCCGTCGGCTGAGGCTTGCGGACATTTTCAGCGGATTTAGTGAAAACGTTTCCACTGCCACGCTTCTCCTTGGTGCGTGACGGACGGGGCGATGATGAGGAAGAGTTAAAACGTAATTCCGATGAAAGATCGTCCTGTTTCTGCAAGCTAGCTGACGACTTAGCAGCAGCACCATATTTCCTTGTTGGAGAAATGGGTATGCGTGAAGGCTTTCTAGCTGTCGATTGACTGGGTCCAATTCCGTCTTGTGAAGACACAGTTGCTACGCACTTGTCATCTAAAGCAACGTTTGGTTGCAATGGAATGTTTATCTTTAACTGCGGTGAAGAATCTCGAAGTGTCCCATTATTTCCACCTGTCATTAGCCATTCGTGTTATTCTTTACAAAGAAATGTTTTTTTAAATTACTGATTGGAAACAATTTATGCAACATTTACAATGGTTTCGAAAACACTACGAGAGAACAAGGTAACTGTTTACGAACTAACGCTTCGGGAAAGAGTATCATAATCATATTTGCAAACACAAGCAGCAGCTGCAAGCACATTACCAAGCTCTATATGGCGTCAATCATGCTGTGAAGAGATACATGCAAAGCACGCGGCAGCAAACGCATGAGGCAGTAGCATCATGCGCGCTGAGGAGGCTGAACTGTTGACAAGACGATTGCTACTTACTACATGCATCCAGTAGCGAGTTGTTTCTTTAAAGCAAGCAATAGAAGTGTTGAGCAAAGCAAGCCAAACTGTCACTGTGAAATTAAGCGCAAACTGCTAGTAACGTAGGTACGAAAGATTTTCTTGCACACTTGCTACTGCAGTGCCCTAGACATCAGCGTTGTAAATAGTGACTTGGCAAGAAAAAAACGATACATGCGTTCCAAATTTTAAAAGTCAACTGCAACAGCTGCCAGCAGAAATTCAGACTACGCAACAAGGACGAATATTAGGCACAGCAAGTCTTATGAAACTTTCCTAAGTGAGCCAGCAAATACAACTGTGATTTTGTACCAGGCTGATTACATGCGCTGATCCCGCACATTCGTAGGTAGATTTATTACTGTTTGTTCGCAAAGAGAGCGCGAGCTTTTAATGTTACAAAAAACCGTGACCAAGCGAAAACTACGGTGCAGAGTGCTGTTTCTGACCTTTGCCTGGCGTCGCAAGCCTTAAAGTTTTCTAAACCAGGACTTGATCTTTAACCAAGTTTCTGCACCAAGAGATATTTGGAACATTAAGCCACCAGATAAGTGTGGAAATCACTAAGAAAGAGACCTACCTAAGTAATAAGCCAGAACGTAAACCTCCAAATGGCAGAAGGCAATTTATGAATGACAGAATTAACACCCTTGTGGCCTTGTAACGTCAGAACCGAAGCATATGATCCATTTAAAGTTGTACCAATTCGTAAAGTGCGAATCGGAAATTAATGTGAAAATCACTAGCGACTGGTGTTGAACGACTTTGTAAGCTTTTTCTGATGGAAAACAATCCAACAGTTTTCGCTTAACGCCTTGGTGTTAAGAATCAACGTCATCACGAAACATTAGTAATATCCACAGAGTGTTTGTTGCACGTATCCTACTTTGGCAACTTCGAATGTGCGTCTGCTTCACGTTTAGAAACGTTTTGTTAAAAGCAGCTCTACGCAACAGTCGGCTCCGCTAATGTGAAGAACTACAGCAGCACTGCTTTTCGTTATTTAAGGTTCGAACCAAGCAAGAAGCATCAAGTCAAGAAGACAGTATGCTTTCGAATGAGGCAAGCCTTTCCCAGAGCAGGACAGCAGGTTGCTCAGGAAACATGACGCAAGCCGAAAATAAAACTTGAGTGAATCGAGATTTTCAAGAATCAATACGTTTCGCTACTGCAGGACACATCTCCGCTGCTTCGGTTTGTCGTGAGCGGTCAGCCCGGACGCTCCACTCTTTGCCTCGTGTGCTATGCGCACGCTGTCGTTGCTCGGCCGGGTTTCAATGCGTTGCGAATAGTTGTCATGCTCTTCACAAAATTTCATGAGGCGGAAGTACGAAAAGTATAGTGTATAGTAAATATTGAGAAGAAACGAAACCGCGGAACTTTTGTGGAAATACGTTTGCATCGTTAAGTTACAGCAATACGCAATCTTTCAACGCGAGCTTTAACAGGCATCAGGCTACTTTCATCTAGATTCTACAGCAGTTCAAATATTGGTAGGTGAATGCAATAGACATTTTGGTAGTAAATCTACAAATTGTGCCTGCTATGCAGCACAAACACCGCTTGAATTTTTAGTAGCTACGTTGCTAACTAACTACTCATTGCACTGATGTACGAAAGCGACTTTTGTACCACCACTGGAGCAGCTATTTTAATGGTGCCCACTAGCCACTCGTAAAACGTAGTCCAAGCAATTGTCTGTTGCTGGTAGCATAAGCGTGAGGTGCGAAGCGTCTGATCGGCAGAAAAGCATTCTGCAGTTGATTTAGTCAACCAACCCAATAAGCGCCAATTCATACGGTTTCGGAGGCGTCTTCAAACGTGTCGTCGTCATCGGCGCTGCTGTCATCAGTGGCAGCACCCCAGGAGACAAACGCAACGTGACGCACAACCTGCGCAATTTTTATGGCCGCGCGCAAAGGGCTGATATTGATAAACCCTGCAGCAAAGCAGTACATTTAGAGGTCTGCGGGGCTTTGCATAAGAAGCACACTGCATACATGATGCGTGAAATACTGAAGGTCAACACCAGTGGTTAATTCACCACCAGGCATTTTCCTCACCTCCAAGCCTCCCACGGTCAAAAAGCACAGGTTCGTCGCAACGCTTCAAAAGCAATCACCAGGACACCACAGAAGACCTTAGTTTTAGTTACGAAAGTGTTTTGTTTTATTGAAAAGCTGAGGTAATTGAGGAAAATGCCCATCTGACTTTTTCATATGTTATTTAGTTGTGAGTGACACCCAAAAACACTTGCGTTGGTTTAAAGCACAACATCTCGTCTAGGTTAAAAGCTAATATTTCATGCTTTTCACCACATGTTACCGCTGCCGCCTGCGCAACGTCAGAGGTAAATTACTTCATTAACGCCGCCTTTAAATGACAAAGATGTTTGCTCAAGTGGTGACGCATTTTGGACTCGTCGATTGTTGACTCGTATGAGTTTCTTCTGCTGCATAAATAAGTTTAACTTGCTTTATATATAAATTAACTTCAAAACATTCTTTGAGCAAGAATTGCAATTTCACTTACTCCGTGACAACTTACAACAAAAACACAAGCAAAAATTTATTGTTTTCCTTTTTAAAAGAACAGTGATGTGAAAACGCGCGTCTTGTCCGACGTCCGAAGTCTGTAGCCTGCGGCAATCAATATATCAGTCAAAATAGAAAGAAGCTTAATCACAAGAACCACATGAAAGATCATGAAGTTGGACAGATGCCTTTAAAAAACTTAGGATCTTCTGAAAAAAATAACCCTGGCAATGGCAGTTACAACATTGGTTGGTGATGCTGAAACATGGCAAAGGAAATATAATTTAAATCCCTCTTTTTTCCTCCAGGTTCGGAAAAATTATTTTGAGTGTTATCTTTTGCCACTCAGATGCATTGCAGATTTGACCAGGAAGGTCGCAGGTGCAAGCCTGAAAATTCCAAAATGGGACAAAAACGTGCTTTCAGCCTTTCTATTTCTATAGAAACCAACAATTAAAATATACTTCGAACATTAAAGCTCGGAGCGACTGCTACCGATAAGATCAATGCAACCCACTCGTTTTGGTGGAAAGATGCTTCGCTATCTCCAAAATGTGCATTGCTTGCCTTTCAACCACATCAGTTGCACTTTTTCCCTCGTATTCACCAAGTTAGCATCACATAATCGGTCGTGTATCGTTACTTAAAAGATTTCTAACCACGGGAAGTAAAGCGATGTATACTGATTTTTTTTAAATGAAAAGAGTTGTTTCTGTAGGGCTTTCTGTAGCGCCCCATGTGGAATCTAATCGGCATACACTGATTGAGTGTTTATAAAAAACAGTAATGAACTAAAACAAGCATAATCGATATCAAGGTTTGGTACCATTCTGCACGATTGCTTTTTTAACTCCGCAGATTTTCGAGTATGCATTTTGTTCAATTTTTCTTCATTCTGTTTTGCAACATGCCAAAGATATGGCATATGGCCAACACATACCGTTTAGGCACAAGTGTTAAATGCGGTCGTCAAACTGACTGTGCACACAGCTGCTCTACTCCGCTTTCAGTCGATAGAAAGCTTTGTAGACGCCTGCTTGTTTTTCTGCACTGATAAAGAGCTAAATGTGAAAGATTTGCTTTTAAGGTTGTTCCGGTGGCAGAGAGGGCGATCTGTTGAAAAACACAGACATTAAATACGAGAGCAACTGATGAAGTCGATTCGTAGTCCTGCAATTATTATAGCGTTTATAAGGATGAATAGAGCCAAGAAGAACCAACCAACCTGGCGCACTTTCGATCTCTTCTTGGTTGTTCTGTGCCTGCACTGGATCCACAGAACTGTCACAGACCTTTCCATTCGAGGGATTGCTCTTTTCTGTCGCTGGAGACACAGGCTTCGGCTTAAACACCGACAAAATCTTCGACAACGTGGGGGAGAGCTCTTCCGTGTCTTGATTGTTTGAAGGTTTCAGATTTTCATCAGAATCGCCCGAAACACTTTTGCTTACAATGACTGCCGCTGATTTTTCTAGGACGCCATCGTTCTCAGAAACGGGATCTGCAGTTGGAGGAGCAGCCACAGCAACGTTCTCTGGAGGTGACTCGCTGCTTTTGGTGCCTTCGTCAACGTCAAGTTCCAGCAAATCGCTCACAATCACGTCGACGTCATTGGCTTCTAGAGCTTTTTCGGGGGAAATATGTTTGTCCGTAGCAACCGTATTCCCATCACTATGGCCGTGTGGAAAAGTTTGTTGGCTTTTGTCGGTCGTGTCTTCCTCAGAAGCGTTCTTCGTATTTCCATCGCTATCGTTGTTTGATTCAGATACATTTTCGGCGATCTGTTTTTCCTGCTTACTCTGTTCAGTGTTTGAACTCCTGTTGATATCCATAGTAACTGAGCCTACAATTGATTTAGATTTCTCCGTTAAGTGTTCTCTACTAGGATCGCTATTTTCTTCACGTCCTTCATCACCACGACTACTGTTTTCTGGTTTGGTCACGTCGTTCTGTTCAACCTGCACTTCTCCAGTCCTTGCCGTTGCTCTCAGTTGCTCTTCGGTTGCATCTTTTGTTTGATCACCTGGAGTATCCAGTGACTCACCACCTGCTTTGCTCTGATCTTCCTCACAGGGCGACTGACTGTCGGTTTGTTTGACGTCTTGGACATCAGACGCGCTACTGCTGGTAATCTCAGGTTTGGTGTTTTCATTTGGCAGAGACAGTGCGTCCAACTTCTCAAGTTGCGTGTCTTTTTTCCCAACATTTAAACCAACCTTATTCGGTTTATTATCGTTCTGTGATTCGACGGTTGTTTCAGTCGACTTTGGCAGTTCGCCTCGTGACTCGGTTGTTGCAGATTTTGACGGATCGTTTGCGGCAGACGCGTCCTTGTCTGATGTCGCCTGAAGCGCGTTGACGCTGAGATCCGTCGAATCGGTTGCAGTTTGGACATCGGGTTTGGCTGGTCTGTGAAGCAACAAACAAATTGGAGTATCAAATAAACTGGACAAAATTTGAAGAAAACCATTGCTTTGGAAAAAATTTGCAGAGAAAAGAAATTGGAGAAAAAGTAGCAAAAATCAGATAAAGTTTTTTTACTTTCACAAGGTTAAGCAAACAGGTACGACCGTTCCGCAGGAATTATCAAAATTTTGAAGGCAAAGATTCGGACTCATTTCAAATTAGAACAGTAAGTTAATCTGACCTTTCGTTCATGGGCTACAGGGTCAAAAACTCAGTCTTGCTGTTCTAGTTTCGCATCGGGCGGCGACTCCGGGGGTAGTTAACGTTTACTCATAAAATTGATAAAATTGAACATCAATTTGGGATGTAAAAGCTTAAACAAGGTTTTCCACGTCGCCACAAGCAATACAAAATGGGTTATTTGCCTCTTTTTGGAATCAAAAAGTTTGGTGGACATTTCTAATCATAAAAGCATCGTTTCTGTAAGTTTTAAAAAAGTTTTATTTTCGCGATTATGTTCCGGGAAAATACTGAACCCCAAAAGTCTTTTCCATCAGCGGCGATTTACATTTCTGCGTCAAATTTTCAAACCACAATATTTTTCATACCCCCTAATCAAGCTGATGATCACAATTTAAATTATGTGACTTTGAAAACAATTACTTCATTGCAAGGCTTGTTTTTCTGGTGGGTCCTTCAGACCTAGGCCCAGGGCCCTTCTTTAGCTTGAAGCCTTTTCTGATATCCTTCAGAAGATTGTCGATGATGTTTTCCTGCGATACACAAACCGTCCTCTGTTAGCAGAGTAAACAAGTAAACATGGTGAGGTTACCAGCGCTTGGAGTACTGGTTATTTCAAATGTTGAACAAGTGCTGTTGTTGCTCGTTGATCAGTTGGTAAACACATCACAAATCCACGTGGCGTTTGTCCTAGAAGTAACATCGTTGTTTCTTGGGAACCAATGCACACAGTCCCATGTTTTGTCGTGCAAAGTAAAGGTTGATCTAGCTAGGCAGTTGAAGATGCTTTGTTTTGTTTTGATCTGGAAATTGCAAGTTTAGTGGCAGGAGGAAGCGTATTTTGTGTTTGCTTGTTGTGACATGAGATAATTTGGTGCTTGGATTTTTTTCTTGGGTTGTTCTAAACACTATAAAATTGTGTTTGTTTTCATTTCAGTTGCTTGGAACTTAAAACATGAACTACATGTTTTGTTTAAAGTTGTCTTTGCCTACGTTAGGGTAGTAAACCATATGAGTTTATTTCACAGTAAAACTATCTTGTCTTTTGTTTGGTACAGAAAAACCTGAATTTGCTTTGGTGCATAGATAAAGCACAGCTCGACGTAGAAGCAACCCGGTGATGCGGAATCACGCATTCTCCTAATTAGCTTAAAATTCATACAGCGCACCTGCGGCGGCGGTTGATTGCTGAACTTGCTCTTCCCTTTTCCGCTGGCCTTTCGTTGTTTCTCCATTTCTTCGCGCTTTCGTTTCTTTTCTTCGGCGATAGCTCGTTCTTTATTCTCCTTAATGGAATTCCGTATCTGCGAAAGTACCAAATTACGTGACTATGACACGCACAAACCGTGCGCAAAAGCCACTATAGTGACTTCTGCGGTCCTTAAAGCGTTCCGCGCCAAACTGATTCCGTTACGCCATGTGTTTTTGGTCAACTAAAGCAGTGTATTGAACGTAAATCAGCAGTGAAGATGATGCATGGTAATAAGGAAAAATTAGCTACAGTGTAAATTAACACCAATCATGCACATGAATGCCGTTAAGAATAAACTTCCACCCAAAAAAAAAACACTTCTAAAACTCAACCAAAATTGTAATATTGTTCTAGTTGCATTTCCACACTAGAACGGAGTTACAGTTCACAGCATTCCTAACTCGTAGCTAATTTCAAAGCAAAACAGAAGGTTGCGCAGAGCAATTTTTCAAACGTCGTCGAAGCAGGTTCATTGCATTGAGAATAACTTTTATGGAATAACCCTTTAGCCAGACGACGGTTAATATTTGTCACAAAACTGAAACAAGAGAATTTCACACTTATCAATCACATGCTATGCTTGTGAACCTTATTCTGTTTTGTGGTATGAGCTGCCGTAATCAAATCTGTTAAACACAGCCCTTCCCTGGTTCAAGAGGTAACTGTTGTACCTGACAGGCGAATTTTCCAAAAGTGGCAAAGCAATCTTCCAAAGTAAATTTTTTCTCATCTTCTACAAGATAGTTGGCCAAACCAACGCGCAACTTTTCGATCTCGTCGAATTCTTGCTGCAAATTCTCAACACGGTTTGAAGCGTCTTTCAAAAAGGTGCTGAATTGCTTCTGCACATCATCTGAAGCTTTCTCTACCTGAAAGAGGGAAGACAAAGTAAAGGTGTGTAGAAACTGCACAAATCGCAGTTTCGTTCTAACGCAAAAGAATGTGCTGTTAACTCACAGAAATTGATGCATGAATTTGTAAGGAGAAATGTATGGAAGAAATCTCGAAACCTTTTTTCATTTCATTTGTTTGTGAGCAGACACGAAGTCCATAGTATGAACACACACACTCTGCAGAACGCAGGTTGATAAAAACAGACAATACAGAACGT
>JGI24158J21664_10003787_pt1 | contig 19184 bp, 13 predicted proteins | sample Ectturendosymbi3_FD_21664 | JGI IMG/M metagenome (IMG submission 21664)
ATTTGTATGGTAAAGAATGAATGTCGGCATACTGCATTGGTTTCATTGAATATTTGGTAATCATCAAATTTGTTTTGCCACGCACCATGCAGTGATAGTGGTCAATTTGAAGGTGAAAAAAGTGGAGAGGCAGTTAGCAAGTGCCTACTTTACATATGATATCACATGAACATTATGCAATTCATGCAACCCAACTTTTTTTGACCGGTCAAGTGTACCCCATTCTCATGTCGAGTGTGCCCCATGCATGGGGCACACTCGACAGAAAAAGTACCCTTTTCAAATTATTGTAAAATTTTTTCTCAGGGGCGTTGTTTTAATGTTTTGGCATGATATTGTGTAAACAGAGTTGCTTTATTGTGTGACAAATTTTGAGCTTGTTTGGACTTGAAATAAAGTAGCAGTGGTCGAAAATTCAAAAAAGTGTCGACTGTACCCCACCTTCCCCTGTGCACACATGTTTGTTGATCAAACTGTTTTTTATGAATTTGGTCACTCAAAGTTAGTAAGACAACAGAAATGTAGTTATTAACTGGGTCTCCTATCGTCCCCCAACCGCCCATATCTGCTTCACCGCCCCCCTAGAGCTTCTCACCGCCCACTTTGGGAACCACTGTTCTAGACTCATTCACTCGTGAATACCACACCAAGGAACTTTAATTAAGTTCTCGACCTGTTTAGTGCCGCTTACTTGTAGCGTACACTGACTTGGGCTTCTGGAGGGACATGATATATTGCTTTTTGTAGTTCTACGTTTCATTCCAGTTATATTACGCACAACTACAAACACATCAAGTTCTTGTTGAAGATCCTGTTTAGAAAATGCAAACAGCACCAAATACTTCGCAAAGAGCAGTGTTGGATTTAACCGGAGGCGAGCGAGGCACTCGCCTCGGGCCCCCCTTTTTAGAGGCCCCCTTCGAGGTGTTTCGCGCGTAAATTTTCCTCATTTTTGGTGGAAAACCTATTATCCACTCATATAATATAATCCGAAGCAGATCATAAGCAAGTACTCTGCTTTTGAAGTGCCCCTAACTGCAAATGTAATGTGAAAGTACTCTGCTTTCAAAAGGGCCTTCAACAACAACTGCAATGTGTAAGTAGCCTACTCTGCTTTCAAAGGGGCTCCCAACAGCAAATGTACAGTACACTGGTTTCAAAGGGCCCCGAGAGCAACTATAATGTAGAAGTACTTTGCTTTCAAGTCACAGGAATGTATCCTTGGGCGGCCCGCATATCCCCTGCCTAGGCTTGATCAAAAGGTCTTATCACGGTTGGCTGGGTATGATGACGTCATCAGAGGGCGCTTCTCAACCTTGCCTCGCTCCCCCCAACCCTAAGTTCACCACTGGCAAAGAGCAAACGATTGATCTTGCAACTTCCAACAGTGGCACCCGCGTCGACACGGCAGTGGATGTCTATCCAATTCATATAGCGTAGAATATGAAAGAGAATGGCAAGCCTTTGCCGGAGTCCAACACCTACTATGAACGGTTTTGATTGAACAATCTGAAACCGGTAGAAACGTCTGAACAGGAATACAATTACTTGACCCCTAGTAGGAGGCGGCCATCAACACCGTACTCGCGAAAAACACACGAAGTTTTTCCAAGGCACCCAGTTACCTGTTTTTGCGAGGTCGACAAAACAAGAACAGATATCTTTGACATACTCCCAAGATTCTTCAAAAATTTGTTGGAGAGTGAAGACATACTCTGCAGTGCCACGGCCAGGACAAAAACCGCACTAGATTTCCTCCACTTAGGTCCAATATCTCACGGTATCTTTTTCAAGCGACTTGGCATGCATTTTTCCAGGGATACTAATGAGGGAAATGACCCAGTAGTTTGTGCATTCCCCTTCTGTTTTTCTTTTTGTGTATGGGAATGATCACCTCAGTTTGCTAATTCCTCGGTTTTCTTCCCGAGCAGTTGGCCACTGCAAACACACGAGTTATTCAAGTAACTCCTCTGGTCAAGACATTAAACATTTCAGGCCGGATTTCATCACAACTCGCAGCCTCCCCAGCTTTCAGTATTTTGACAGTCAAGAAGACTTCAGTGCAAGTGATAGTATTTTCTCCCCAAAATGCACCTCATGTATGTCTGATGGTATGAGAGTGACTGAGTTCAAAAGATCTTTTGGACTTTTTTACCACCAGGGTTTCGGGCTATTGGGTTTCAGTGTACGGCAAATGCAAAGCGGATCGATGTTGTTCTGAAACTAGGCCATGTAGACAGGTTTCCCCAACAGGTTACATTTTTGCCATCTGTCGTCACACTGAGTCGTTTCTGTCCACTTTTTCGAGCAGCTAATGAAAAGCCAGCTGGTTTGGACAGTCACCACTCTTCTTCTGCGTCCGGTGTAAATTACGTGGCTTTTACAACAAAGACAATACGCTGTCTACAATGGTCTTTTTGACATTCTTGTCAACCAGAGTTCCAATTCATAAGACGTCCTAGCCATTCGTAAGACGTCCTAGCAATTTTGCAGGACGTCCTAACATGTTCGTGTAAGTCCAGTTTGTTTTGCAGACTTAGCTTCAGACACCCAAGTGGTGATCAGTCAAAAGTTCTCTACCCCGTTTGACATGAATGTCCAACATGATTGGAACAAATCAACGGAAACGATACAAAAATTAATCAGCAACCATTGACTCAACGAATCTCTGCACCAGGTGTACTTGTGTGAATCTCCANGTTTNGAAACCTATCCATGATGCACAGTGCGTTGTCGACCACAGTTGCATCAGGATCCTTCCGTGATAATCTAGGTTAGCATCTCCGTGTTGACCAACCATACCTTTCCATACACCATACAGCATCGTTTCCAATGTGTGCATTAAAGTCTACCGAATGAAATGCGTTGGATGAAAGTACCGACGGGTTAGCTGTGAAGGTTAGCTTAACCTTTCGCAGGGCATTGCTATTTTCCTCCGCCAACTCAGAGTACTGTGTAATTGAGACTGGGCCGCATGCCTGTATCAAACGCTGAAAGTGTTCTATCAGCTTCAAACTCAACATGCACACACTTCCTTCCATTGGGATTCATTGATCAACATAGTCTGCCAGATGGGGACTTACGAGCGTCCCAACCTTAGTCTGGACCGACCGTGTTGGCTCACTGCCGGAGAAGAAGAGTTTCAATCCATCTCTCAGCTCCACAGTGGTATAACCCCGACGCTTAATTGAAGAGATGCCAACAACATCAATCGAATAGAGTTTAACTTCTTCGAGATATTCGTGCACTTTCCATGTGAGTGAAGTGGTGTTCCAATTTCCAATTACCAGCTGATGACAAGATTGCCGTTTACGTGTGGCTGTCAAGTCTCCCAGAGAGGAAACACTTTCTACTGTACCTATTTCCCTTCCCAGATGTGTAGTGGATGCAACGTGAGACCTCCTCTTGTGAATGGCTCATGTGGGAGACAGTTGCAAATGTTATAACAGGCCCCTCTGCCAAACGCCAGAAGGTGGTACCTGTTCACATGCCTGACATCCGATTCATGATGGTATTGAATTGATCGTTTTGCGTATTTCATGTTAACATATACCCAAGTCCGACCGATGGAAANACNGGTCACACCATTTGCCCAGCAACTTTTGCATATTCAGGGGGTGCCACCGAAAGGCGTTTCTGGGGCAATATTTATGTGATAGAGGCATTGCATTGTGTCTAGTGCATGAGCAAACATGCAGCAATTCATTACACTTGAAAATGAGAGGCTGTGTGCTGCGCTACCACTTTTCTTTTCTTAAAAGAGCGGACGATGATTTTGCCACTTTTGTTTCATAAACCCCTTGCCTAAGCTTCCTACTGACTACCTTCCGACTGACTACCATAAACCTGGATATTTGCACCCAAAGTAAACTAAAGTACGCCCCTTACCGTGTTTCTTGGCGCGGGTATATGTTCTCTAAGAAGTAAGAACACAACTAACAACATAAATTGCACAATTTTACTCTCTGCAGACCTCTAGCGGGAAAAAACTACATTAAGTTTTTTAAAGTTTTGCAGGCTTTTGAGATTACTACATTAAGTTTACATTAAGTTTTTCAAAGTTTTGCAGGCTTTTTAGGTTACTGACGAGATACTTTCAAGGTATGGAAGACAAATTTCATATTTCCAATTAATTTGTCGAATAAAGAATAGAAAACGCAGTGTTTTCGACTTTTCATCTCATCAAACGATAAGCATTTCAACGAATAATTTGTCCTTTGCCTACAAGGCAAAGTTGGGCTAGTATTGAAGTGTTTGGCTTTATGGTGCACTGACTTTGTTGTTCGGTCTGTAGATCACTCACACTTACCTCTTCCTGAGTAAATTTATCTGCTGACGTCATTAGAAGTTGAGCAATACTAAAAAACAATAAAAAAGTTTGATATACGCAAAAAAGAGATTGTTTGACATTCAAGAAGGCGTTACAACCATCTTAGGTGGACCATTAAGATTTCACACTATTTTAGATTTCACAAAAAATTTTATGAAAATATAGCTACACCTACTATTTTGATACCGTTAAGACCAGGTTTTTTTTAAGGTGTTTTAGGGACCCGATTAGGGTTCCTAGAATTGAAAATCGGGTCCCTAGAATTAGAGAAAATCATCATCGGGTTCCTACATTCAAAGAAAATCGGGTTCCTAGAATCAGAGAAATCGGGTCCCGACAGATTCATATCGGGTATCTAACATTTTCCTTAAAAAAAACCTGGTTAGGACTATTACTTTCTACACTGAATATATTTGGCATGTTTTAAATGAAACATCACTTAAGGAAGTGTTTGTGTACTAGCAGTATACACCATAATAGTTCATGCAGGTCACTGTTTTTAAGATGTTATGGACACACATCCTTTAGTAAATTGTCGTTTTGCATTTACAATTAGCAAAGAATTTCAAGAAAGTTATACAGTGTTATTTTGTTAGCTCTGGTCCAATGTACAGTATACCGAATGTTTGTGAACTATCAGGAGCAATTTGAGAAAGATAATCTCTGCGTAGCGGTAAGTAAAGGAAGACGAATTTTAATCTGTTAAAGAACAAACTTGTTCAGTTCGTATTGACGCGGCAAGGTTAGTATTTGATTAACATATTCATACCAGAACTTTTACCTATTATAAAGTTTTAGCTATTATAGTTTTTTAATAATTGTTAAAAAACACATATTGTTAATTTGACACTGAAGCATCTTTCATCTGTAGAATGAAATGAACAGCGGAAACCGATTGCTGTAGAAAGAAACAGATCTAAACGTTTTTACACCTTTCAGGTAATTTTTTGCCCTGCTTATCACCAACAAGTACGAGAAAGTTAATAGTTTTTATCAAAAATATCCCTCAGATGTCATTTAGTGTACAATCGTTTTTGTGTAGCCACCTGAACTATGCCGACATGTGTCGAAGTGAAATAAGACCTCAAAATACTCGGTGGAGGAACAACCAGTTGATTTGAATGACGCACTTACTAGTCTTTATGAATAACACCTTTTTGTTCGGGATCGAGAAGCTTGAAAGCTTGCACGATTGTATCCTCTGAGTCAGTGCCTAGTAAAGATGGTAAAGATTTATAAAAGTAGTGACGCAAAAACGCTACAAACTACCGACTTAAACAATATTCACTTTAACACATTCGACACGGGTGCAGGCAAATACTTTTTTGCGCATGGTGCGTTTGTGGGACACAAATAACGCAACTTCCATAGATATTTACCATGAAGTTTATCAGCGAGCATATTTAGAAACACAGTGAAATTGATTGCACTCGGAGCTTCCAAAATCATAGCTTCCAACTTCTCCATCTTTATGTCGCGGACACCTGAGAGAACGTTAGATTGTGCAGAAATTATTAGACAGTAATTTGCGTAAAACGCTTTAAACCTATTTTAAATGACACCTGTGCAGAAAGCGTTCCACTGCCTTCCGTTTCAAATACAACAAAAATACCAAGCTTTGCCTCTTCGCATATGTTTTCAGAAAAAATCGAATGGCATCTTTAATACATACCTAGAGAAGCATAAGTGTCTTTCAAATCGATTTTGTCAATAAATCCATCTCTGTTGGCGTCAATCATCGAAAAGGCCTCCAAAAACAACAAACCGACTAAATGGTTGAACACAATAATAAGGCTCAAACCAGAGACGTTTCCAAAGATAATTATTTTTATATTCGCAAATGTTAGGTATACCGTGTGATTTTTGTGATATTGTAATGATTGTTAGTGACGTGCATTGCTGTTTTTGTCATTACAGTGGAAGTTTTCACAGACAGAAGGTCACCGAACTATTTTTAATGTGCTTCAAGCGCAACTCAAGCATCGTTTTGCCGCGAGGAAAAACGCCTGAGAGAGAAATGGATAGCTCGTTCAACAAACAAGTCTTTGTTTCAGTAAAATTTGTCTCCGGAATAAAATCTTGTCTGTCACAGAAGTGCTTTAACCAACTGACCGCAATATTTATATTCGTCTTTGTAGAATCAGTCACTTGACCTGATTTTCACACTGCCTGATCTTCGGTTGAGAGCAGGGGTTCTCAACCGGGAGTAAATTTACCCCCTGGGGTAAATTTTACCTATCCTGGGGGTACATTTAGTGATGCTGAAGTAACAATACTTTGTTTTTTTCTACAGCGCTAATGAGTAAACAAAAAACAGGGGGTAAATTTTATGTTGGGAAGCTGACAAGGGGTAAACGGGAGAAAAAAGTTTGAGAACCCCTGGTTTAGAGGTTTCATCTTGCTACATAAATTCTTTCCATTTCTCGCCTGTCTTGATGAGTGCTTTTCAAAAAATTTTGGGTAACATACCATTCTTAATGGCCTGAACCACTAATAACATTCTTGTTGAATGAGGGTTACAGTTAAACGTACTACAGTTGCACGAGTTGACTCTCTTGCTGCACAAAGATTCTCCGTGGTAAAGTAAACCTGACATAAAATGGTAATAATTTTGCTTTAAAGCGTTAAACGCAAAAGTTCTAAACAAAGTCGGCTAAGGACAATGTTTCGAGTTTTTTTGGGGCTGAGACTAGCCTGAAATGTGGAAAAAAAGATGCTACAGCAAAAAGTCGATGATAACTACGTTATTCGCATAACACAGTTTAAATAAACACAGGCAAGAACTGGCTAAAAACGTGGTCGAGAAGTTCTTCGACCAAAACTTAGAAATGTCTTAAACTGAAAATACTGCATGAGCTCAGATGAAAATTACTTTTTTGTAACATGATTTCGCGTTTTGAAGTAACATGAAACACTGATCTGTGCGAATATTATCAACAGCCTGTTCGCTTCCTTGAACAATAGAGAGCAAATTGCACGAAAGTTAGGTTCATGAAATTTCTTCACTGTGTAAGTTATCTATCACAGTGTCATAAGGAAATTGTGCTCATAAGGAATTTCATCAATACGCTGACTTCCGAAGCCTCACAGGTTACAGCTTGTCAATGCACAGTTAAGATGAAAGTTTCCTCACCTCCTTGAATTCTTGAATTTGATTTTGATCAAACATAGAAAACACATTTGATGCTGCTTTTTGCGTCTTTTTTGTTCCTTCTTTTTTTGATTTTCGCCCTCCTGCCTGCAAAACTTTAAAGTATGCGTAACCAGCATAGATACCTCTTTGCAGATGTTATACAAGATATACGACAAGAATTGGGATAGGTGCAGTGAGATCCAAAGCAGATTTTTGATCAAAAGCGTTATCAGATCTGAGTAACTAACACTAAACCCAAACAATATGTGTATCTAAGCAGAAAATTCTATCCTTTTTACCATATCAACAAGTTGGTGCTCCTCTTTTCGGTAAATAATCAGCAGTTACTCCGATTGCAGTCTGATCACGAGTACTAATGTCGGAATTAGCAAACCCCTTCTAGTAGTATCTTGTAATGAGTCCCACAAACAACCTGAAGCTGTCAACAACTTCATGACAACAGCGCCATCTGGTTCAGTGGATGCTGATGCTACATTGGAAACTGGATGCTGCCGTGAGTGACGTCATGTTCGGTCTGTGCGCGAACTTGACAAGATGTTCTCTTAAGTTTTTTGATGGCGTGAATTTACGATCATTGCTCAGCAACGAATGCGCATTATTTCCCAGTATAAAATTCAAGGTGAGCTAATTTTTTAAAAATCGTGCTTCAAGTTGGGTTGAAAATGTTGTATGTATTTGGGTGAATGGCAGAAAGTTGTGACGTTAGAAAGTTCGCAACTTATCAGCAGAACGTCTTGCTCGTATCTGTTGGAACCAGGCAATGAAAATTAAGTGTTGTCCTGGTTGCCCGCAGTAGCACGCCATCAGGTACTCAACATCTTACTCATGTTAAATGGATAAAGTCCTTGGTGAGCGTGTTTTTGTTTGAAACCATGATTGCATTAAATGTTTGTAGCCTTGTTCGAACAGATACAGAAGTGAAATTGTCATATGTCAGTGAATAACAAATCTTTCTTGCACTGGCCCTTTCTTTTTATACCAGTTACAGCTACTTTACAGTAAATTTTTGATACACCCTTGCTAATGCTGTCGCGAATTATTGGCACTGCTGTAGAAAGACTGTCTACCTGCCAGGATCGTACCGAGGTTAGATGGCGTCCGGTGCAAGAAGCAAGTTTGGCGCCCCCGTGTATGAAACTAAGGTCTTTCGGGAGCAAATGTAGTGTATTGGAGAAAGCATACTTGCGACATTGTTGGAATTTTCGGCGGCCCCGGTGATTCGGCGCCCGGGGCATCTTCTCCCCTTGCCCCCACTCGGTACGCTCCTGCTTCTTGCAGCTTCACCAGGCAATTCTTGTTATAATAAATAAATCTATCCAACACCTACTTCCTGTGCCATCTAAGCCACTCTGCCAGCTTTTGAATGGCAACATGGCTAGCTATTGAATACATAACTTCAGTTTGATTAATTCTGCTCCAGGAATTCATTTTTCTGGAAGTTCTTGTCTCTGTTGGTTGCGTACTCTGTCACCTGTGCGTTTGTCCTAATTTAAAGGATGAAATGAACTGCTGTTTTTTTCGTGAAGGTTTTGGTTCCTGCTGTAGATTGCTCAATGACTTCAAAAACTATTATGAGAGCAGTAGCGCAAGGTTTGCAACTGATGATTTTGTGTCTGGTTTTTGCCCTGACTAATTTCTATCTGAGTGACAGCTTGTCCGGCAATCTGAAATTGCTTGTACTGAAACAGTGGTTCCCAATTGTGGTGCCGAGGTACCCTGGAGTGCCATTTGCAATACTCAGGGGTGCCACGAAGTATTATTTGTACTTTATTTTTAGTGTACATATAATTTTAAATATGTCATTAAATAATCAAGCAAAATTGCTGTTTGCTCACTTTCGGGTACTCCAAAATATTCTTCTGAAGGATGCCGTATGCCTAGAAAGGTTGGAACTACTTTTAAGTCTCGGTGCCAGTGGATGGAAATGTATCGCTGAATGCTCGAAGTCTGCTGAAGGTGATCTTCATGTGGTTTCCCTTTCTTTTGTTTTTCCTCACGCAAAATCAACAATTTTTACTTTTTCAGTTGTGCAAAGACCACTACCACTGCTTTGCTAAACAAATACAAATCGCGTAACTGCCGTATCTCATAGAACGTATGAAAGCATATGCTTCTTACTAATCATAGCTTTTATTCAAAGAAAGACTGAAATTATACAGGAAAATACAAATAAGATTACAAGTGGGAAGAAAAATGCAGGAACTTTTACGAATAATAAACAACAAGGTTTTCGCTTTATTTGATGATAGTTAACACCTCATTACAAAGCATTAAAATGCTATATACTTAGTAACAGCTCTGAAAACTATAAAAAATTGCAATAGAACGCGTCCTTTGCGTAGTGCCAGCAATACAATGCAGAACGTACAACCATACTCCATTATGGTATTTTCAACAATATTTGCGCAAATGCGAGTTGGCCTGAACTCCAATTAAACCATGCTATTTATTTAAAAAGATCAAACAAGCTAAATTGCAAAGCCAGAACAACACGTTGTTTACCACCACATGCTTGATGTCTTTTATTTAACTTTTTGTTTTCAAATTTTTGTGATTTTTGGTCCTGCGGCTGCGCTGCAAAGAATCAAAGAGCTGCTGCAGTTGCAACGACAGAAAAACAATGCATGCTGCAAACAACTAACTACATTTCATGTCGTGACACATACTCTTGAAACAAACACCGATAAAAAGGTATGAACAACCGTTTTACTGATATTCACAATGCGACATCACATAACAAGCATCCCAATTGAAGCAGAATTACTGCAATATCACAAACAACGAATTACTTTTTGGAAATAAGCAATTACGGTGGCCTGTGATTAATATTGCTGACGACAGTAAGACGCTAACAACCTTGCATGAAGCATGTGAAAAAAGTAACTTGCAGGTCCTAAAAAGCAAGGAGAAACGAAAATCGCTTATCGAAATACAGTAATAACATTAACCTACAGTTATATCTGCAACTAACAAATTTGCGTTTTGGAAAAAATCAGCATCATGCGACATCATTGAGGAGCGGTTGGTGTTAGATATTCTACTGAATTGACCAGTGGATGAGCTAAGCACGTGGCACTGCTGTAATGTAGCGCTTTCCAGTAGTTGAGTCAAACAGCAACTCGAACCTAGAGAGAAAATAACATTCAAAAATTTGTAACACGTTTTGACAAATGCCACTACAAATGTTCACCACATCCTCGTACTATGGCAAATCTAATGACAAGGTAATATGCAGCAAAACATGAAAAAGTACAATGGTTGCAAAATACCAAACTGGCTCTAACCTCTCATACGTAGTGGCCGTAACTATGTGGGGTGAGTCATGACTGTACGCACTCCTACCAAGGTTTTACGCCCTTGTTTGTTAGTCGTTAGACTTGTGTACTTTTCAGAGAAAATTCAAGGGACTGTTGCTGAAAAACGAATATTTGAAAAAGATTATTACAGGAATATGCAGAACTCTGCTCTTAGAATTATAGATATCCCAGGCATTTTAGAACGCTATGCACTTAATTAATCTTTTAAGTGCTTTCGCTGGAGAATAACTTTCCTCTAGAAAGCTTGCAAGGGGGCCCCTATGAATTTAGACTAACAAAATTTGCAGAATAAGTATGATCTGGAAGATAAGAAAAGCAGGAACACCTTCGAATACTGTACACTTTGTCCTTGTTCCTAGGACTTCCTGAATGTACGTGCTGAGGGCAGTGACCTGCAGCAGCGGGATTTCTGAATAGCCGCACTTCATTAGGTGCTCAAGTGGAAAAACGATTTTGAGCGGCAGCAATTCGCAAAAAGTAATATCCTGGTAGAACCGACGGGGAAATATTTTATTTGAACAACAGAAGTGGTTTACAAGGCCTGACCTCAGAAATTGAGGTTTTGTACGTATTTTGATTACGTGTACGTGATACGTGTACGTGTTCGACGTTTTGACTACTGCAAATGGAAAAGCGAACTGGACTGCAGTTCGACCCGTAACAACATGTGAAATGCAGTAATCCCAAAGCTAAGACAAAAACGGATTTCACTAACCAGCTGTTCAACGCAGCAGCACTTTGCCGTCAACCCCTACCCTGAGAAGGACATTTGCTAAAGACGCGGTAAGTGATCTCACGCCGCTAAAACACTTCTTGCTCGCAGGCGGTGTAACTTGAAAACATTTACTCAAGGGCTGAAGTTAAACTTTCTGTCGTGTTGACAGAGTAACAGTTTATGATAAATTTCGAAGGTACACTCTAAAAGCGCCTTGAAAACTAGATTTCCTGGATGATCAGAGTTTGTTAGTCAGAATGGAGGTGTAAACGTTGGGTGATCACAGTTGAACACATAGTAGTGTTTCTTAACGTCTTCACATCGAGGCTATCGATATCTAATGGTAACTTCTCGAAACATTATTTTTGGTTGAAGTTTTCGATCTCGTGGAATATTTTTCAGTTCTTTTGCAAAAATACGAGTTCTTTTGCTATCAGCAGATGCGAGTATATTTGTTATGTAGCTATTTGCAGCTCTCAACGACCTTCACTACGTACGTTTTGGCATGCTATGAAACGGCATAATTCGCATAAAAAGCTATGAAATTTTTAGTATACCTGGACTGGTTGCGTCGTCGAAGTTCGTTTCTTGAATATTCACGATGTTTCCGTTTGTCAGTCATTTCTACTGGTTGAAAGTTTTTATTCAAGACAATTGCAGGGTCCTAAAAAGCAATTGAATTTTTAAAGCAATGTCTATCGTGTTTTTAAAGCAATGTATATCTTTTGCGATTAAACGAGAATGTTTTTCTGAAATTTGCATTATAAAGGCAATCAATAAAGAAAAACAATGAAAGCATTTCTTTTTCAATTTGCCGTCGCAAATGCAAATGAAATAAGAATAAGATTTCAAAAAGCTTAGAAGCTGTAAAACAGTATTTGTGAAATGAAGATCCTGTTGAGAAGATGCAAACCGCACCATATCGCCTGCAAAGATAAAACAGTTGATTCTACAGCTTCCAATAGCTCGTTCGCTCAGTCTTGAAGTCCATCAACGTCGATGATGACTTCCTCCTGTATGTTGCGCCGTCTGTGGCTTCGTTGATGGTAGCGGAGGCCGACGTCAAAGGCACAACTTTGTCCACAAGTGGGGCATAGAATACAAAACCGGGTTGGAGGGGTCGTCGCTTTGGTCGAACATGTCTACGTTGACAGCGCTCAAAGGCACAAGTGCGATTGAGTTCAAAATTGTCGACAGCCTGATGACAGGTTGCGCGGTACACCTTATTGGATGCGGCTATGGCCTCCAAACTCGATGGTGTGATATTGCACTTCTTTAGAGTGGACTGCAGATGGTTCATTAAAACATTTTCTGCCCATCTGGTGAGCATCGACCAGAGGCAAGTTTGCCATACAGAATCTTGCGTGGAAGCCGGTTTTCCGGAATTCTAATGACGTGACCGATGTAGCGGAGCTGGCGCTGCACCACGAGCGATTAAATGTTATGGAGGTTTGCTTTCAGCAGGATCTGGGCATGTGGGACTCGGTCCTTCCACGTAATGCCGATAATCCGTTGGAGGTACCTTATGTGAAAGATCTCAAAGAAGTGCACGTGTGCCCTGTAAAATGTCCACACCTAGCTACCAAACTCTGCCGCTAAGCCTGCCGAAGGATGCAATAGACTGATGGATGCGGTTCTGGAACTCTTCAGCAATCGAGCAAGATGAGGGCAGTGCTGCCCAAGTAGGTAAAGAGATCCTTGAGGGATGGGCTCCTCACCAAACTCCAAATGGTCGGATCCAGTTGGAGTTTTTTGGTGGTGGAAACCCTGTTAAGAAGATGCAAACCGCACCATATCGGAGTCTTTTGACCAGTCTTTTGGTGGTCAAAATTTCAGGCTCCGGCTTTGGCTCCACCACCATTGGTGGTGCCTGAAATTTGGATTTTGAACGTTTCCACAGCTCTAGTTTGTTGGGCAAGCGAGTTGTACAAATAATATAATGTTTTTCAGTTTTCGATGGACCAAATCATTTCAACCGGAGCCAAACACTTTAGATGCCTGGAGCTGGAACCAGAGCTTGAAATCTTAGTTCCGGCTCAACAGCCCTGGTCTTTCGGGCGTTGACAATAGTTGCAGCCACAATGCTGCATCGCCCTGAGCCAACTAAAGTGAGGACTGAACTGATGACCATCCGCACGGCAGCAGTAGAGATTACCTCTCAACCAGGTTCACTGCTTCTACTGCTGCTCTCACCAACCGAGCGTTACATGTGGTGTAGTGACCTCACCACATTACTTACCCTTTCACAAGATCAAGACGACCTTTAACAGGGTATTCCAGCCACCGACACGTTGGGAGCCATTCGTATCAGCCACAATGCTTCGTCGTCCGGAGCCAATTGAAGTGGGAGGCGAACCGACGACCCTCCGCATAGCAGCAATAGAGATATCCGCTCAACCAAGTTCACTCTTCTACCGCTGTCATTAATTCGGCAGCCTTGTTTAACTCCCACTTTGACAGGAAAGGGCTCAGTGACCAAGCCTACAGCAACAACGCTTACAGACATGTCAATATGATAGTCATTTAGGATAGAAGTGAATTCGGGAGGACAGCCACATATTGAGAGTATTATCTACACGAGATCTGTGTTTACGGTAACAAAAGCTGGTAATATCAGCGAAAGCCATGAAGACATGTTGGTTTTGTTCCCTGCACTTCTCTTGAAGGAGACGGGCAATGAAAATCATGTCGATGGTGCTGCGATGTCTTCAGGAGGCGGATTGTCACTCAGGTAGGATAACTACTTACTGTGACAGCATCTAAAAGTCTTGCGAGGAGGATGCGAGCAAGGAAGGAGGATGCGAGCAAGTCTGAAAAGGTTGCAAGGAGGATGTGAGCAAGTCTGAAAATGTGGTGTCTAACGGGTTATTTCTGTTAAGTAGTTAATTTAAATGCATGTCCCAGGGAGGGAGGATACTCTGGGGGTCCCGTACGAGCGAAGAACCATCAGAGGAACGAAGAAGCGTGTTGGCATTGCGGTGAGGGCTACATACAGCTTTCGTTGCGTCATAGAAATGATGCGTGTCATGCACGACGGTGAAACCCTGAATTCAGTAGCTTTCGTCAGCCACCAGTCGTTCTTTATTTGTTGAAGAGCTGCTTGAACGGTGAAACGGATGTGAGAGAACTCCTCGCGGTGAGAACGACAGAATGGGTTGTTTATCGCCACCTTGTGCGCAATGTTCTTCAAGGTGATTAGCTCACGGACCTGGTAAGAGTTTTCGTCAAACCAATCATGATGTTTTCGGCGGGAAGCACCAAAGACGCTGGTGATTGTTTCGAGGGCGGTGGCAGTGGAGTTCTCGGTGATGGTGTCACAACTAGAGTTATCAGAATTGTCCGGGATGGTGTCCAGCAGGCCCGTAACGAGGGGAGGCGCAGAGAGTGCAGGCCCCCTTGAAAAATTTTCGCCCTCATTGTAAACATGCGTTGGACATAGTTAAAAAATTTGGGCCCCTCTCAGAAAACTCTTCGCCCCCCTGGTGTCCCAAGGTGGTTACGGGCCTGGCGTCTAGAGAGTAATGTTAAGGTGTAAAGTTCAAACTTCAGAAGAATAAATCTCTGCCGGCTGCTATGTCTTGCAAAAGCACGCAAACTACTCTCAGAATAACAACCCAGTATAGTGCATTTGTACTAGAACTCATTCCAAGTTGCGCAGAAAACAATCGCAGGAAAGGATCCACGCATAGGCGTAGCCAGAGGGAAACCCAGGGGACCAGGGCCCTCCCGAATTTTTAGCATCTATAGTCATTTTGTGCTTTCAGAGGCGGTATCCCATACAAAACGGCGTTGTTCGCCTAAAATCAAACATCTTGTCCCCCACAAAATTTTTTGACCCCTACAATTTTAGGCTGGCTACGCTATTTGAGCCACGATGGTTACTTGACAAAGTTACAGAAGGTAAATTTTACACTTGAGCGAGCGTCGTGTAATATCGTGGCGTGTCTGGAGAGGATCGTGGTGTTTTACATATATTCAAGGCACCGGGGAGTTTAACTCTAATTCACCTGCGTAGATGCAAGACTCCCTGGTAACAACCTAGCTTCCGCCACAAATATAACAACAAAGCGAGCGAACAAAGACAAACCAGTACGCTGACAGCTTAATTCACTTCTACATGGTAGACAAACCACTGCTACTTCAACTTAACTTAGCAGCACCATGGCAACCGAACTCTCGAAAACAGGGCCTACGAGAGGGGGTACAAGAGGTACATCGTGCCCGCGCCCGGTAGGTAAAAGGGCCCAGGAGGATGAAAGTATGCACGTTTTTCTGTAACCAAGCACAACCTTACTAGTGTAAGCCAGTTGCCAGTGTAACAATTAATCTATTTGTGAATCTTAGCAATGGGAGCCATTTTATCTATAGGCTATTTTGATAACTATAGAAACAAGCTATGCAAGATTCGACGATGGCAACAGAAGCTAGGGGCAGTGGTGTATTAAGGGCAGGCGAACGAGGCACTTGCCTCGGGCACCCCCTTCTTAGGGCCCCTCTCGAGGTGTTCCGCGTGTAAATTTTTCTCATTTTTGGTGAAAAGCTTATTATCCACTCATACAATATACTCCGATACTCTGCTTTCAAAATGGAACCCAACAGCAAGTGTAAAACTAGATAAGTGAGAGACGTTGCCAGCTTGCTATCACTCAATTTTTCTGTGTTGCTAGTTTTTGTCATCCCAACTTTCAGTGTTTTCAAAATTGCGTATCATGAATAACCTTTTGCATTTTCTGTTATGTCAGTCACGCTGTAGTCTCAGGAATGTATCCTTGGGTGCCCCTATATCCCCTTCCTAGGCTTGATGAAAAGGTCTTATAACGGTTGGCTGAGTATCATGACATCATCAGATGGTTCCCTTTTCAGCGTTGCCACGTGTCCCCTAACCCTGAGTCCACCACTGGCTGGGGGGGCCGGTGTCAGTTTTTGTGCCCTCTGGTAAAATTTCTATCAGAGGCCCTGCTAACAAGGGGAACAAGGAACTGAACATGGCGTTTGCGATCAAAGGAACAAAACGACGATACTCCGCTCCCGGCATTCAGGGGAATGCGCTTCGTCAACTGATTAAAAAATGTGACCTGAGTGGATCAGTAATTGTTCGACCATAGCAGGTAACAACGGCGTTGCGAAACTCGTCCCACTTTTGTGCCTCCGCAAAAGGAGCGCGGCTGACGTGATTTGTTCTTGGGTGTTTCAGGACTGGTGGACGAACTTTTATCAGTAGAAGGGACCAAATGAGGCAATCATCTGTCCGGCATTTAGCACCCCTGAGGTTTCTGGTGATGATGACGTCCAGGCAGTCTTGTATTCGGGTGATATTAGTCGATGAGGTGCCAATGGGTGCATCCACAGGCCTTACATTTGTCAGGCAGCTGGAACATAGTATTGGTGATGATGAGGTCGTGCTCCGTGCAAAAGTTGAGGAGCCTGAGACCATTGCCACTAATGTGTCCGACTCCATGTTTCCTAAGTTTTTGTTTTTAGCGTTTTGCAATGATTTCTCGGACTATTTTCGGGTGTTAGCACAGACAAGTCCCGTTATTCGCATGATCAATTTACCAAGATTTTTGCGGTTTAGATCAGTTCTCTTCAAATGGGGAGCCTTACAGTTTTTAATTGTCGTTTGGAATAGTCTGCAATACCCATAGTAATTTGTGCATAACGTTTGTTATTGCTGGTATTTTTGATGAAATAATAACAAGAAGCGGGTTGATTCTGTTTATTTTGAAAACGAAATTAAGAGAACCGAAAGAAACGAACAATTTGTGTAACGTTTGAAAGCACGAAAGTAACGAAAAAACGAAAGCGAGACAGCACTATCATTCATGGGCGTCCGCAGAAATTTTTCGAGGGAGGGGCAAGGTCAACATTTTGTTTGCCATTTTCGGATTGCTGACGATCAGTGTTCCCTCTAAGATAATTTTACACTGAGCAAATATTTGTTTTAGTGAGCATGATTATTTTAGGGCTGAATAAGTGGAGTTTTCAATGAATTACAAACTTTGTGAATTATATAATAAATATACAATCTTATCAAAATAGGAACAAAATACACATTTCATTCAAATAGCTTCGTTTTTGCGTGCTTTTTCATTGCTTTGGAATGTTGCAAGTGCGCGAGAATGAGATTTCATTGCGCAATAGTTCTGGTGGTCCTAAGCATATGCGCCCCTTAAAGGGAACATTATTGACGATGCAATGCAAATGGACGTTCACAAAACCCTTTATCCTTGTTACACTACAAAGAAAATGCCCATGTTTCGGTAACAATCACAAAAAAAACGCTTCATTAGCAGCAATAGCCAGGTATATCAGTATCATGATAATTTACACAGTAGGCTATCTGCACATTTTCAACGCAGGGCAATTCTTTTCAAGTAAGCATTGCCATGATCTGTAAAGAAAAAAGCATTGGATTGCCATGGTTTTCAACGAAACCACAAATTATGACTTAGCAAGCAGGGCCGCATCCAGCTGATATATTCAACTGAACATGTTCTTGAAAATTTCGGGGGGGAATTGCCCGGTTGCTCCTCCCCCTGATTGCGGGATCAGCTAGCAAGACTTGTCAGCATCACTTAGAAACAAGAGATGCAAACGTCTGGTATCTCGTCCAAAGTGATCAATAAAACCTTGTTACACAACCGGGCAATTAAGTTGGCCTGCGTGTTGACACGATTACGGACAAACTTATTAGACTTAAAACACCACGCATGTTTTGCAAAATTGACCAGATAAATTACGAAAATTCGCCACAGCCAAAATGGCTTTGCACTCAGTATTCACTTAGATGTCAGAACTAAATCTTAACGATCATTAAGACGTATTCCCACAAGCCTGCATAGATGCATTCTAAGAAACCATGTAATTTTATACTGCATGAAAAGAAGACTGCGTAAGTGTAGTTTGCCACTCAGGCACATTGGTCACACTAACACTAATAATGGATTTTTCAAGCATTGCTGTAGACTCACTCATGCTTCTTTTCAGAAAGAACAAATGTACGTGACTTACCGCTATCAGCATGTCACTGTCTCGCTGCATTACCTGCCAAGATGTGTTCAACAGTCTCATGCAACAAAACGCCTGCTACCGCAATATAAAGTGAACTTTTGAAGATGTGTTGCCATGTTATTGTTACGCAATAAAGAACAACAGTAGAACAATCCGCTCGCGACTTTCGCAAAACACCTCTGCAGGCAAAGGAAGGGACATGAGTGAACTGCAAGCTCATCACTGCATGACACTATAACTGTGAACCTGGCTCTTGTTCAATGTGAGTTTCACACCGGCAAAAAAACTGTCATTGCAAGAGTCAAATCAATTAATCGGAATTAAGATGGCGACTTTAGGTTTTCCCAGAAATATTTGGATCTTAATCCCAATTTCCAGGCGGGGGGCAAATGCCCGTTTTGCCCCTCTTTCGGACGCCCATGCGATCATTGACTATTTTATATCAGGTTTCACAATTAAGGCCAGCTCATCTAATGAAAGGCAGAAACGTTTTTGACTAATTGTTAGCATAGGCTAAGTTAATTTTTAGCATCTTTAACGATTAAGTAATGTGCTGTACAAAGATAGTTTTGACGATGATTTTCAATGAAATTGAGTGTCATGTCAACACCTCTTTAGGTCTGGTGGGGGAACGCATCCCCTGCAACCCCCCCCCCC
>JGI24158J21664_10003789_pt1 | contig 19179 bp, 10 predicted proteins | sample Ectturendosymbi3_FD_21664 | JGI IMG/M metagenome (IMG submission 21664)
GCATGCAGACATCCTAATTTGTTTCCAACGGTACGTTTTACCGTTAACATTAAGACTTGCTGTTTATACATTGTTTGGGACAACTAAGAAACATGTTTGGGGAAACATACAATCCTGAAACTGTTTTTTTTCGCTTTAGAGCAGTATTTCTCAAACGTTTTTGTTCAGTCACCCCCTTGACACTCTCGACACATCGTTGCTGCCCCCCAAGCCTGATAAAGAAAACAGAAGGTATGGTAGTGTTTTTAAATAATTTTATTCAAATAAATCGATACATGTCATGGTCCCCAGTTCAGTGTAATGAATGTGCTTTGCGGTCTTCACAAAAGTTCCAAATATTGGGAGGCATTTCAGTGAGGTGCAGTCGTAGATCACCTCGCTTATGACACAAGCGGTTTCTTTTCTTTGAGAGCGTTGAGGTAACAGCCGAAATTAACCCAATGATCGTTAACTGAAGTCAACTCAATCATCGATTAGTGGTTAAGCGTTTTCTCCCCCTTTGTGTTGGTTTGCCCCCCTATCGCCCTATTTGTTTTGTTCGCCCCGTTACTCCTCAAAATCGCCCACTAGTGGGCGATTCCGCCCACTTTGAGAACCACTGCTTTAGAAACTTCTAAAATCTTGGATCAGTTATAAGTTTTCCACATTGCATTCCTATTTCTCGCCACTGCTTGTCCTTTCAAGGTTGCCATCAATCATTAAGAATGAACTTGTAACAAAAACAGACCATATTTGCACAGTCCGGCAGCAAGTCGATAACAGTGCTAACGAAAGCGACCGCATTTTCAATTACCAAATCTGAGTAGTGATGGGCGGTTCTCACGAGGGAAAGAAAAAACGAAATAGTAGTATTATTACGAAAGAATAGCATTGTTGGTACTATTCGATAATAGAGACTGGGTAAAACTCCATCACGTTAATCCGGAAGTTCAAATAAGTGAAAGCATTGTTTAGTTTATTTGACTCTTTAGAGTATTTTTTTTATCCTGTTTCGACTTCGATAGTCACCAAAAAAGTGCACATTTATATTAAAGGGGCGGTATTCACCGAGACGCCACAGAGGTTTTGGGTGGACGTTGCTCCAAACAGTACCCCAGGATCCGCCACTGTGTGTCACCAAACGTATTACTACCAAATGTCGACAACTGAACAAAAAAACATAACCGGAACAATTGTTAATTTGCCTTTCGAAAAAAGGTTTGATCTTCAAACAAACATGAGAAAGATTACGACTTTCATTTAACACTGAAAGCATGTGAGACGAAAACCTACCTTCGTCGCACAAGTCACCCATCCACTGAGGAGTGCATTTACATTTGAATCCGCCGATAGTATTCATACATGTTCCTCCGTTTTGACACGGATTTTGTTTGTCTGGTGAACATTCGTTGACATCTGCACACAACTGGACATAACTGATTGAATGTGCTTCTGCCTGCCAAACATCTAACTACTATTCGTTGCTGTAGACCAGCTGTGTCAAAAGCAAATACTTCAATGGCCAAACTTGTTTAGACTCTATTATAAAGATGGCCGCAAATTAAATGTGTGAGTTCTGAGCAAAATAAAATTTTTACCGAGCTACTGAGAGTTTTTAATCTAGTGGTTCTCAACCTTTCGTGCTTTGTGGCCCCTTTCCAAAGATTTTCAACACTTGTGCACCCATGCTAATCAATAAAAATACCTAGACTAAAACTCTCTAACCACGAATTACAACTCTCGACAATAACCTGTCACAAGGCAGGTCTATGGCGTCATAATGAAAACCATAAAATTAAGTTTACTGGCGAATAATTGATATTGTTACACTTGGGTTTTGCAATACCACGGCAGAGCTATTTAGCAAAGGCCTCTGCTCGTGGCCGCCGGAGAACCGCTCTGTTGCCCCCAAGTGGGGCCGATGGCCCCAGTTGAGAAACCCTGTTTTAATCCTAACATCATAATTAGGACTGTTTCACACCTGAAGTCGTCTACAAACTATGTTGGCACAGGGCATTTTGGTGCTAATGGAACAAGGCAGAAATCAGTTTAGTTCCAATGGAAGACACTGAAAAGAATTGGAAGGCTTGAAATTAGTTTTGCACTGAAGTGTCAGTGAACGGATAGGAATCTGTCATGTAGCTGTAGAAGCAGGTGTGTAGCGGGGCGGAAACGTGTGGGAACGGCATTCTCACACCCTTTTCACGTTTTGCTTTAAAATGAATTAGAAGCTGTTTTAAAATGGCTATCTTTTTTGGATGCGTTCCCACACCTTTTTTATTGGCACTACATCCCTGTGCACAGGTATTGAAATGTGGTAGTGATGACCACTGCATCAAAAATGTCACAATAAAATTCACAAAATAAGGACAGGTTAAAAGTATATTTTGCATGCACAAACGAAAATTTGGAACATACAAAAAACTTTCAAGTTTCCGGCGTGTGGAATGGATGCAGCTGGTCTAAATACTCTTGTTTGCTATGGACTATTTGCGGTCACGTAAGATTCACTTGTTCTAGTTCACACACGGTTTCACGTATTCTTGTTCACATACGTCACTTGTTCCTGCTCACACATGAATTTGTTTTTCCGTTGGCCCTGGTTCGCATCTGCCAAGTACTGTATACAAGCAGTCTCGTGATGTTCATTTTGCTTTGTTGGACAACAATGGCTTGGTTTTCAAAAAACATAAATCAGATGAAAGAAACAATAACTTCATGGTACAAAGCACCCACTCAATCAGTCAGGCATTTGCAATCAAATCCGGTACTGGTAATTCCGTTTTCTACCGTTCTGACAAGGCGTCGTTTCATTCGTTGTGAATTTGCTCACATTAAGAAAGTGGGGTGAAATGTTTTCATTGATGATTTTTTCATCTGATTATCAAAGACAAAATTTTTTGTCGAAAAATTTAACTCAGTCATTGATCGTGACAGTGGCGTTTTGACCACTGTTGTTTTGTGAAAGAATTTGGAAATTTTGTATTCGCTTTATCTGAGAAGTGAAAAACAAATTGACTCACAAAAGGTTTCTTTCGGCAAGCATTTGTGGCTTGACATTTTGTGTATTTAACGTATACAGTTTCCTGAAGCACAAACATGCATAGCACACAACACAGGCCCGTAGTCGCAGGGGTCATCCGGTGGTATGCTCCCTCTAGTTCTTTGCGCCCACCAAAAATGTGTTGTGCCCAGAAAATTTTGAATTGACATATAAGTAAAACAAAAGTGTTTCTCCTCTCAAAATGCATTTTGTTCCACTATACGTTAAAATCTGTCTATGGTCCTAACGCAAACTTGCCGTGTGTTCTAGGGATGGAACACACTTAAATAAAACCTACCTTCGTCGCAAAAGTCACCCATCCACTGAGGAGGGCATTTGCATTTGAATCCGCCGACAGTATTCATACATGTTCCTCCGTTTTGGCATGGATTTTGTTTGTCTGGTGAGCATTCGTTGACATCTGAAAATTATTGAACAGAATGGCTTGAGGAACATGAGTGATTTTTTAAAATAAGTACTTAAACTTTCTTTTCTGTGTAGATGACTAACCCAAGAAAATATATAAAGTTCATCTAAAGACAAAGTTCTAATCAAATGTTTCCCTTAATATAATTCCCGAAAGTGCTTCGTTTTCAATCAGTTCAGACAGACTATTAGGATTTTTGCTACAAAGGCAACTACCTTGGTTGCACAACGATCCTGTCCAGTGAGGAGGGCATTTGCATTTGAATCCGCCGACAGTATTCATACATGTTCCTCCGTTTTGGCATGGATTTTGTTTGTCTGGTGAACATTCGTTGACATCTGAAAATTATTGAACAGAATGGCTTGAGGAACATGGATGATTTGTTTAAATAAGTACTTAAACTTTCATTTCTGTATAGATGACCTAACCCAAGAAAATACATAAAGTTCATCTGAAAACAAAGTTCTAATAAAAAGTTTCCCTTAATATAATTCCCGAAAGTGCTTCATTCTCCATCAGTTCAGAGAGAGTACTAGAATTTTTTCTATAAAGGCAACTACCTTGGTTGCACAATGGTCCTGTCCAGTGAGGAGGGCATTTGCATTTGAATCCGCCGACAGTATTCATACATGTTCCTCCGTTTTGGCATGGATTTTGTTTGTCTGGTGAGCATTCGTTAACATCTGAAAATCATGGAACAGAATGGCTAGAGCAGCGTTTCTTAACCTTTTTCTACCTCAGCACTCCTTTTGTTCACGCCTAGGAAGTCCAGAACCCCCTACCATTGGCTAACCTGGTTACTATAAGAATAAAGTAAAGACAAGTGCAGTACATCTTGATCATATGCTTGGTTCGTACTCCAAAACAAAAACAGCCATTATGGCAGTAGCATTGACAAAAACAATAAGAAAATAAAGGAAAGTTTTCATTGCCACAAACGTTACCTTCCGCAGCATCCCTGAAATTGATTTCAGCCCTCCTTGGAGTGCTAGAACCCTAGTTTAAGAAACCCTGGGCTAGAGAAACATGAGTGATTTGTTCTAGTACTTAAACTTTCATTTCTGTGTAGATGATCTCACCCAAGAAAATATATGAAGTTCATCTACAAACTAAGTTCTAATCAAATGTTTCTCTTCATCATAATTCCCGAAAGTGCTTCGTTTTGAATCAGTTCAGAGAGAGTACTACAATTTTTACTACAAAGCATAGGTGGCGGAATCTTTTTCAAAGTGGGAGGGCACAAGTGCACGTCAAAAAATTTACGCTATATACAAAATTTTTGTGGTTTGAATTGGCAACGGTGACGCCACAAGCATTGAAATATGACGTCATTACCTACACAGTATATGAAGGTCTGAATTACACTTTTTAAAACAAAATTTAACCACTGTGAAAACGTATCGGTGAACCACCTGAAATTCCAATAGGCTGTTGCACGGGCAACCCCAGTCAACAGCGTTTCTCGGGCTGATACAATTTATTCGGACTGAATCAAACCGTTTGATGCTTGCGTCACTGAAATTCCCATTTGCTTCCATTCTGACTGGCATTATTGTTGCTCTGTGACGTTAGTTACGTGAAATAAATGAGAAGTTCTCATGATAACGTCTCCATTGCTGAGCAACGTAGGTCACAGAGCAATGATAACGCCAGTAAGTTCTCTGTATACCAAGGTTGTGGAGCCGGTACACAAATTTCAGGCTCCGGATCCAGCTCCGGGCATCTAAATTTTTTGGTTCCGGCTCCAACATCTAGAAGCTTTTGGCTCCGGCTCCAGAACAATTTGGTCCAAAAAATCAGAAAAAAACACTGTATTATTTGTATGACTCGCTTGCCCCACAAACTATCTCTGTGGATCCGGAACCCAAACTTCAGGCTCTGGCTCCGGATCTGGCTCCACCATCTAAAAAATTTTGGCTCCGGCTCCAGCCATCCAAAATTGCTTTGGCTCCGGATACACATCTCTGCTGCGTACTAGGCGCATTCATATCAGCCCGAGTTGTTGGACAATTTATCGTTCGTTTGAAACTATTCTCGAAATGGGAACTGTCCATTGCATTGGACTTCAAATCCAGTGTTCTATGCAAATTCATTGCTTCAAATCATTCAGTTTGATATGAAACGTATTTCTAAATGCTTAATTGCATAGGGCAGATCGGGCTCCAATGGATGAGCCAAAATCAAAATCACAACTTTTCCACATCTTGAACACAGAAGTAACATTACTGAATACTCACTCTACAACTGCATTAGACACCGGAATGCAAAGACAAGACAAAGCATATGTAGCAACTAGCAAGTTGTCTACAAGGATGTCAGTTGTGTTGGCAATGCAGAAATAAATATAGCTGTTTAGTGTTGGCAATGCAAAAACAAAAACACAGTTGAAATTGATCTGTCAAACAGTTCATTTTGCGTATAATATTCAGCAAAATTTCGCTATTCAGAATGGTGTTAAAACGCTTGAAATTACACCAAATTTTAAATGGTGTGGAACGAACTGTTTCCTACAAAACAAGCACCGGTGTCGGAAGGGGTGCAGGAATTTGTAAATTTAAGCAAAAAAGCCTGTTCTTTTAGTTTTGAGTGGTAAAAAACAAAATTCACCACTTTTGATCCCCCCTAAGGAAAACTTTTGGAAAAATCCACTAGTGCTCCCTTGAATAAATAGCTTCCGACGCCCATGCACACAAGAATGTAAAATTACACCATATTTGTAAAAAATGTGTTGTATTACACCATCTGGCAACACTGCTCAACAACAACGCGGTAAGCAAGCCATAGCAGGGTGACAGACCGTGCATGGTGTACTCTGCCAAACAATTACGAAATCCTGCGAAATTTACTGCCAAATTGCAAACAATATCTTATAATAATATTGACAAAATACTGCCAAAATTCTGGAATATTTTTTCCATTAAACGATTTACTTTAGCAACGGACCCAATGCTAATTGTGTTGTTTGAACTTATTTAGGCAAACTTCGAGATTTAAAAGTGGGGGGACCATCCCCCCCAGAAATAAAAGTAGAGGGGCCTAGGCCCATGTGGCCCACCGGTTCCACCACCTTCGCTATAAAGGCAACTACCTTGGTTGCACAAAGGTCCTGTCCAGTAAGGAGGGCATTTGCATTTGAATCCGCCGATAGTATTCATACATGTTCCTCCGTTTTGGCATGGATTTTGTTGTCTGTTGAACATTCGTTGATGTCCGCAGATCATTGGACATAACTGCTTGAGATTGCTATTATTTGCGAAACGTCTAACGACTATTAGTTGCTGTTGTCCAAATATGTCCAAGAGAAATACCTTAATGGCAAAAACTTATGTCTCTGTTATAATGAGGACCGCACAATAAATGGCTTAGTTTGTTCTGAGCAAATCAAAATTTAGCTTAAGGTGTTGGAAACGTTTGAATTCTAACTGCAATGATTAAGACTTTTTCGCGCGTTTAATCTCTCCCTAACTGTGATTTTTTAGGCAAGTTTAATGCTAATAAAGCAGCAAGTTAGAAACCAGTTTACTGTAGTTCCAATGAAACAACAGTGATAGGAATAAGAAACCTTTCAAATCAATTTTGCACCTAGGTTTCAATGAATACATAGAAATCTGCCATGTCGCTGCACCAACGTTGAAATTTTGCACTGAGGACCATTGCATCAAAAATATTAAAATAAACTTCGCAAAATAAGGACAGGTTGGCAGTATGTTTTGCACGCACAACAGCTAAACTTTCAACTGAATCGCGCAGAACCTTTGACCTTGCCAAGGGTTGGATATATCTGGCGGAGTGGTGTAGGTGCAAACGTTTTGATTTTTCAAAAATTTGGGCAAAATCCCGACAAATTTAGGCAAAGACGTTTCGACATTTTTTGAAACAACACTAATGAAATTATATTTCTTTGTTGTTGAGTGTATAAATAGATGTTTATTTTGTCATAGAAAAGACAGTAAATATTTATAAAATCAACAAACTCTTTCTAGTAACTTCGGTGTCTTTGTATGTGAGAGCTGATGAGTAACTGACTCACTCGAAAGTTTCGTTGACATTTGCAAATCATTGGACATAAGCGCTTGACGTTGCTCTTTTTAGCCAAAGGTTCAATTACAGTACTATTAGTTTCTGTTGACTGGCTACTGTATGTCCAACTGAAATGCAATAATGGGTCAAGCTTATGTCGCTATTACATAGTGAGAGCTGCATATTGAATGGTTTATTTCGTTCTGAGCAAAACAAAACTCTAAGCTACTGAAAGCTTTCCAATCCTGTCTCTAAAAGCAATAACGGCGCCACTTTCCCTTTAGGTCCCGCGTTTTGCAGAGCTTTGCAGTCCTATAACTTGCCAGCCGATTGAGCTAGAGAGCTATCCAAACCATCCACGGATTCAGCAAGTCTTCTAGTTGATATCGAAAAAAAAAACGTTTTTCGTTTTCGGTGGGGTGATTTCTAGAGGTGACGTCATAATGAGGTCACGTTTTGGAAATTTTGGCCACATTTGGCCGGCCCTGGGCCCCAACCCATGGACCCATTTTTTTGATTCAAAGTTTTGTTGAAAACTAGATGAAAAGCCGCGTCTATAGAGCCCTTGATTGACTTGCTAGCATATCTGTAGCCAAAATTATGGGTCAAAAACCCAGTTTTTGGCTTTGGCCAGTCATTACTCGGCAGCAGATTGAGCTAGAGAGCTGTTCAAACCCTGTAATGACTAGTGGCGTCGTGTAGTTAAGAATAAAAAAAAAATTTTTAATTTGGATGGGCGTTTTGGGCCAATGGGATCATGATGGGGGCATGTTTTTTGGTTAATTATGTGACGTCATCATCCAATCCCACGCGCCAATATTTTGGATCGCAGTAGTTTTAGATACTAGGCTAAAATGCGCGTCTTTAGAGCCCTTCATCAAGTTTCTAGCGTTTCTGGTTCAAAAGTTATGCCAAAAATATTCCAAATATGTCAGGAATGTCCCAGGGGATTAGCGGGGATTTCCCTAATTAAGATTCTACCCTTTTTGCCATAACGTATCAACTAAAAACGCTAGAAAGTCCATCAAACCCTCTAAAAGCTCGTACTATAGCCTAGAATGCATTTAAATCTCGTGCGGTTTCGCGCCAGTGATTTGGCTCGATTTTTGAACTCCCACGGGACGTTGACGTCATGGATTGTTTTAACAGACCTGTCAAAACATCCTGTGGTTTTGTAACTATGGCCAGAAAGGCCGAAATCGCACCGCGAAAAGTCTTTTTTAGCCTAAACTACAAGTCTTTCCCCATTCAGACCGGATTTGAACAGCTCTCTAGCTCGATCAGCTGGCGAGTGATGACCACTTAGAAAAGGGGTGTATTCCACCCCAGATTGGGGTTTGTAGGTGCAGATATTTCACCAAATTTGTTTTGTTGTCCATAATTTCGGCTACAGATATGCTAGAAAGTTATTCAAGGGCTCTAAAGACGCGGATTTAGGCCTAGTTTTCAAACAATCTTGAGCCAAAATAATGGCCTAATGGGTTAGAGTCCAGGGTCAGGTAAAGGTAGCCAAAAAAGCCGAAACACCCCCACTTGTGGCGGTCCCCCCAGCGAACTCCAAACCGAAAACGAAAAACATTTTTTTTAATTTCAAGCAGAAGACTTGCTGAATCCGTGGATGGTTTGGATAGCTCTCTAGCCCAATCGGCTGGCGAGTTATGGAGTTGCAAAGGTCGGGTCAAAAAAGTGGCCCGTGCGGGACTGAAAGTGTTTTCACTCCGTGGCTGTGTCATAGGCAACTTTAATGCTCACAGAATAACAAGGTAAAAGTCAATTCTCTGTTGTGTTGTCAATGAATATATGAAACTCTGCCATGCTGCAGTACAGAGGTTATGAAATGGTATTTTGTTTAGGACCGTTTCATCGAAAATGCCGTATTGGAATTAGCAAAACAACGACTAATCTGTGAGATTAGCAAAACATGGACCTTCAGCTCACATCGAAGTCTTGATAAACGGTTCTTCTTGCGCCCTGTCCAGCCTCGTGCTCGGCATATGGGTGCAAGCGAAAGCTCACGCGTGGCGCTGTCATTGGCCTGCCAGTAGTGCAGCATTCGCTGCCAAACTTGCCGTGTGGCCCACGGCCCAGAGTAAACGCAAATGGGGCCTGTAGACCACTCGTGACACTCCTAGGCGGAGTACAGAGCGAGTANAATGGAACTTTCTTTTGATTTGTCTGNTTCAAGATAAGGGCAGGCTGTAATTATATTTTGCATATAGATCAACTCGGCCACAAAATTCCTTGGACTGGACGGCGGATTGTACGCAGCCGGTCTAACTACTTTTGGCTGCTATACTGTTGAGACTATTTGGAAACTTTAATCACAACGAAACGGAGTGTTTGACAACCGTTTAGATATTGTTCTGCCGGAATTTGAAGCACAATTAGCAGGAAAGATGCAAGGTAAAAAGTAATTGGGCCGTTTGCTTCAACTGCCATACTTGCTTACAGTGGCATACTTTGCGTGATTTCTGTTTTTAGCTTTGTTCTGTAAATATATTTGGAATAGACGGTTTTGCTTAAGCTGAAAACCTTGTTTTATTTTGCAGGGGGCCTTGCATGTAAAAAATAAAGAACAAATTTTGTGATGAGGGGTAACGTAAAAATTATGAATGCGTTAACAATTTTCTGATTTAATGGTAAAGTAGTTTTTCATGAACTTCGAACGAATAAAGCTTAAAGTCCTTCCATTCCTTTGTGCAGACTCGTCTGGGAACGTCTTTGGTGAAACTCTTCTGGTTCCCTTCAATGAACTGTTACTTACCATTACAATACTTCTTACAGAAAAACAATATTTGATTTTAATGCAATAAACTGCTTTCCTCCTCATTGCTTTTATGATGATGCTCAATTCATTGTTAATCTCCAACTACGTCATGGTTTAAAAAATTACAAATCGCTGCAAACGATGACAAAATTATTACCTGGGACACACCAGCAAANAAATTCTCAAATGTTTTTGGAAGCAACTATCAAAGACAGCAACTGGTTATTAGGCCTACTTTACAGCCAGTCTTAAGCAACAAACTTTCTGTTTGTGCAAACCAACTATTGTAATATAATTTTAGCTGGCTACCATAAAACAACCGAATGATTCATTTTTGTTCAGTAGTGGAACCTTATTTGTGGGTGGCCGAAAACCGACCTCTGTAGATTAGTATGCAAGGTGTTACAAAACGTTTGTTATCATTATGCAATCTATTGACTTACTGTGTTTTTCAAATGATCTAAAATGTTAACAGCATGTGTACAAACAACTCAAAATTATATGTTTCGTGTTTCAAGCGTTTATTTTTTAACTTCAGTACAAAAGGTGTTTTGCGTGTTAGAGCCGAAAAGACTCTTCGTCGTGCATTTGTAAGAGAGTTCCATAGAAAGAACCAGCTGCAATACAGCTTTGGAAATAGCATAAAACATTCAAAGAGAAAGGCTGTTTGCGTTGCCTCAAAATATACAGACGACCAATATCGGCAGAGTTAGTTGAGAATGTTTCAAAAGAATTTGTGCGATATCTCAGATCGCCCAATCGAGTTTTCACGAATAAATCTCAACTTAGTGTTTCGTGCTAAACAAAACCAGACGACGAAGTTTTGGAATCGGATTTCAGAACCGATAATTTTAATCTTGTCATTCTCATCAAATCAGTCAATCAACCAACCAATCAATCAAAGTAGACACACGTGGTAAAACTTACCTGAGCAGGTAACCGCATTTGACGACCACTGCAAATCATGACCGCAAATAAGCATTCCACCAGGCGGATTGATTTCATATCCTGGATTGCACCTGTAACTCGCTTTAGTTCCAACACCGTACGGTGGAGCGTTGGAAATGCTGAAATGAGGACCACTACCGTTATCCGGAGTAGGTGGTGGATTGACGCAACCTGGCAGAAATCAATAATAAACCGAATTTTTTTCAGGGCATGGTGGAACACGAAGCGTTGAAGGAAGATCAAATGGTTTGAAGAGGCCTAGAGCAAAGTCTCGGTGGCGTTTGGTGAACTGATGCTTAAGTTTGCAACCAGTGTGGACAAAGATGTTTTTCTTTCGGTGTCACAGAGCCTTAACGTTAATTTGGATGAAATTGTTTGATATTTGCGCCAATAAACCCAACTTTAATCAGATTTCATACGGTAGTTTGAAACTACGCTATCGTACTGCAGCGTTTTGGCAATGCGGGGCTCATGCTTGCAAGGTTTGGTGAAACGGAAGGAATATTTCTGGTGATAAGAAGCTGTAAGATCGGTTCGTTGTTTAACGATCGTTTTAAAGCAATTTATATCAATTTTATATCTTCTCAAGCAAACCCTTTTTTTCTGTGACTGCAGACGTTAATGCCCAATGAGAATATGAGACTGAAACACCAGTTCAATCATCATCGCTAAAACAGTAAGTGTTGTCTCAAACTGGAACCCTTCCCAACAGCTTTGAAAGCCAAAAAAACAACAAGCCTTTTTTGACAAGACACGTTCGTTAGTTTTGAGAAAAAGGTACGGAAAAAACAATCTGTTTGGAATAACGTAAACATGCTTTGTGGATGCATGGAAAACTACGCCTCTTCCATGGCCATGAGTACCTGTGCAGGGTTTTAGAGCAATGAGAAAGAGGCTTAGGCAGGAGCGTACCGACATTAGATGGCGCCCGGAGCAAGAAACAAGTTTGGCATCCCCATGTTCGAACCTAAGGTCTTTCGGGAGCAAATGTACAGTATTGAAGAAAGTACTTACAACATTGTTGGAACTTTTCGGCGCCCCCCACCCCCAGTAATTCGGCGCCAGGGCATTGTGCGGTGCCCCTCGGTACGCCCCTGGATGGAGGTCATCGATTCATACAAATTCAAACAAGTATGAGCGTTTAATACGTACCTTGGCATTGAACAGAGTTGGGAATCCATGTGCTAGTCCCATCGCACAGCAGGCGACCGCTGCTGGGCACTAAACGGTACCCAGGGTTGCAACCGTACATGGCTACTGTTGAAACAGCGAAAGGAGGACCGGCCGGCAGATTCGGTGAATAGGTGGGTCCGAAACCGTTTGATGGAGCTTTAGGAGCTCCGTAACAAGCTGTGCAAAACAAACGATTAAAGAGTAACGTTGTTTTCACGTTCAAAAGGTTAACACCACTGTTGCGCTGCGAGAATCGAATAAACTCGTGCTTGTTCCGTTAAGGTCTTTTTCGTTTATCGTTTACGTGTCTCTGCCCTAGTTACAGCAGCGATAATCACTTTCGCTCATAAGCTGGGGCGTGACGTAGATGACGCCGGGGGCAAGAAGCAAGTTTGGTGCCCCCGTAAGTATTCGAACCTGAGGTCTTGCGGAAGCAAATATTCTGTATTGAAGAAAGTACTTGTGACATTGTTGGGATTTTTCGACGCCCCCATAGTGTCTCGGTGCCCGGAGAATTGTGAACCCTCGTTACGTCCCTGATCATAAGTCGACAATGAAGACACATTTACATGGCCGCGCTAACAAGTGCGCTTAAATGAAGCTGTGACGTCAGAGAGCTCAGCGCAGTTGAAACAAGACGAGAACGTTGGAGCTGCCTGTTTATACGGAGCTTCAGAGCGACTGGGTTGGGTTTTCCGTGCTGCGGTCCTCAGGCTAGCGCCACCAGCTTCACGAGTCACCTAATTCCTTTGGTCGCTGTAGAGCTGTATCGGTTTTCCAGTTACATATGACAAACGAGGAACCGTTTCCTGCGACAGCACTTATGAGGCACAGTAGGACTCATTACTTTTCACAAAACCCAGCTTGTTTGAGTGATAAAACACAAAAACGAATCAGGGCAGGACTACGAATTATTTCTTCGCACAGACTACTGCAACATAAAAATTTCAGCCATGCGTCAGACAAAACAAAGGGATTTATCACAACCCTGCACATGCCTCTACAACAACAAATTTTCTGCAGTTGAAACACCATTAGATAACATTCCAGCAAACATGGCAGCCTACAGTATTTTCTGGGGAAAACCAACATCCGCAATAACTATTTTGTATGTAAATTGCAACGGCATTTTCTAATGGACAATACTCATTCAAATTTATGCTCTAGTAACTTCATTACTTTTTTCGAGGACCTGTAACTCACTTTTTGATGTTTTTCAACACCACATTAAGTACTGCAGTGAAACAGTAGTCTAGCCTAGCATATACTGCTGTACAATCTGCCCATGTTATGTAGCCTACAGTATTTCACTGCGCTCCACACAGCGGCTTGATGGCGCTAATACTATCTATGGATTGCAAAACTAAGATAGAACCAACAAGTGGTACCATTTCAAAACAGCAGACGTGATTAAAATCCACTCTCGCATCATCCAACCAAAAGCAGGCGTTCAGGCTAGTGCCAAGGCTGAGGTACTTGCTTCGCGAACGCATTTTTTCCAACTAGCTCACTTACGAACCAAGCAACTACACGAGCGTGGTGTCTCACTCTATTTTCCGAAAGCTCATTTGACCACTCAAGCAGTAAGGTTCAGCAGAAATCGTGTCACGTGACCAGGGAAGTGAGCTAATAACCCACTACAAAACAGTGGTTCTCAACCTTTTTTGGCCCACGGAACATTTTTTATTGAAATATACCCGAAGTACCACTTCGCCATGCTGACATCTCATGAACAACTAGTCGAAATTGTATTTCTTACATAATTTATTGTACAGTAAAGGTTACAATATCAGCAACTTTTTATCAAGAATCTATGGAATTTTCCGTGGACCACTAAAAACTTCAGGTGGTTTCCCAGTGGTCCACTTGGACGGGTTGAGAATCACGCTTTAAAGTGTCATGTGGAAAGGCCTAAGGTTGATTTTATTTTCCGTGTTAAGCGTGTCAAAAGTCCATCATAATACAGATTAAACTAAAACATAATAAAAAAGTGACCGATCTGTACAGCAAAAACCTTCACAGCGGGTTTTGCAAGTGAAGCCTTCGGAACTTTCAGTACTACATACCATACCGTCAAAATGGTACAGTTGGTTGAGCACACGCCAGCAAAGCGGGTAGGCTGGTTTCTATCCCTGATCCCCTTTTGCATTATAAGTAGGTTCGGGGAGGACTACAAGCCAAATGATCCATGGTCCTTCGCAGCTTCCCAATGCCCCCTGCATGCAAAGTATCGGTCTGCTTGGAACGTATGTTTGTGTTCTTTCAAAGTACCTAAATTAGTTAGCAACATCACTGCGTGTGTTCTCTGCCACATTTATCTACATTTGTCGTATGCCACCTACCTGTGATTTCCTTGTTTAGTCGTGTGCGCGAATTTCACTGCGTTTTGTGTGGGTGCGAAGACATTAACGCACGAAGAAATATGTGATGTTGGTCGCATTTTTGGATTTAAAGGTGGTTGAAATAGGCATTTAGTATGTTACTGGATTACTTGAATAACCTACGTCGTTTTATTGCAAGGTAAAAATACGTCAGAATTTTTGGAGTGATTTTCATCCTTTTTTGTACCGCGGCCCATTGTAGCAGCCCACTATAACCCAACGACCCACAGTTGAAACTCAAATAAAGCAAATACAGCTGTGTACATAAAAATATCTACTCGCGACCCTCCAAAATGGTTCACGAGCACGACCCCAGGTTGAAAACCACTGCTCGAATGACTGTCATATTCGCTTTAATCAGAGAGGAAACATTTTTAACTATAGCCCACCTTCATTGCATGTTACACCACTGTATGGAGGTTTGCATGTGCAGCGGAATCCATTGACCTGATCCGTACAAATTCCACCGTTTTGACACGGGTTGCTTTCGCATTCGTTGATTTCTAAGAAAAGACGGCGTCCAGTTCGGTAATTTCTATTGACAAACAGTTCCTGGCTAGATGCTTCTTCAATATCACTCACCGCTGCAATGTGGGGGACCTCGGAAACCAGGAGCGCACTTTCGACGAAGTTTGGTAACTGGAGGATAAAGAGGCATATGTCAGTACCGCAATCATTTCTTAATAAATTTCTGGTGCGCAAAACAAAACAAAAAGGACCTCATCCAATGGTGAAGTAAAAAGATTACCTGAATGGCACAATAGAACAGCCTTTATAAAGCGAATGTGTGCTTTGTCGAGTTGTCGAGGTGTCTGTACTGTCTCTAACCACGAATCCGCCTACAATTGAACCACTAAGTTCAAAATTAACCACCGCTACGAGCAACGGTCAGGCCCATAGCCAGATTTTGAGGTTTGGGGGAATGCATTTTTCGGAGAGCAATATTTTTGTTTTTGTATATGTGTCAAACAAATTTTTTTGGGCACAACAAAACTTGTGGAGACACAAAAAATTTTGGGGGAACTGCCCTGAATGCCCCCCATGGCTACGGACCTGGCAACGGTGAGAGCATTCTTTCATGTACTGCTTCGCCCCCAAATACTTCTGCGCAATCCAGGCTCTCTAACACGTGGGCAAATTTGCCGGCACGGGGTAAACCCATCTGCTATCGGGGCAAATTGACTGAATCACTTTTCAAAACAAACGCATCTTTTTTCAAAGTTTGTATTTTCGGTTGTAGGATACTGTTTCGGTTCATAGCAATTGCTTTTTAAGCCCCTGAATTTCAAACTTTCTCGTTTGCAAGTCGCTCTTTGTCCTTTGATCCATTATAAAATATGCATCTGTAGTAGCAAGAAAAAAAAGCCTTGGGGGCATTTGAATTATCGAAACATGACAGGGAATAAACGAGTTCCAAAAGTTGAGAACTCCTGACAAAATGGGAACATAAACAGCCACCCTTTGCTTTGTTTCATGAGTGTATAAGGACATTATATTGGTCATTTGCTAAATAGGATACAAACAACGTGTTTTTGAAGAATGCTGAAAGCCATGTCTGTAGGATGGGGCTAAAAACAAAGCAATACTTTAAAATCAAATCACTCTTGGGGCCAGAACCGTCGCCAGAAAGTTTTCAATAAGGGGGATTTGCGTTTCTGTGGGGGGGCTTGACATTCTAAGAATTGACAAAAACTCAACTGATTTATAGTGCTTCATGTTTCAATTTGTGGGGACTTGGAGCTTTGTTTGGGGGGCTTAGCCCCCAAATCCCCCCCGTGGCAACGGGACTGCTTGGGGCATTGAGCATTTTTTATATTGCGGATATCCTTCTTGTAAGATTGTTATGTTTATATCCCTTGCGAAACACTGATATTATTGCAACAGGGCTCATCAGGGGTTTATAAAAGAAGTGCAATAAGTCTTCTTTGTCTACATAATTTTTACCAGTGTTGATGTGTATGTCAAGTAGTTCAGGTGACAAATGTGTTATGTCTTATCAAATACAGACAAATCAACATATTTTGTATCAAACATGCGTTTACTATTTGTCTCTACTCTCAGTGCCATTGGGCCTAATGACACGGTAAAAATTATTAATAATGTTCTAACAAAATAGGGTAAAAGTTCCGTAGTCCTGACAATATATAAGAAAAGCACGTACTGTGAAACACGGCTTTATAGCAGAATCTCTCTCTTTCGTCCCAACAACAACGTAGCCGCCGGCATGAAAATCTGTAAAAAAAGGAATTATTGCACGAATGTTTGTACATGTACATTTATGTAAAGAGCGTTTCCCAGTTTTGTTGATTTTTACTCGACTACAATTGAAGCTCGCCTTAAATGACAAAACACACACCAGTCGTAATGTTTTTTGATTACTTGCTCAGGCCCGTAACCAGGGTCTCAGGGGGTTTCTCCCCCACTGGAAAAATGTGTTGGATATAGTTCAAAACTATTGGACATTGTTTAAAAATTTGTGCCCCTCAGAGCACTCCTCGCACACCCTGGTGTCCCAAGCTAGTTACAAGCCTGGACTTGCTATTAGAGCTGGTTACGAGCCAGGACTTGCAAGCTGGTTACAAGCCTGGACTTGCTATTAGAGCGATGTTGGGAAACGATGTTAATCTTTTCTCGACTGGCTGCTCGTAGGTTTGAAATAAAAGTTTAAAAATTAAAGTCAAAGAAAGAATAAGGTTTTGTGCCGTTCACTATACTACCCAATTTTTCGCTGAAAATATCCTTGCGTTTGCAAAGTTCTTATTACACATTACGCAGACAACGCATATTTCCAGTTTTGCAAATTCAATAGCAGAATATGGTACAATACGCTGTTAATAAAGCCTGGTATGTTCGATATGGTCTTCCAAGATGGGCTTCCTTCTTATCGTAACTTAAATCCTGCAAATGTAGCCACACAAAGAAGCATTATCGAATGTTTCTAAAACCCTGCTTTGACGGGAATGACGCAACTAATCGCGTAGACCCTTCCGTTCGTGATAGCTTTAATCAGGCTATATGGCAATTACTTACTGTAGTATTTAGCACACGACACTGCCTACGGCTATTTCAGCCATGTCTGTGACGCGGCACTTTGCGTAACTGCAATGGGTAAAAGTAGCAGTTGAATCGAAACAATTATTTGCAGTAGGATAACATTTCTAGCAGATTGACTTTTATCACTTAGCATCTATTCAAGCCAGAGCCAAATATAAATGACCCAATGTAAGACGTTTGCTAACGAGTAGCGCAAGCAACTGACTGGTCAGTGTGCAGGCATCTTGCTCTTTTTCCTTTGGTTGACGCATCGCATTTCATTATCAACTGGTTTCCAGGATAACCGGGTTCGCCGCCGAGCTGCAGGTAACCTGTCAAGGTTCAAAAATATTTAGCAAGGAAATTATTTGCAGCACGAGATTTTGATCAAAAAACTTGTGCTTTATTTTTTAAAGCGTTGGCGCGTCAGAGTTGAGCTGATACTCAGGCAAAAAGATTTTATACTTTTCAGTTTTTGACCATGTAAACGTTTATTCGGACCTTGCCGCTGGATAGAAAATGTCAAATTTTGATTGCATCCTAATCGTAACAAGATTGATTGCGAATTTTTTGACACTAAGAAACAATCGCAAAAGATTGATTGAGAAACGGACAAAGCGTAAAACAACAGTCTGAGAAATTACTTCCAAACGGTGGGCGCACCATCTCTGGTAGCTCAGTTGCTTGAAAGAAGAAAGAGACTGGGTTGGATTCTGGAAAAAACAGCTAGAGTTCACACAAAATGCAAAAGCCATAACAGTTATCCCTTCAGCACTTTGTGCGTGAGTGCCGTGGTGCGTGTGAAGTCACAACTCGGAATGATGCTCACAAACCACTCCTCGCCGTACGCTCGCTCATCAAAGGTTATCGCTCTTCAATGGTTAGTTGTTTAGGCATACTTAAATCATTTTAAAGCGTTCCTTAATTACTGATGTTTGAGGAAATTGTGCTAAACTGAAGGAAATGGACGTCGACTAAAAGGCTGGTAGAATTGCAACAGCTTATTGGAAAGCATGAAAAATTACATGAAATTACTCTTTCGATACTTTTTAGAGCAGTGGTTCCCAACCGGTGGGTCGCGGAGAAGTAGCTGTGGGGTCGCGAACAGCTGCCTCAGAAGTTTTCTGAAGTCTCGAATATTTAGATCTTCGTGTGTCAACATTTTGTGCTACATTATCAAAACCGAAACACGGACAGATCTTTGTGAGGTTCACATTATCACTATTGTAATTCCTATTTGATTTCTTAATACAGGTTCAATCGACCTGATTGTAGAATAGAGTTCTGCGCGGGGTGGGTTAACCCGCGCGAGTTGCAGGTACCCGCATTTGCGGGGCGGACGCGGGATGAGAAATTCTTTGCGCGGTAACTGAATGTTGAGTCAAAGCACATGAACTTAACCAGCTCA
>JGI24158J21664_10003791_pt1 | contig 19174 bp, 17 predicted proteins | sample Ectturendosymbi3_FD_21664 | JGI IMG/M metagenome (IMG submission 21664)
TCATAATCATGATGGCGTGATTCATGCGTGTATTTCAACAAAATGCATTAGCGCCATCAAGCGTATACTCTATACTACCGCAATGTATACGTCCTCATTTTGTTTCATGTATATGTGTTTTTTCATTTCTCTTTACTGCGATGCATGTTAAAAGTCTAGCGTTTTGCGTGTGGGAGTGAAGACGTTACTCAGTACAATTTCTATCAAAAATTTCTAATTTCATGTGACCAGCAATTCTCGAATGGTCAGCTCGTGACGTTGCCGACCTCATGAAATGTGTGCTTCCATAAATGACGTTTTAGGACGCTGTCAATTTGGCAGATTTAAAGATGATTTTGGCAGATTACTGGGCACTGGCAGACAGGGTTGCCAGTTTGGCTTTTTTGAGGCCAAATTTTTAATTTTTGGCTTTTGTTCAACTACTTTGACTCTTTTATTTTTGAAAAAATGCCAAATTTGGCTTTTCTTGGCCAATTTAAAGAACCGATTGTCTCCTATGGTTTTGCCAGACGTTCCATATCACTTTGTCCAAGTACATGAAGTATCTCATTCCCGTCTTCGCGGTTCGCGTGCAGCTGAAAATTCAACCTGACCTAAACCGCGGGATCTGTACTCTGCGGCCCTGAGCTGTTTGAAGCAGCACACTATCAACCGGAGATTTGCCGTTGAGCAAATGTGTGCGCTGGTAGTCTGTTGCAAACAGTTTATCGACCAGAACTGACATGTATCCGACTGCAACTGTAGCGAGCGATGCCAACGCATGAAATGCTCCGCCGATAACCAGCGTGGAACGGTTCCGTTTGCGGTCGCTATGTGCCGTTGTATCAGACGTCGCACAGCATTTTGTGACTATTTGCTACTCGCCATTGTCCGCTTTGCAGGGACGACCCGAACAAACTGCACGTCAGCACGAGTCACGTGATCCGATCCGAGTCGCCCAACTCTATCCTGGACATCGACCACCAGAGGCGCTACACTGTCATCGGGAGCTCCGGTGCGGACCAAGCCTGGTGCGTCATACTGCTTTAGTAGCGACGCCGGAGTCGACCTTTACTTTTACGTCGTATTGATGTACCGGCTAGTCACTGAGGCCCGCGGCCAGGTTTCAAGGTTTGGGGGAGAAAAATACGTTTTCAAGGGAGCAAGATTCTTGTTTTTACATGTTTAAATCTTTTCTGGGCACAACAAAACTTGAACGGGAAAAAAATTGGGGGGCGGGTTACTGTCCCCGTGGCTACGGGCCTGTAGTCAGGCTTTCACGACGTGACACGAGTGATTCGTCGCGCGCGGAAATGTTCACAGAAAAAATACTGTCCTGGTCACAATCTTGAAAGTATCCAGGGCCCATTGTTCCTCTTCTGCTGCCTGTAAAGATGCGGATGCCCTGTTAATGATCAGCATCGTTTACTTCTGCTGTGCAGCGTTCAAAAAGCAGGTGTTGTTTAATTGTAGCTGTTCATTCAGACCGTTGCTTTCTGCGCGGGGACCTTTCCGCGCAGAAGCCATATAAAAAAGAGAGGAAACGATGCCTGCAACATGTGAAGTCAGAGAAAAAGTGTTCTTTTCGCACCTGCCTTGCGGACTGTATTGGCCGCGCACTGATCCCGCGACGAGTCAAGCGGCGGTGATCACCGGACGCACTCGCGACTCATACCGGAAGTGATCACACCGACTGCTTCCGGTGTAACCTGCAGCGCTGAGTGCGGCGATGAAATCACAAAGCGGCTGCGTGAAAGCTGATAGTTGTTTGCGATCTTCTCGTTCCTTGCAAAGCCGTTTCTATCAATGTTCAAACGTGGAAAGATACTTCTGTTTGGGTTTTGCTAATGATCAGTGTAGTGGACTTATTAAGTCACGTGTTGCAGAAGCGTGAGTAGTTCCTTTGTTGGTCTAATGGTGAGGTGATATCCACGATTTTCTGGCATGCTGCAAGCTAACGTGCTGTACTTCACCCGTTTTACCTGTATGCTTAGGCTTGTTTCCGTACGCAGAGGTGCAGAGCGCGAACGATGCTGTGAACGCTTTTGATTTTCGCCGTTTGTCCTCAGACAGTTTTTTCGGTTGCGTTTTGCCGGTGCTATTACCGGTCTTATTAGTATTTCTGGAGTATCAGTTGAAACTTGTTGATTTTCAGAAACTCTGCGGGAAATAACCCTTAGTGTTTATTTCATGCTTCTCTGTTGACAAGTATAGTTAGTTCCTGAAGTCTTTTTGATACTTCTGGAACTGACCCTTGTTGATACTTGTTCATTTTCTAAACCGTACGGGTTTCGACTGATAAACGTCATATCGGTTCCATTAATAATAATCGCATCTTAGCAGACTCCATGGGGCTCTCGCTAAAACATTGTGGTCGGTTTGTTGACTTTTCAGACTGGATTTGATGCTATCTATATTTTTTCCATACTTTTGCTGAAAATCGGTTAAATCGATCGTAAGAACGACGTTCTTTCCCACGTTCCATTCAAGCTGCTCACCGCGCCGGTTGGTGAGAATTTGATTTCGTGATTCAAAACCAAACAGCAGAGTGTCAAACTAAAAAATTTAAATCCAACATTGAAAGTAAGCGCTTACTGAAACTTTGCGCCGTAAAGACGCAAAGAAAAAACTTTGTCGTGGAAGCGAAGATATTCACCATATCTTGACATACCGGCGCGTGAACGAGGATTTTCCCCACAATTTAATGGATAGGGGTGGACGGCTGAGGCTTCGAATCTTGTGCTGCCTTGACTTGCCAGCAATGCCGCATTCAATACGAAAGTGGCCGCGTTGACCTCTGCAAGCGGAGAATCGCCTTTGACCATTCGTGACACTTCAATGCGAATATAGCGAAACTTCGTTTGTTCAATATAAACTCAGGCTGATTTCAAAGAGCCCGGTTGGGAGAAATATTAGTCTCCTTTTTGTTGAGATCCAAAAGTTGGTTCGTATATTTTTCCCGAAGTTTTCCAAGCGGTTTTGGACAAACTCTCAGTGGAGTCAACCTTCTCTTTTTCGGTCAAACAACCAGACAACGCTTATTTTGTCGCTTGCAGCAACTGCGCTTCTGCTTTGGTTTGAGCTGGAACTTGTTGGAAGTTGCACGGTGCGTTCTACTCAGTTCAACGCGTCCTTCCCGAGTTGAGTCACGTTTTGTTTATATTTAGCAGTCGCGAGTGTATGCTGCTGTCGCTGTGTGCTTCTCGTTGCTTGGCAAGAGTCATACCAATCAAAGCAAGCTGCCTCCCTTCCACGAAAGCGAGATGGGCTTGTGAGGTTTGAAAGGGCAGTCTGATTTGATGTGCACGAGTTTTTCCAGCAATGTATGTATACTTTTGATTTATCTGTTGGCTGATCATCTGTATGCACCAACCATTGGCGCAAATTGAAAACGCAGTATTTATAGGCGGTAACTAAAGCAATAGAGCTATTAACAGATTCTCAGAATAATGCACACAGGTATGTATCGACAGAAAGCTCTGCACAGCAAGGAATCAGCCAATGTTGATTTTGCCGCTCCTGTTATTTTCATCGCCAAGTGCGCAGAGCACACGGAGTTAGGTTGTGCAGAGCACACGGAGTTAGGTTTAACAAGAATAGCGAAGCAAGCTGAGTGTTAAGAATCATCCAGCACCGGACGGCACTTGAGCATTTGCTATTTCCAGGTCTGTCCGACCGTCTAATCTCGGTCATCATAGATTAGTGATTGTTTTCTTGGATCTGCCCAGTCAAGATACGGTTTTGTGTTCATCCAGTGATGGAGTGCATATCTGGATTTATTCCGTAAAGGCTTTACCTGCAATCGGTATGTCTTGGAGTAGCAACCCGTTTGGTTGAATTTTATCCAGGATTTTTAAACTTTATCCACAGTTTCCATCTATCAGTTCCTTCGCAAACCGATAAGGCTCCTTNAAATTCTGCNCTTGACTTAGGCNAAGGTTTCCACAAGCACGTGACCGGAAGTCGCTCCAATCCTGGGACCTTTTCATTTCCAGGTTCNTGAGTTTCGCAAGTCACGTCTCCCCGAACCAGAACTTTTCTGCTGAGTCTTCTCGAGAACCGTCGAAGCGTGACTCGCCTGCCTTGCAACGGAAGTTCTACGCTTACTGCCGTCTGTCTGTGACAGTCATTAAATTGATTAACTGCAGCAAGTGTCAGCCTCGAGCTTGTGTGGCGTGATCCTTTGTGACGTTTTTGCGCGCCGCGTGGCATCTTGCTCTTGTTGAACGTTGCTGTTTGAAGTTATCCCGGACGTTTGCTCGTTTGTGAGTTCAGTTCAGTTTCGTTTATAATCGGTTTGTGTACTCCTTTCGGAATGTAAAGATTGGTCGGCAGCGCCCATTTACGTTTGCGCCGTGGGTCAAGCGCCTGCTTTTGCAGTGAATGCCACGTTGGTGACGAGTCAATGGCAGCACCTCGTGTGAACCTTTGCCTTGCACCCAGCCTGTGCTTGTTTCATTGAGACATTTTGGTCTGTGAGACATTTCGGTCATTTGTCTCACGGTTGTATTAAAACTCGCCGTGGCAGCGTTCACGAGCCTATGTTTTCAGGCATTCTGACCGAAATGACTTAATTTTTTTCGGTCATTTCAAAAACATTTCGGTCTGTGACCCAAAAAAAGACCGAAAAAAACAGCACCCACCCATCAACGCCGAGCACGAGGCTGGATAGGCCGGAAGTACCGTTTTTCAAGTCCTCGGCACGACCTGACGGCGAATTAAAACCAGTCTGCCAGCACGTGCTCAACCAACTTTCGGCCTGTCCAGGCCACTTACCCGCTTTGTTTGTGAGTCGCACGTTTTAATAATTGAACCTGTCTTTTTCACCAATCAAGGGATTGTCGTCAATCGCATGTTGCTTTAAAAACAAACAAACAAACAGACCTACACTTCGCAGGAACACGCTCGCATTGATTTATTTCATTTGCATTTGGCAGGCTAGAGGATTTGATAGCTCAGGCGAAGCAGTGCTCTTTCCCGTCCTCTTGTGGCAGGACGTCATCCGACCAAATTTCGTCGTCAGAAGACGTCTTCGCTTCGTCAGCACATTCGTCTACTTCGTCGGTGTCAAAGGTCAATCAGACGTACGCGCCAGAACTACGCGCCTTCGTGTAAGTGTTTGCAGATGAAAATAAGGATGACTCTTCTCATTGTTCAGGATATTGGTTTCCAATTTTTTTACATTTTCTGATCCTGTCCTTTACCGGAAGGTTTTCGTAGGCTTTCAAGGTTGAAGCTACTTTGCTCAAGCGAATGTCTTGTTTCTTACATGAAAGAGCACATGTGTAGTAAAAACGTATTGAAGTGTATTTGAATTTTGCTGGTGTAGGGTGAATTTTACTGGTGTAGGCAACTAAAGGGTGGCGTTTTAATAACATCATTTTTACTTCAGAAGAACTTGGCTGAAAACGGAGTTCTTATCAAACAAATGTGAAATACTTGGAAAGTAGTCTGCGAATAGCGTCAATCTGAAAACAGCGTGGTTTCATTAATTATTTTCGAATTTTTCTTTCTGCGTAATAATAACCAACAAAACGCATAGTTCATTTCCTTTTCACGTGAAATTTGCATTTGGCCCCAGCAGCCTTTTCGCAACCTAACACCTGATGTCTCGATCATTCGAGGCTGTCGTCATCCTTGAACTTTGACCCGGGTACCATTTGAATTCAGCGCGCGCGCCTCTGCTCGCAGCAGCTGACAGAAGCGAACTTTTGCAGATCGCGTCGGGCGCGTCCCAAGCTGTCGCCGAAACGTCCCGTGTCGATGCCTCCGAACTATTACGAGGCCGCCGCTCAAAAGTACCGTGTCCGACCGCCAAAGGTTCAACTCAAGCCGCTCAACGCGAGCTGGAAGATCACTCCGGGGTCAAGCAAATCTACCAGCGTGAGCCACGCGGAAGACCGTTACCGGCTGAGATACACCAGGTGGGTGGTAAACCGTGCTGGCGACAGTGTTGTTTTGTAATGAGAGACCGAATCTGTCTCTAAAACTTTTCCAATTTTCCGATGCTCTGCCGAAATACATTGTAATCTCGCTGTACAGCCACCGCCAAAATACATTGAAACTTCGTTTGGCGATAATCCCGGTGTTAAAATAAAATAGTTGAAATCTCTTAAAATGTCTTAGCGGTTACCAAGGACAGACCTTAAAAAAACTGGTGGCCACGATAGCTGCTGAGCCGTAGAGCGTTCGTTTTTCGTCCGTAAGGTTTGACTGCTGTTTTTATCTTGCAATGAACTCATCGTGGTGGCTTTTACTTGCGAAGAACTTTTACATCAGTCGTTGTCGTTGAGTGCAAATTGCTCTAAATATCTTCTTTACTCAGCAACTCCACTGCACTTACGCCTTCGGTTCCGAATCTTCAGAATTTCAATATTTTTCTCCGTTCAGCTGTTTCCACCCTTTTTGCGAAGTATAGGTTGGCGTTTCTGCCAAAAGAACAACCATTTAAAGAAAACAAAATCAGGCATAAACAAGAAAAGAAAAAAGGAAGGAATCCTAAAAGATTTTGTTCCCGAAGCTTGCAGATGACGTGAACTGTTAATTGTAGCGTCCACATTTACTCCAAACATTATCGTCTGCTTGTCCAAGATAAGCGAAATATTTTCACCAGCAGATGGCGATATGGGCACATAATAAACGTGGTTCGTAACGTGCGCTCGGATTTGTGCACTGGTGGTAATTTCTTGCTGGGCTTATTATTGCGTCGTCGAACGCCTAATTTCGTTCGAACATGCTACAAGTCCTGAAAAGTGACTTTTCCATAAGTCGGCGTTTGCGCCTCGCAGCAGAGTCGCGGCTTGACTTCGAACTCTTTTTTCGCTGTCGTCACGGTAATCATTCCGTTTTCTTGTCGAACCATGGCGAAAGCTGAGTGCGGGCGTCCTTCGCAAACAACCGTGGATTTCGCGCCGATGTCTTAATCCAGCGCGGCCGGCGACAAAGCAGATGTTGTTCCCCTGTGTTTTTTCTTCAGCCTGTGCTTTGAAAACTGGTTTCGCAAACTGTTGGTCGTGCGCGCACGCAAACAGTAAAATTCACTCAAAAATAAAAATCTCTCATGGTACACATGGTATTGGCCCCTTTAGGGCTCGTTCTTTTGTTTAACTTTTAACGTGGCCAGGATTGAGATAAACACGTCGAAGATCTACAGGCAGTGGCGATGACGCCCCAGGCAAGAAACAAGTTTGGCGACCCGGTGTTCGAACCTGAGATCCTTTGGAAGCTAATGCACTGTATTGAATAAAGTATTTGTGACATTGTTGGAACTTTTCGGCGTCTCCCCAGCAATTCGGCACCCGTGGCATTGTGCCCCTCATGCCCCTCTCAGTGCGCCCATGCCTGCAGCTACCTTTGTGTTACTCTGCTTCTGCCTAAATGGCAATAATTCTTGTGTCTTTCCAGCAAACGCCTTCTGCCCAGCACCCCCCAAAGCGCGAACCCCCCCGAGTACNCCCCGGTGTCCGAACGAAGCCGTCAAGCGTATTACGGCAGCAACAGCAATTTCAGCAACAACAACAACAACAACAACAATCACAGTCCTTGCAAACCGGAAACAAACGCGGCTTGTTCCTTACCGGCGAGCGGCAAGGACAACGATACCGCTGCCGGTAAAAATCCGAGGCCGGCCGAACGCCCGAAACCGCCGCCTCGTTCCTCGTCGGTCGCCAAGCTCAGCGGCCATCGCCTGTCCGGGGAAGTCCCCGGTGTTCGCGGCGCCAATCACCCGAGACAGGCGTCGTTGCCGTCGCAAACGTCGCTCGCTGCCATGGCAACCAGTTCCGGGTAAGAAGGTTCAGGAAAGTGGCGATTGGTTGTAGCCGGCCTTTAGGGCTCATGACGTGGTTATCTGCTTTTGCTTTATGTATTGTCGCTTGCTTAGAGCCAGCGACAAATCGAATTGGCTGCGTTTGCGCAAAACGTCAGCGTGCAGTGACCGTCGCGGTCTTCTGCATCGGCAATTTTTCACTTCACAAAACAACCCTTGTGCAATTCCTGGATCTTAAATGTGCTTTTTTGGTGAAATCCAGACAAAGGCAAACTGAAGCGACGTCATACATTATCTTCCGGGCTCATTTCAGAGTACCTGCCTGTTAGAGCTGGTATTTCGTCAAACTGATGGTTGCATTTATCACAGATCCTTCTGACTTTTCTAGCTTTGTTTCGGTGTGAAAATGTTAAGTTTTCCCTGAGGCGCAAACGCGGAGAGGGATTGGAAAGAAATCGGCATTTCTGGAATTTTCCTGGATAGCTTGGCAGTTACAAGCGACCTTTTTGCAGGACTAGTAGTGTTTAAGAGTTACTTGATTTTGAAATCAGGCAACCTGCGTATGTCGGAAACGCTTTTGACACAGTTTCCATGGCCACAGACCACCGGAGACTGGTATCCGGTTCCCTTCCAAACCAACGCAGACGTCTGAATGTGGATTTTCAGCCAACGTTCGCCATGTTGTTGATTTTCGTATTTGTTGCTTTTTTTGCGCAACTGTCCAAGCTTATACCTTCTTGATACTCATGGTTTTGCGTAGCATATGCCTCCAGGTTTCAAATCAAGCAGATATGTTCGATCTTCTAGCGATTATTTTATTTTTTAGCCGACGTTTCGCCCACCTGTTTAAGTAGGCTCTGAGAAAGCCTAATTGAACAGCTGGGCGAAACGTCGGCTAAATTATAAAATAATCGTCAGAAGATCGAATTTGTGTGCTTGTCCAAGCTTAGTCTTTCCCTCTGGATTTACTGACAAGTTTTTTTTTAAGTAGCTAGTTTTTTTTGCATATATTCATCAAGTAGTAAATGTGCATACCCGTATATTTTTCTCCCTTTGGATTTATTTATTTTTTTTCCAATTTCTTCGCAGGCAAAGCTCTTTGCCGAAGCCGGCCTTACCCGAGAAACCGAAAAACCTCCACCTGCGCGTCACAGCCAGCTCAGCTTCTACACCACAGCGCGAACCTGCCAACCCGCGCGACGGTGCTCTTCTTCCGTCGCCTCTTAAATCTCATACAAACGAACCAGCACCGTCTGTGACGCCTGCCACCGTCGCACCGCCAGCTGCGTCTGGCACTTCGTGGAAGAACATCGGCAGTGACGGTCTTCCCCTTCCTCCTCCACCGCCGCCGCCGCCGCAGTCGTCGAAGAAACCGATTCCGAAGCCGCGAAGAAACCCTCGCCGGAACAAGAGCGTCGATCTGGACAACTGTCCTCCCCCGGGTTAGTGAGCTTTCGCTGTGGCGTTGCAGTTGTTTGCCCGGACACTCGACAGGTTTTCGACCGTCAGTCATTCGCACGTTTCGCACGATGGCGATTTTGTCCGTCGTCGAAACGCGACTCCACTCGGTTCAGCGCTTCGTGGCGGTCTGCAATGTGCGGATTTTTAAAAGCGTCCGTTATTTCGCCACTCGTATCATCCCACAGACCCCCCACCTCGGCCAAGGATGGTCCGGTCCCAGTCGCAGGACAGCATCCTCGACGGTTCTTTTTTCGACGCCGCTTCAGTTGGGGCCAACGCATCCCGGTCCGGGAGCCAAGGCATTGGCTCGTCTCCGCAATCCGAGGTAAGCGGTAAAGTCAATGACCTTTCAGGTGCAGAGCTTGACATGCGTTGCAAAATTTAGAGTTCCAACTCACTTTTTAATGAATGGTTGGCTGCAACCCTCCACACATCATCCTCATAACCGCACCGTGCGCGGGCCGCTCTGACGCTGCAACACAGTTTCTATTCAATCTTAGCAAAACCTTTTCTGTAAGCGGTGGCTTGGAGATTGTTGCAGTACTTGTTGTTAGCGCAGTTTCTTTGAGATTTTTTCGTCCAGGCCACAACCATCTTCAAGCTTGTTGTACGTTTTCCGTACCTTATACATATTCTGCGCCCGACGAAAATCGTTACCAAACGTGCCTCTTTCTGATCGGCAATAATGTTGACTTCAAAAATATTAAGAGAAATAGAAAACCATTCTGAATTTCCGGGTGCGCGAATAGCTGCAATAAATTTGTTTCAAGTCGATCTTGATAAAACACGAAATTACCTGGGACCCTGTTATGAAAAGGCACCTCCGCCCGCCTTCGCCACCCTTTTGATAGGGCAGGGGGGCAATGCCCCGTCATACCCCTTCTCTCCGACGTCCCTGCCCGCCCATGGTCATTTCCATATTCGTGTTCAGATTTGCATTGGTCAGTCACCATCTGAACATAAGGATGGTTCTGAATTGTTCTTCGAGCCGTCTTCCCGTGAAATGAGATGGCCGCTTACGTTCAGCGTACAGGTGTACAATTGCGGTGTACGACGTGAAAATAGCCCAAGGGCAAAACATGCTTTGAAAACTCTGTTTGTGGGGTCTGTTGCAGCAGAGCTTATTGTTGAAAGACAATGCACTTTGTTAATTACCGCGCAGCGATGTGTGCGAATCAACAAGCGCTTTGCTCTCCAGTCACGTCGCGACAACGTCAACGAACCGAACCCCGTCGACAAGAATGCACACGCCTCGCCGGAGCTTAAAAGGCGCTTGATCGACTCCTCCTCCCGCTCCCCCCCAGCCATTCGAGTGTCGTACACGGCGGCCATCGCAGGTTTGCAACAAAAGCTTTCGTCGTTGATTTCCTCCCCGTCAAAGCGCCGTGAAAATTGTGCGCGTTTATCAAATGGCATTTCGCGTGCAGTACACGGCAGATGTCGCGGACTCCTGCTCTTAAAGAACGATTGGAAGATCTGCCACAAACCGCAACTCATTTCCCAACAGACGATTGTACATTTTGCGTCGCTGTACTTTTCACAACGCCTATAGCTCTTTGTAGCCATTCTTCAATCTTTTGTTTTTTCTTGATTAAAACCATTTGCAATTGTTAATCTCGGCGTGTGGGTACATCTGCCAACACTTCTGTAAGTAGCGCAGGCCTTTATTATTCGCTCCATTCTGGTCAAACTACTTAGCATTGCGCTGTTACTATGTTCTTTTTGTGCGACTGCCCTCATTCAGCGTTACGCGCCGGTTAAGAAACGCTACCACCTGAGCAGTTGACTGAGTTTGAAATGCATCGAGTGCTGATCAGTGTATTACGTCCAGGACCGCATTCGCCCAACTGTCATTAAAAACGACGTCGATATAACTCAGTGGTTCTTGACCTTTTCGACCCCCCAGGGACCCTAATTTCTAAAAATATTCGCTTGGGGACCCCTCCTCTGCGGTTATGTCATCAGTCAAAGCGGTTGTTGTTGTTTGTGCATTTGAGGAAAAACACTTTGGTGTGTTCCTCGTGGGGTGTTCGCTGTGGATCCCGTTAAGAACCACTGATCTAACTCAAAACTGCCAGTCGACCTCTTTTTTGACCGAACATCGCTCTTTCTGCGTGCAGCGGCAGACGCGGGCGAGGAAGCCACGACTTGCAGCACTCGACCAACTCCACACGATGTGCCTCAACGAAATGACAGGTGAGCTGCGCTGGGTCGTTTGTTTCCTGGTGCCGACTGTTTAAAATACCTGCCTATGCCCGTCTGGTTGAATGACTGAGGGTGCGTGTTGTTGCGTGAAATGGATTTCCTATTTAAAAATTTTGCGAATGCATTCAACTCAGCCGCCTTTGTGGAGGCTAGTTACTTGAATACAGATATGTGCAAATTTGAATCGTCGCAAAAAGGTGAAAAGCAGAACCTTGTCTGCTGATTGCTCGAGAGCTTACAGCAAACCTACAGCTTTTGTGCTTCGACTACGTCACCTTTGCGGTGACCAATTAAATTGCTGGAACCCGCCCGTAACGTGTTTAGCAAAGTTGTCCGCTTTCCAGTACTGCTTTGTGTCAGATTTGGGCGCGAAACGTCAGGTTCGGGCGTCAATTGGTCTCCGCAAAGGCCTGGTGACACGTCTAAATCAGGTTTGGGCGCCAAACGCCCGGATTCGGTAGCGTCAACGCAATGAACTTTTGCAATGAGCTGAAAATTATCGTTTGTTCGTGCTGATGACTGCCACCTTTTCCGCCGTTCACATCACTTGGAACTTCTCTCCCGACAATGTTTGCTTTGAGCGTGATTTCTCTAGCCCGGTCGGAGACGCACCTCGGAACTTCACGTTTAAGTTAATGTTTGACTGGCGCGAGTGACGCTCTGCAGTAAGTTCTACGTTCACTCAGTTATCTACGTTGTCGAGGCAAGTTAATGCAGAATGAGTTGTTTCGCACATGTTTTTGACTTCTTTTGCACTGGGCTCCGTGTAGGCAGTTTTTGAGTTCAACAAGCTTTGCTGTGGCAACAATCACAGGAAACACTGAGCAGAAAAATCTTCAACAACAGAAAAGAAAGCTGTGAAAAGTGGGCAACAACCAATTTCTACTAATTGCCGGAGAACCTTCTGCCTGATGTTGAGTTGCGACCTTACAGCACTTGCATCATATTTCAGTTCACGTTTTTGTTCAAGCAGCTTTTGCTCGCATAGAGCAGAACTTAGTGAGATGAGGCGGGTGGACAATATAAGTAAAGCATTTGTGGCTTTGGCGCCGTTGTCGGAAGTTCCGTTTCAAACTTAGGGGTGCGTTTTTTTTCGAAAACAGAGTTTTTTCGCTTCGCGATCGCGATCAAAGCTGTCGTTGCGATGTCACGCTCGATCGATCGCGCTTTTGCTCTTGAGGCTAAGCGCTGCTCCTGCCAAAGTCGTCAACTTGTATAAATGCCCCGCGGGCGATACAAGGCCGCCTTCAGCTCGCAAGATAAGGCCTCCTAGAGAGACAGAGGCCTTGTGCAAGACCACCTTGCGCTTGGCCGATGGTTTAACGACGATAGTTTTCATTGCAGGCCGTGCCGAACGTTTCTGGTGTTTGAAGCATTCCCGACTGTCTTGCTACCTGAAGAGCAGTTGTTTTCCAGGCAGAAGAGAGTAACGCGAATTTGCCGTGGTTGTTTTTCATGCCAGTAAGCGCAGGGCAGTTTGAGTGTTTAAGGCGCAGTGGGGGGTAAACTTAACTCACTGCGGGCCACATTTTCAATTGTCATTGGCAGGCGGGCTGCACGTTAGCTTATGTCAGATAAAAATAACATTTCTCCATCAGCTATGCTTTATTGGCAGTAATGCTAATTATAGTCGATTGGATGGAGGTAAAAGACAAAATAACTTCAGTACACAATACGTCACTCATTTAATGCGAGGAATGTAGTCGTTTTTTATCGGGAAGTGAATCGAAATCAGGTAAAAGGCTAGCAAAAATGGAAATTCTGAAGTAGAAAAATAGAAATTCTAAATGGAAAATTCTGAAGACCGCGGGCCACCATACGCATGTCCGGGAGCCACAAGTATCCCCCGCAGGCCGGACTTTGCCCACCCTTGCGTTGAGGTCATGTCGAAGAGCCAAATTTTAGGCTAGACACAGATCTGTTTCTCATTGGTAGTATTTCCAGAGATAACTGCTTGATTGTGGTTTAGATATTTGCCCGGCTGAATCAACAAAACCATTTATTGCCGAATAGAATTGAAACAGGCTGTGAAATTTATCTGGCTAATGTCAGTGAACTGGTTTTGATTAATCCGTAAATAAACGTGTTGAAAAGTGTTTTGCAATGCGTTCAAGACAATGCCTCCCTCTGTACCCTGTTAATACTTTCATACATTGTAAATTTTGCAAATTGCAAGTCAGACTATTGCTGGTTTATAAACATGACCACCGCCCTTCGCATTCGTGACGCGTAATACCGCAAGTCAATGCGGTATTACCGTAATACCGCAAGTCAATGCGGTATTACCGCGTAATACCGCAAGTCAAGTCAATCCGTGACGCGTAATACCGCAAGTCAATGAAGGGCCGGCGCACTGTGTGCATGCATTCCAGTAATGAGCGTTGGACTGGACGGGATCCGGACTATAAGCAATTTTTTGGATTTGGATCCGGACTGTAAATCGCTTTGAAAGTTCAGAATCTGCACCGGATTTGGACTGAGTTAATAGAAAATAACCGCGTCATTTTTGTTGTTAAAAAGCTGTATGTTGTTAATTTTTTGGAGTTCGCTGACATTCAAACGATCTTATATCGAGGTTGCAGTATTGGAATGCTCGTCTCGGCGTCCCTCCTTTTTGTATCAAGATATAACCAAGTTTTGTCCGATTTTTAAGTCTTGTGGGTATTGGATAGTAAAGATTCTGTGTGGCGTGCCAAGCTTAGCATGTTCTAAAGTTAGGAATCGGAGCCTTAGTTCTCTACATCTTTGCGTTTGATTTGTCTAAAGTTTGATGTTCTACCTGGGCTAGCACTTCCAAAAGTTCATGAGCTAAAGACTTGAGGTTACCAGCCTTTGTGGATGTCAGGAGGATATTCATTCATTACATTCAACCTTCAGACTCCACAGGCTAAACGAAATGAAACCGAATCCTTTGACCCCGAAATTTTCAGTTCAAGCGACCTCGCCATGTCTAGCACCACACTCCTGTCTTCCATTTGTACCGTGTTTATTCGATTGTTAGCAGCACGAAATGGTGTTCAAAAATTAATGCAGGTCACCCTTGATTGTAAGTCGCACTTGAACAAAGGACATCTAAGCTTCTGAGATACTTTCGCGTATAGCATGTTTCGCGTTTGATGACAGCATCCCTGGTAATGTGTGTTTGATGATAGCATCCCATCACTGCAACTGCCTTCTGTTCATCAAAATCCCTCCTGTGACGGATGTGCACATGATGCTGAAGAGAGGAAAGATAACGCGAAGAGAGGGTTTGGTCAACAAAGTTTAGCCAAGAAAAGCCTGAGCGTCATCTAGACATTGTGATAAGCTAATGGAAAAAATGTAAGACGCCCTTGATTGTAAGCGGCACGAAATAATGAAAAAGCTTTACAAGCGGCGGCTTACAGTCGAATAAGTCCGGTACTCAAGTTCAGCACATGCCCTTGCAATTATGAGGTTTAGTTTCAGTGTCGTGCTTTAAAAGTTTCTGGTGGGAAGCGTGCACCGATGTAGTTCTTACAGTTAATTTCTGCTACACTACTTTATGGCTGGCAGAGGGTTAGGAGATTGCTATCGGTAGAATTTATATGGCTCCGTTCCATCTTCTTTTCTACATTTGTATCCATGAGAGGTGCCCGACATTACCTGTAGCTTCATGAGAAAGAGCAAGTCTTATGTGAGAATCTAACATGCAGACATCCATGACGTATTGTGCACTTGAGGATCTGTTCTTTTCAGTTTTATTTTTGCTGCCCTCGTGGCAGAACCGATACATCAACTGCTTTCGATACGTTCTAAAAATGTTGCATCTTTTGCTGGTGATGTGTTTCGGTCGGCTCATGCGGAAGCCTGGTGCTTGGAAACCACCAAGACGTAACTGTACATGTGCACTGACGTATATTCGTCCTATAGTGCATGCTGAGTCGTACCTCGACTGTATTTAATTTTTATCACTGCATATTTTCTGCTGCATGCTTCGTGTTCCACTTCCTGCAACGAAGCACGCTGAGCTTTGTACTCCGTGTGTAATGTAGAATCATGTGCGAAGAGCCGCGTGTTTTGCTGTGAATGTTAGCGAGGCCTTTCGGTCCAAATGGGAAATAGCTTTGTTCGATGTGCTAAATCAGGTCTTCACAGCCTTGTAGCTGTTTCCAGCCGCATTAGATTTATTTTTGTGAATCACAGTCGCCAGTGAGTTCAATTCATGCTCATTTGCTCTGCATTGCTTCTGTTCTGCTTCCGCATTGAGGATAGCGTGCTTCCACACGTCTGTTTGGCTGTCTTTCTACTTAGTACGGTACCCTAATACAGCAGATAAAGAGTTTTTGTTAATGCACAGCTGCCATAACTTATATTTTACGCTACATGTGCACGGCCGTATACTTTTTATCGAATCGAAGGTCGCGTAAAGCCGCAAGGTTATGCACCCCTTAACTTGATGTACAACGGGGATGATTGAAAGCATCATGACGCTCGTCAGACGCCTGTCAATTACGTTGCGACCGATGTTGGCTGGTGTTGTGAAACATTTCAACGGGCACATGTCCAATAAAATAAGGTGCCTGGTAAGGAAATTCATGAAAATGAGACGTGGAGTGTTTGCTTTAATTACAGCAGTAACGCAGGCCAACAAGAAAAATCAATCGTTGACGCAGGTAGTTAGTTGCCTGGCTGCCAGGTTCTGCGTATATATAGTCCGCTTCTGTTCGATTAAGGGCGACAGTTATTCGAAAGAGCAATTCCACCTCGTGCAAAAATTTTAGTGCGCTCAAAAAACCGCATTGCATTTGCTCCATGGGCGTTGGAACGGACTGTTGTTTTCAGACATCGCCTTTTTTCGCGTCTTGCTGCCGCATGTTTCGCTAGAAAGTAATAGCCTTTTGTAGTTTTGTGTTAAAATTACCTGTTGACTCAGGTCTCTTACCACCCCATGTTGCTAAATTTCTTAGTTTGTCAATTTTTTTGCAGCACAGCGCAAACGGTGCTTGCTCGTATATTATAACGGTACATTTTGAAAGTCGAAAGTTTGTGTATCAATTTCAGTTCTTCTCGATTTGTTTTCATACGTTTCGTTTGCCGAATCCTCTAAAATGTTTTTGAAAGACATAAAAAAACTAATTGGGACCTCGAGACATCAGACAAGGGTAAGGATTGAAAGCCACGTGCATGCGGCGTATACTTATATTTAATTCTTTGCACCTTCGCATTCTGATTTGCCGATCATTTGATGTCTTACCTGATAAAAATCACGGAGCTTATGGCTAATCCCTGAAGTAACACTCCGAAAAGGTCATGAGGTAAAACTTGTGGTTGCCATGCACTTTGTATCGTGCCTAGTAACGGCTGAACACGTTCTGAACAGCAAGCTCATCTGACGGCTGCGAACCAAAATTGAAATAATGTTTCCACTTGCAATATAACGAGCTTGCGGTGGTTTGTTTGTCAACCGCCCTTTCTGGATTTCATTTTCTTTGAGAACGTGTGTTTGAAATATATACTGTACGTTACACCTGGCAGCCATACTAGAACTGGATTTTGTTAAGCTTCACCTATTGCAGCGTACGTTTCTCGCGCATGGCTGATGGTGCGTTACAATTTTCGCCGATTCCGTCACGATTTGCAGCAAAGCTTCGTCTGATGATTACACGCTCGGTCAGGGCCTCGCGTCTTGAAACAATGATAATGTTATTGTCAGCCTACGCTTGTTGTGGGTTGTTTGCACTGCAGCTATAGGTCAAGAAAGTTTGGATAAATGCGAGTCATCAGGAAACTGTGTCTCTTTGAAAACCATTTGTGATGAGCAAACGACTTTGTTCAGCGAAAATCAATCCAGATTTTCGTTGAGAAAAGTTTTAAGCGTGTGTGAGTGTTTCAAGATTTTCCTTCTGCTTTGTTTCTGATGTAGCACAAAACGATTTTGAAATATTCCGGGTAAACGTTGTCTTAACTCGTTTTGTTTGAGCTGATTTTAACCACGTGTTTCATGGTTACCATCTTCCTGCCTTACTATCAACTGGTTCTTGATCGAGGCGTTGACGTTTATTCCCTTGCACCCGTTTGTACCGCAGCGCAGTGGTTAATAAGCGTTTTTTCCTTGTTTTTTGTTTTTATTGTTTTGCTCCGTCGCTTCAAGACAAGCCTATTTATTGTTTGTTTTATGCCGCAACAGCGTTTTCACAATCTTTCTGGATGTGTTTCTCAATACATTGTTATAGTTGCTGAAACTGAGATGTATTACAATCATTCGAACCACGATTGGTGACATTCAAGATGTTGCGTTGCTTTTACGCATCGGAGCATGACTGAATACCTCGGTGCCAGTGGAGCGAGATGATTTGTTTTATACTAGCCTGAAGTCATATACTTGTTTCTGATCGATTTCGGTCTGCAGACTTACGACACTCGAGCGCGAATACAGCGTCAACAGTTCACGCCGTGCTCGGCATGTTTGTTCGTTTCACCGTTCCTCTGTAACTGCCATTGGTTAAAGTGTCCAGGATGGCTTCTTGAGTTTATTGAAGGTGGTTTATTGAGTTCAGGCTTGTTGTGCGTTTGCAACTTGGAGAAAAATTGACAGCTTGGCTTTAACCAAATGGAATCTTTGTTCATAGCTAGATTTAGCCTTTAAGGTTGTGCCAGGGATATCTGGATGGCGTCGGTATGGGTTCGAACTTGACTTCAAGTTCGGTTATGTTAAAAGTTGAAACCTAAAATCGTCAGATCGTTACAAGTAAGCATCAAATGTGTCTGAAGAGCTTTGTGTTCACTGTAATTGAACAAGCAAGTAGGTCAATACTTTAACGCTATGGCTGCATTGATTCATTGCAATGCTTACCGCGAAGGTTTGAATACCAGTCTACCTTCGTGCAAATATTTCACGGTAAGCTTCAAGTTGAGTTACTTGATATAGTGCGCTCGGCTCCGCCGTACATGAGACAAATACTTGCTAGGGCATAAGCTCAGCTGAGATTTATGAACCATGAGACCAGGCCAAAAAAGTAGATCTCGGTTTAAACATACAAAGAAAGACTGTAAAGCGGTGACGATATCAAAAAGTTGGCGGTGTAGCACAGAAGCAAATAAGAATGTTGGCTCAGCTTGCTACAATTGAGATCAATAGCTGGTATGTAAGTTGTTGCTTGCTCTATTTATGTGCTCAACTTGCTTAAATTGAGATCAGTGGCTGATATTGAAGTTGTTTGCTTGTTCTAATTTTGATTCAAAACCGTGTTTGTGGCGTTGCAAAAATAACGGCAACGATGGATTGGCCTTCATTCGCACTAGGCCGTACCAAATTTGGGCGAATGTCTCAGATCTCTACGTTAGTTGGTCAAAAGTTGCAATCGGCTTCATCATTCACAAAAATGACAAAAAAATTGAATCAATTGTTTTTGACGCCTACTCTATGAGCGTTTCCATGGAAACAACCCAAAATATAGAACAATGCAAGATCTCAACAATCGAAAGAGCTAGAACAAAAAAAATTTTTTTAAAATGAACCAGAACTAACATGTTCCTATATGCATTTAACACATTTGACTTGCTTATTTTATGTTTTTTGAGATATTTAAGATTTATTGATTTTTTCATGATTTTAGGCCTAAGATTTTGATTTTTGATGCTTACTGGTACTGGTATGAAACTTAAGTAGAGATTTTTGAAAAAAAATCTTGTTCAACATTGTTATCCACAGTGCAATGATCAGCCAGAAGCTTAATGAGTCCATTTTGAAGCACACTGTCATTAAAGTTTCTTTGTTATAAATCAACAAAGGATATCCTG
>JGI24158J21664_10003793_pt1 | contig 19174 bp, 15 predicted proteins | sample Ectturendosymbi3_FD_21664 | JGI IMG/M metagenome (IMG submission 21664)
CTTCTTTTGAGACAGAAAAAAGCGACCTCAGACAGAAAGACGATTATTGCATTGAGCATCACGACTATCCACCGTGTGTTGCGTTATATGGTGGCGAGGGGTCCTGAGCAACTTCGTCATACTCGGGTTTGTTCGTGCAGCGCTTTGACATCAAATGCAGGCTGAAGACGATGAAAAAAGCTTGCAAAAACGCGTCGTAGCAACGCTTGCGATGACAGTGGAATCTTAGTTTAATTTATAAATGTCCCTAGTATGTAGCGTTTGCTCAATAGAAACTGAAGTGCAATTTTAGATGGTGTTTGAAATTAAGTACAATGACACAGAAGTTGGTCAGTCCACACTGCACTTGGGCGAGTTGCTCTGCGGAGTAAGTTGTTGTTTGTTTTCATTGCAGACAATTTTGTTTGGAGTTGAACGGCCTTGCTGTGAAACTTCAGGGGGAGTGCTCGGCGGAAACTTGCCCCCAGATGACCGCTACTGAGCAGTGGATCTTTCTGTGCGCCGCCCACAAAACCCCCAAAGAATGTCCCGCCATCGATTACACTAGACATACACTGGATGGCGCTGCGAACTTGCTCAACACCAGCAAGTACTTCCCGAGCAGGTGGGGATAGAGAGCTGGGGGTGTTGTATCCCTTTGTGTTTGGAAGGTGGTTTGCTTTCACGGACTTAATTAAAACTGAGTAATTAGTTCATGATGCGGAGTGTCCTTGTTCAATATGTGAAACCATCATCTGTTGTACTTCCGTATGTATTAGGTATTTCGATGGTCCATGTTTTCACAGTAGATCAGGTGACGTGTGGAGAAATGTTGTATTGCAGCTCGTAGCGATGGGCCTTCATTGAAGCGTAACCGTTTTTGAAATGAAGTTAAAGTCATTGTATTTTCTTTTTTCTTATTTTTTAAAATCAGGGACATCGTATGCTCTTGTACTCCTGTGTTTTCTTTAATTCGGTCTCGTGGATGAAAATTTCGCTCCAATCTATTCCCCCCATAAATAATTGTATCCCCCACAAATGAATGCACCCCAAAGAAACAAGTGAACCTCCTACAGAAGTGTTTGCGTTGGGAGGTTATAAACGTTCAAATTTCGGCAAATATCAGTGGCAAGGTTACTGAGCTTGAAAGTAAAATTCCTTCAAGGGTCAACATTCCGCTTCGGCTTCCTGTAGTAATGCTGCTTGTTTTGCTTTTATCGAAAAATTGTGGCACTGTGATTACCTGGCGTTTCTTACACGGCGTGTCATCATTTGCAGAGTAAGCATCAAGGAGTCATCAGTTGCGAAACTTGGCTCAGTGTGCAGGAGAGTGTACAGGATATTCTCTCATGCTTATTATCACCACAGGCATATATTTGATGAAGCAGAGGTAAGTCGAATATTACCATGGTGTGATGTGGAACATTTGTTTGCTGCAAAGTTGAAGGTTAGACCGAAAAAGTGTATACTACAAAGCAATTCACTATGAAGTAAGGGGAGCACTTGTAAAACTTCTTGCAGTCAACTTTGACAAGGTTCAGTGTACTAAAATGGCGGATAATAAATGTTTTTTTGAATGTGACGTGCAGCGTTCCGCGGGGATCTGTACTTGGGCTTTATATCTCATTTATATACATGATATTGTGAATGCCTCAAATTTAGTTTTATATGCTGATGATATCAACCGTTCACATTTCAGGACGAAATGTGAAACAGGTAAACGATGCATTTGAAAATATTAATCACTGGGTTCGTGCTAACAACTTACGTATCAAGTGTTCTGAAATTAATGTCATGCTCATGAATAACTCTAACAATAAATTTTTTTCTGTTGATATCAAGAAAACAACCAATATCAAAACAAAAGTAGCTTAAAACATTTTAACATTGTTCTTGATGATAAATTCAATTGGAAACCTCAAATAGAAAAGTTGGTCACACAACTCTCCAAATCATTCGCAAAAACAATATGGACTAATGTTTCAGTGCTGAATTGATTTGTTTTGGTCTTTTTCATTCTTACCGAACTTACTCAGTAGTTAAGTGGAGAAGAGCCACTAAAACTGCTTCACTTCAAACTGCAGAATAAATCTGTTGGAGCCTTAGTTGTAACGCAACTGAAACAAATGCTTTATTCTAAGCACTGAATTTTAATACCGTATATACTCACTTATTAGCCGCATCCGCAGATAAGCCGCAGCAGAAATTTTGGCCATACACCGAGAATCAAGGGTAATTCACAAATAAGCCGCAGGTCAATTGACCTTTTCACCGGTGAAGACCCTGCGCGATCCATCAACCACTAAATATTGAGTTTTACAGGCAAATGTAATGAAAGTCAATTTTATTGTTCAAAACCTAAGAAATCTTCTTCGTCGGAAGAAGGAAGTTCGTCTACGAGTACGGTAGATCGTCGTAGGTGTCATCTTCATCATCTGTGTCATGGTTGTTGTCGCGAACATCTGTCCAGAGAATGTCATCTTCTGTTCCATCCTATTGCTGATAGAAAACCTTGTCCCTCTGGGTATGCTGCGAGTACAAGCCGCAGGCAAAATACAGGCCATGCTCCAGGTTAAAAAAGTGCGGCTAATAAGCGAGTATATAAAGTGCGGCTAAGCGAGTATTTACGGTAATTCCTGATTTATTATCAGTTGCCAAACTTATGTAGTTGTTTGGTAACAGTGTTTTGACACTTTGACAATTTTGTAGGATTGCATCAGTCCACAATAATTATCAAACTAGGTATGATTCTTCGCAAAAATACCACTGACCCAGAATGGAAACATCTCTGGGCCAGCTTTCTGTAATGTATATTGGTTCCAAAACTTGATCTCAATTCCTGGAAATTTGAGGTCTCTCCCATTTTTTCCGTTCTCTTGTCAACATTCTTCACGTTTTTTTAAAGTGCTCATTCCATGTTTCTGTGATTTTCTATTTAGTGGTTCTTCTTCCTGTGTTATCCTCCAACCTCCCAGGTACTCACCCCTCCCTATACATCAGCATGGTTCTCATGTTTTTTTGTTTTACTTTCATGTTGTCCCTTTGCTACTAACTTGTATGTGATATTCAAATTATTGCATTTTGTCACATTTTTCTTCTTCACTTAAAGTCTTCAATCCAGTAGTGGTTTATAAACCAGTGGTGGGCGAAATTTTCAGACAAGAGGTCACAAACAATTATTTTGCCAAATCGACGGCCAGAACGACTTAAAAAAACATAAACTACTGGCTTCTACACAACCAAAAGGTAGAGATACAATGAGTAGACAAGTCCATATACGTGTGTTTGAACTACAACACAGGTGATAATTTCATATACGCAAAATAAACACCATATTTGAAATCCGCTTCCTTCTCTTATATCTCGATATTGATCAAAGCATTGAAAAGATTTGGCGGGCCGGATAAAATGGCTTGACAGGCCATATTTGGGCGCGGGCCGAACTTTACCCAACACTGATTTGTCTACAATTGGGCGGGCTGCGTAGTTGACCTATGCCAAACCTGCACACAGAACACAAAACGTTAAACAACCTGGTTTATTTTTATTGACTGGCCTCTATCAAGCAACTTAAAGAATACCATTGAACTTATGTGAACAACTTGTAAAGAAAATTTAAGGCGATTGATGGTGTTCAACGTTGAGTGCTGTGCTTTTCATATAGTTGAGCAATTGTCGAAGTGACGACTCGATCCACGGCGGACTTGGGTTGCGGGGTTCGATGCAGTTCATCTTTGAGAAAAGCATTCCTTGTCGCGAAAGATTTTCGGTTCTATAGTTGGAGGTTTATTAAAAAGTAATAACTGAAAAATTAATGACATTAGCTTACCGCATATTTTATAATAGCAGTGTTATGACTGAATGAAGCATGGAGGGTGGAGAAGGCGGGTGTTGGCCAGCGAAACCAAAAAAATAATAAAAAATCATTTTTATTCGCAGAATGAAAACTATCTTTGTCGTCGCTTCACGGTCTTCGTAACAAAGTACAATCTGATGTCACAAGACAATCTCATTGTTCCTATCCTGGATGCGAATCCCAGCAACCAGTCTAACAACAACTCCGTTTCGACTGTCACTGTCACCCTCGCGAAGAAGCCTCCCCCTCCTTCCGAGGAGCCCTCCTCCAGACCTGGCATCATCAGCTTCTTGAATCTTCCGGAAGGAGTTGTTCCTGATCCGGATGAAGATGATGAGGAGAATACTGTGTCTCTGGATCTGACTGAAGTTGAGTTGAGTGCATCCGATGAAGTGGATGGTGGGAGCACAGAGGTGGATGAGGACTTCGCTTACTCTGGGGAGGGTACAGTGGAGTACGGAACTCTGAAACCCGGCGAGATCAAAGGTTCCGGCGCTGCGAGCGAAGACAAGAATTCCTCCCCAGACAATTCAGTCGAAATGGCTGAGACTGCTGTCGTCATCGATGAAGTTCAGGGGGGAGGTGACGTCGCTAGTAGCAACGCAGAAACGACCAAACACGACGGCAACCAGGTGTAACGCTGTTGGATGTCGTACTGGACATACGAGTCCAGCGCTGTTAATTATGTTATTTAAATGTACGACGCGACGCGGGTGAGTGGAGCGTCCGGGGGAGGCCGAACGAAAATGATTTTATGTTGATTCATACAACAGAGCACTTTTCATGTTTTGCTGCACAACTCGAATTGATGAGCTTTGTGGCCCAGTTTGCGAACTAGAAAATACAGTAATTTATTGATTTCGCTTCAAAATTACACCATCAAGCTTGTGATCTGCTTGGATTCTCCGTCAGTCCAGGCCATCAGAAGCCCAAAACAACGGTACTGCTGCATGAGGCGTTGTTGTTTTTTAATGTAACCCCTGGGTGGGATTTGTCGACACAGCGAAGCAAGACATTTTAATAGCTATGATGAGTCATCATAACTTTAACGTGTTGTGGAACATTCACCAAATATTCGCCTGCCCCTATTTTATGGCTGTTGTGGATTTATCAATGTTCACGTTTTGCGTTAAACAAGCTATTGAATAAAAAGCATGAAGTCCGATTGAAAGGAGTCTCTTATTGCAGTCGCAAGGCATAGTTGTATGCAGGATATAATATTTATTAACTGTTAAAATATGCGCAGAGCATTTATACCAAGTTGCACAGACAGGAGTAGTAATTATTCATTTGGAACAAACAAATGTCGTAACTGTTAATCTGCAATAACAACGAAAAGCACTGTCACGTTTTGTGTACGCATCTACTAGCAGTGATAGCCACAGTCACGCTGCTACATAGAACGGAAGAAGACCAGAGGCGTAGCCATGGGGGGCAAAGGAGAATTCCCCCCAAACTTTTAGAAAAGAGTTGCTTTGAGAGGCGTTTTCCAATTAAAATAGTGTTATTCGCCCAAAATCAAACATTTTGCCCCCCCAATTTTTGGGCTGGCTACGCCACTGAATAAGACTTGTTCAGTTCTTCTTTGCGTCGAGTAGCGATTATGCTTCGATGTTGCAAGGGTGGTTACCAAGCAATGAAGAAAGGACGATGAAGTAACCTCAACGAGATTTGAGAAGAAACGTGCAGGAAGTTCTTGATGTAATAAAACCATGGCGTGTGCCACAGCACCAGGAACATATAATCCGTATAAATGTGGTCGGTCACAAAACATTCTCCATCTACGACACCAGAAGCACGTTGAGATTTTCAACACCACAGTCACAAATGACGACTACGTAGATACCTCCTCAATGCAAGGGTTACAAGCAACTGGTCGACATCGAAAGGTCAAATGTCGAAGAACAATGAATGCACAGTATATAGCTATGACGTCACAAGCAACATTCGAGTGGTAATCTGTTCAGAAACTCCACAACCCTGGACTATGCGTCACTAACTATGCGGGGGAAACACTGATCGATGCAACTCTGGTGTCGTCACTGCTGATGACGTGGAGAGTATTGTTGACTTAATGTTGAGCGGCTTCTTCCCTTGACATTCATTTGATCCAATAAAAAAACAGCCTCAAACGAACATATCTTTACAACCACCGAGTGTCCAAGTGAAGTTATGTAGCAGAGAAATGGCCAAGCAGGAGAGGGGGGGGCACTTATGACTGAGGGCGTGGCCTTGTTTTGGCCTCACCCGTATGACCAGGACCTTTCAACATATAATGAGTCCAGCACACCTACTGTGTCCTCGCATTGTCCTACAAGCCTCACGCGCGAGATCTCAGCCGCGTTTCCTTTGCACACCATTGCACAACAGGCAGTGAAGCGTAACATTTAAACAAAGCTTGATCGGTGACGTTGAAGTGGGAGGAGCAGGTCCTCCTCCTCCTCATCGTCGGAAAGCTCCAAATTCTTTTCATACTGATTCACTTTGGTCAGCGTCTCCGTCAGTCCAGACTGAGTGATCCTGAAGGAAATTAAAAAAAAATCAAATTTCTGTCTAGCAACCGTCCATTAACTGCTTGACAACAGAATTGCCAGGATGGAAGACTTGGTATAAAAACACTTGCTCTATTTTTTCAAACTTTATTACACCATATTGGAAAAACACAAGACCAGACCATTCGAAATATCGTAACTTCAATGTTTTGATCGATTCACCAAACCTTCCGCTCATGCTCCTGCGCAGTCATGCTTGACCGAGCATGACGTCACAACGACTTTTACCCCCTTTACACCGCACCGTTGTCGGATTCGCATTGGATTCACGCGTGAGCGGTTCGTCACGCATGATTTAACATCGTGAATGCACTTGCGAATTTGATGTTGGACGTTTTTACGCTTCAATGAACTAGAACAGCTATGTCCAACACAAATGGCTTGAATCTCAGCAAACTAAATTAAGTTTAAGCGAATGTACTGAAAGCGTTCGAATCCTAATTGCAATGGTAACGACTCCGTCACTGTGATGTCATAGGCAAGTTTAGTGCCTGTGTAACAAGGGTAGAAATCAGAAAACTTGTAAAAGTTTTGCACCAAGCTGTCAGTGGACATATGGAAATCTCCCAGCACACCGTACAGACGTGATGAAGTGTCACTGAGGACCTCCTGCATCAAAACTGTCAAATTTTAGCTTATCAAAATAATGACAGGTTGTCGGTATGTACAGGCTACTTACACCACAGCGAAAACCTAAACTGGGCAGCGGGTTGGACGTAGCTGAACCAGATGATTCGCTTTACGCGCTTGGCTTATAGCATTGCGAAAGCTACGGAATAGCTGGTAAGTGGGACTGGTGTCACTACAGGAGCATGGTTGTCGAAGGTGCAGTTGGATTTACCGATACTAGGGTTAGTTCGGATATCAAATAATGTTTACTGTCCAGATAATGGATATATCCGAATATTTGTATTTTACCTAACTGGATAATAACCACTGATTGTTAGATAATTGATTTCACGAGATTTGCGTGATTGTAAAATCACGATACAGTCTTATTTTGTAAGTTTACACACGTGCACTGTACGAGCGTATCTGAGTAAAATGACGCATTTCAAACATTTTTTCCTTCTGCAACGCAATTTATATGAAACACAACGCAAACTTTACCTTACAACGCGTAAGTAGTCTTATTAAAATAATAACTACTGGATTTTAGTAAAACCTATCTGGAAATAAACAAATTTTGAACTTACTACAGAAACGTAAAACTGATTAGTAAAGATACTTTTTCATCCGGTTAACCGTCATAATTTTGTCCGGATATCGGATTGCAAAAAAAATCTCGATTATCCGGATAATCCGATCCTAGCCCAGACGTGATTTTATTTAATGTAGTTGGAAAAATAACAACCAGAGAAAATCGTAGAGAACTACTGGACCATGATATTAAGAAAACATTGTCGTAGAATATCCACCTCTTGATGTTACACTTTACTACTTTGCATTGTCCGTTACATGGCGATACGTTTGGCATCAAACAAGTACATCAAACGTTGCCCACGACTCAATACAAACCACCCAACCTCTTTAGCTCAAATCCTTTATTATCGGATTCCTGACCTACCTCTGCTAGTTGGATTCGCTGAATCGAATATGGTTCAAAGAACTCACGGTCACGCCTGAGTGATTTATCGGATTCCCAATCCAACGCGAATCCGACAACAGTGCAAAGATGGTGATCGCATCTATCAGTGTCTTGCAACCAACCAGCCAATAACTTTCAACTTAACCTGACGTCATCTGCTAGTTCGCAGCGCAACTTACGCGTGTGACTCTTCGTCGACCTCTTGTGGGATGGCGAGGTAGGGATTGTTACATCCGGGTCGAAACTTGTATCCAGTTATGACGAAGAAAACGAAAGTCCCGACCTCAGTGAAGAACTGGCAGGAAAGAAAATACTTACCGAAATTTTTTGCACATCCACATAAAAGACAACGGCAACTTGCAAAAGATAACACTGGGTACAAATATTCAATCAAAACAGCGATGCAGAATAAGCTTCGATTGTTTCGTCACATTCGATAAGTCAATAACATAGCAACGTAACCACATGAAACCATCAACGCCATTATTTCCCAAAATCGCATGTTTTGTGGGAGGATGGAGACCTATCTTGTGTGGGAGGATGGAGACCTATCTTGTGGGCCAAATATAGGGCATGCAGGTGTTCGATCTGAGAGTGCTATGCAAAATATCTGTGTTAAATGCGAACTATATGTGTTATGCAAAGTATCTGCACAAAACGAAATCAGAGATTATCATGGACTGAAGGTCATCACTGTTTTAATTCATCTTCCAAACCAGTTTTTTCTCTGGGGAGGGTCACGGGGAAGCACCCCTACGAAGACTCGAAATATCTATTGATTCAGCAACCTCAGGTAGTTCTGTTGACTCCACACCAAGACGGGGCCAAGCAAGGTCGGAGAGGTAGTCACTCCACCTGGCCCTTGGACCACTTATTAGGACAACAGTCACGATGCGGCACTATCTTTAAAATTTTGTCGAAGAACCGGTCAGACTGTTAAACACCAAATGGATATGACGTAAGCGCCGATAAGAACTTGCTTTCCGAATTCTTAAGTCAACTTCTACGTCAAGAAATCGAAGTCAGTTGAACTTAAAATAAAATGTCGGCTTCCAAACCTCGTCGAGCCAGATCAGCTGGAAAGGCAGAGTGATCTTCAGCAGATAGACAATGATCCTTGTGAAGTAAAGATAACAAATCACCTGCAAACATACAAAGCTTGCTTGTTTGCAAAACTATAAATCAGTCACTTTTAAACCCATGTCCGCGAACTCAGTTGAACCCCGAGTTGTCAGTAAATCTCCAACATTCTCATCAACTTTACATTATATGAGATGAGCTCGTAATAGTATTTGTTGTCGATGCTTTACTCCGCTGAATGACAGGGGTGAGGCACACAACCATAGATATGAACCGTTGGTTACAATAAATGGTCCGGCAACGCCCAAAATCAACTTAACACGAAGATAGCGAATATCAACATGAACAGCGCGTTAATGTCATCATCAGTGTTTTGTCGCTGCAGTCCCGGGCAGCAGAGTCATGTTGCCAACTACAGCAACAAAGTCATCAATTCAAAACCATCGGCAATATAAAGATAAACTTCATGACAGAGTTGGACAAGGTCAATGCCTCCATGACTGTTTAAAGAATCATCAAAAACTTTTGTACAAGAGTGATTGCAACGAATTCACTATGACGCAAGACTACCGTGACCTCACCATGACGTAGAAATGCTGGAATAGTTTGAGCTTCGCAAGATTGATAGCAGCTTTCCCGTCTGTCTGCGAAGCTTCCTGCAGATGCCGGACAGACCTGGTGGAATGAAAGGATGTTCTTTTAATGAAGCAATCAGGTATCCGATGATTGAAATGTTTCCTTGCAGTTCAACCAGCACAACTCAATACTTGCAATGGGATGCCTTTTTTTCATAATTGTGCGCCATCTTGGCTGCAATCACCGGTTCACTTAATATTTGTTATATAATTTGCACCATTCAACAACACTATCACAAGCAGCAAATCAAAGACACAGACATTCCAAAACAAAAAGCTTCAGAAAACCACAAGTTACAGATCCTTGCATCTGCCGTTCAGGCTGACAATGGTGACGTTTCTGGTTTTGTCTGGGATAATAATAAGATCATCTGGTAATTAGAACCCTTCGTTAATATGAACTGTGAGCGGTGGAACAGGAAAGATAATAAGATAATCACAGACATAAGTTATACACCAAGTCACACTCACCATATGACAGGTATTAGGATCGCGCCACAACATAGAAGATCGACCAGGATCATTACATCTTGCCAGGTCGAATACAACTGACTATCTTCCTGTGACCCTTGAGTTATTATATAAGCGACATTTGCAATGACCTGCAATGTAGTTTCACAGTGAGTCATAATTGCCACCACTTCGCAAATGTGGTTTGAAATGACTGGTAACTTTGATAAATGAAACTGTCTGCAAGCACGACATGATATCAGCACTGAGGGAGGCAAAGCAACATTGAAATGCAGTTAAGTCGACGCGCACTTTGTCGCTGTGGCAACATCCCTCGAACGCAACAATGAAAACAATGTGTGCGTAACAATGGTTTTGATTCACAAAGAAACTCAATGAAACGCAGATACATTTGTTACTTACAGTGAACATCAACCTCAAACACCTGACCACCAAGCAATGAAGCATTAATAGCGGTGCCGCGATCGACTGAACAACATATTTAACATAATCTGCGATGGTATCTGAGCCTTTGAAGGAGACACACAGGTACATTGAGAAAAAGCAATACACAGGGCCATCAAACAACACACGTGAACCACGAATGCAATGAACATCACATGACAAATGTTCACAACCCGCCCACAAGCTCATCCTGCCACGGACTTTAATATTAGAGGCGAAGCAAGGATCGGCCACAACATGGATGCGATAGCGTGGGGGGGAGGTGAGGAACAATTTGAAAAATGCGTTTTGGCGCCAAACTTGAAACTTGCAACCACCTGTAGAGGAATGACGATCAGGAAGAGCTTCTTCTCTCTGTCGCTGAGGATGTATTTGATAAAAGCCCATCCAGTCCCGATCAAGAGAAGGCAAATGAACAGCAGCATTCCTTTCAATCTGTGTGAACAACATCACCTCACATCAACTGAACAAACTGTTTGCAAGGTTACAGCGTGTGTTGATCTTCAAACTTTAAAATACAAACTTAACTTCACAATTCTTGAATTGCTGCATCGATTCAGTGCTGACCTGAACTACTGTTACGTCAGAAATGCGAAAATGGTTGGGAAGTTGTTATGTTATTATTCGAAATGGGAGAAACAAGGTATCCCAAGGCAGTGGCATGCTGTTACGTGCTTTGTACAGATAGTGGGAACGATGTTATTGACCACCACTGAGCAACATCAACTGGAAGAAAATCCAGAAATTATGAGCTCATTTAGGATATGGAACCTGAGACACAACAGTAACTGGAAATATACATCAAAGCATTGAGTGAGGGCCATTGTGTTGATAACAGTATCGTATGTCGTGATGACACAGATATTGACAAGCATCACTGCATACAACATTCTCACGTGTTTGATGAAATGACGAACATTTAAAGTACACGAAGGGACATCGTTAAACGACATATCACCAGCAGTAACTCACAAGTGCACTATGTAGAATATGACCGCCCAAGCTTCAGGGAGTCCGTCTCTTCCAATGAAGTAATAATCAATCTGCGATTTGAATAAACATAAAACAGATGTCAACGTCAAGCACTTCACAAATCAAAATGAACATACATCTCCGCAGCATTTGAGTAAAACTAGTTCTTCCTTTGATCAACGGCCAAGCATTTCAGAAACTGACAGTGAACATAAATTAAGTTTAAAAACCTTCATTAAAGCGACATCTCTGGGTCAGGCGCTACTTTCAACAACTTATCTCTGTTCACAATTGGATCGATTACGTCACATTGCACGGTTCAGTAGTTCGACGTCCACACTGAGGAAACCATTCAACCGTGCAATGCTTTATAGCTCTGTCAACTTACAGCGTGGAAAAAGACTGAGACCGACTTGACCACCATCAGGGCTCCCATCAAGTAATGGATCTTAAACACAGGGTCTTTGGTCGTGCAAAGCATGAGGAACCAGTACAGGCCGGACACAAAGAATAGTAGAGAAACAGCGGCATACATAGTTGGCAGGGCGAGGTCTCCAGCAGATAAATAAGAATCTTTGTTCTTTTCAACGATTTTCATCTGAAACAAACACCGCGGTCAAATTTTCTCAAACATCATGTTCCTACATTGCAAGCACGAAAACTTTAAATGAAGCTGTTTGCGTCTAAATCTACTTCACAGAATAAACCTGACTTCACCAGACAGAGCCTGCCCAGGCCATTCAATCAACTTTAACAACCAACATTAAACAGTGAGTACAGTATTTGCGGCCAGTTGGAGCTGAATCGAGAAAGCGATAAAAACGAGCATGCGCTTTGAAAAAGATACAAAAATTAAAATGATTGTTTATTCTCCGGGTTATTTATTACAGCATGATCAAACACTGACGTTTCAACATTATTGCTTCTTGAAGACATTTTATTTTGCTGGAAAGCCTGACCTCGTGTGTCAACACTCCTTTAAACTACATGATTCACTAAAAACACATTTTTGAATGAATTGACGCAACGACCGCTCTGTCGTTGTCGGTCGATACAAAACATAGAAAGCTTTGTCTGCTCGTTGCGAACCCCAAAAAACATTCCAATGAAGAAGTCCAATGAACTTGGTGATTCGCTACAACGATTATCATGCAGGGCTGACGTGTAACAAATCACACTCACAGGTAATGTGGGGTTTCGAAGCAATACATCTTGTTAAAGCAACCAGTGTATGGAGCAATAAGACGAGAGAGTTGATCTGTCAAACTAACCATGTTTTCCATCAGCGAACTTCTCTCAATGCACAGTTGGGATGACCAGGAAGCATGCCACCACCAATATACCATGGCCATTGATCACATACGCAACATGCAGCATGTTTTCAGAAAACATGGCTCCGTTATTAAGAGATCCGCTTCTCACTTTGCAGAAGCCACAATGCTGTGGTGAGTTTGTCGAGGGGGGGGAGGGGCAAGTGGTCAACGCCCTAATAATCCTTCTCACACTGGCCTTCCTATGTTTACTTCGATGAGTTGGAAAGTATTCTGGGGTACAGTCGAATATTTCTCGTGGAAATCACGCTCAGTTTAGACGTAGACGCACAAACCCGCGAAAGTTTTCAATGTACAAGAATAAATGGCCAAAGAAAATCGAAGTGCTAATAATACGCATCAAACCGAGACGTTCAAATTTGTCCTCCATTTAATGAAATTCTCACAACATTATTTTGCAAATTGTGTGCAAGACTCACTTCCATAGTGATCAGTATGGTAGGATCGTTTTTCTTCTTGCTCAGCCTTCCGTGGTTGTGGCAATTGTGAAAGAACAGTTCGTAATACCCGGATTCTTCGTCTGTGTCTACGCTCATCAGGAAGGAGGAGGAGTAAATTAAACCTTGCTCCGCCTCTTTGACAGCGACAGGAAGAGAGGCCGTTAGAGTGAAGGAATTGTCAGCAGAGTCATCTGTCAAAACACACTGCATTCTCTGAAACTACAAGCTTTGCAACATCAACGAATTTCAATTCAGTGCAAAGAGAGGAAACCCATATAACACCATATAAGACTATTTGCCAATGCACTCTAATAAGAACGCACGCAGTAAGATCGGAGGAATGTAAATTGTTTCGTCGGATGAGATATAACATGGGAGTAACTGCACAACACCCCCATAAACCTGACGCTTTCCACAAAACAATTATATTCTGCGTTTAAGCGAGTGACACTTTGATGCTGGGTTCTGTGCGCCGGTCTGTACCCGGTGTGCAAGAAGGAAGGATTTAATGAAAACTTGGCTAAAAGTTTGGAACTGATATGATCAGTCAGGGCACAGTCCATTATTTTTATGCAACAAGCGATCCAAGTAATAATCCTGCTTTGCTGGTAGTCACAACACAGCGACTGCCAGCATTGCAAAAGCGAAAACTAATACTGGTGACTTGTGCAAAGAGCATGAATCTAAACTTGTCTTTATAGAGCGTGAGAGCTTATTGCTTGAAACTGCCACCGCGCCACCTAGTGTCACCAGCATCATTCTGACGTCACAGAAACTTGGAATGAAACCTCATCGAAGCACTTCCTGTTGCGGAAGCTCGTCACTTTCGCTACTGGTTTTCAACAAATCACTTTGCTGAAGGTTGCAGCGGTCGGTGATAAGTTCAATGGAAAATCAAAGTTTGCCTGTTGGAACGATAGACTGTGTTTCAAGTAATGATACAACATCTTGCAAGTAGTACGTTTTTGGCATATTTTTATAAATGGTTTATGAAATAGTTGCATGGTTTTACTGTTACAACGACAGCAAGCAGTTAAAAATCCGCCTCAACCTTCTCTGCGTGAACGTTGTTCCTTTTTCGGCTGATCCGGTGCTGGTGACGTCACACTGTCAGGCGATGACGTCTTTGTGACGTTCGCCGAGTTTTTGTCAATCGTTGCAGAACTTTGCAAAGAACCCAGCTTTTCGTAAAACTTGAGGTTTCCCATCAATCGTGAAGAAACCTGTGACGCGATCATCATTAAATGTATGGACTGTCAGAGTAACAGTAACTATCATGAAAAGAACATGAAACCCAGTTGAATTATGAAAATGACAATTGCTTCAAGCATCACACAAACCTCCAACGTTATAGAATCATTGGAACCCGTTACAAAAGCAAAAACGGATTGAGGAATGTCGCTCGTCTCAGAAGTATAGTCATCTTTGCGATCTCTCCAAAATGGAAAAACGCACAGAGAGTTTTCTTCCTTCATCCGCCGAAATAAAAAACACAGTTCTAAGTCGTATCAGGCCAACCAGGGCTTTAACGCAAAATAAAAATGAAAGCATTTTTTAACAAACTAAAAGTTTTTTTTTTAATCGCACAAACGTCAACAGGTTTTAGATCTCAACAGAATGAAGGCGAACACAGAAAACCACGAGAGACAATTCTGTTGCCAAGTACTGCAGCTTGCTCAAAGGCTCAAAACAATTAGCAAACCATACAATGCGTTTGTTAACTACTTGTGTTCAATTAAGTTAAGCACTGCAAGTGAATCCGGTGATGCTGAGTTAATCCGCAAATCATGTGTTCGCTCAACAACCATGAAAGGCTGTCGATTGTAATTCTTGAAACAGAAATCTAAATACAGATGAGCTCAACTGGACAAGTTGAAGGCTCCAGTATCGCTAGAGCTAAAAGTACTGTCTAGTGAAGCATTTCTTACACATTTGTGGGTCATGGACCCCTAGCACATCATAATAAAAGCCCACTTAAGACACATTGCAATAAATATTCGGTAGCAATCGAAATGTCTGCAAAGCCTATTAACCCTTTCTAAATGTCAGTGCTAAGCCAAAGCCTATTAAACCCTTAAATCAGATTCATCGAACCCATAGAGGTTCATGGACCTCAGGTTAAGAACCTGTGGTCTAAGATTTCACAAATAATCTTAAAGAAAATACCACTGACCACATACGAATTTGTTCCAGTGTTGCTTGATTTATCTAAAGTGAATCCAATCTAAAAAAACAGAACAAGTCAAATAAACAACAAAACTCACAACACCATAGATATAAAAAACAACGTTAAATACTAATTTTCCTCAACTAATATCAAAATCAGTCATTAGATAAAACTTTGTACATGATGCAGTGATTCAATTATAAAAATTGAGGCTACCTCTTATTTACGCAAGATCACATCAATCAGCAAACATAGTGTGCCATAATTCAGTTTTTACCTAAAGCATCCGCCAGTTTAACCATCCAGCCATTACCTTATTGGAGCATAGACTAGAAGCTTGTACTAGTCTGTGTTAATCTCACCACAACCATGCTATCCACGAATACACTGTGCATGTTGTTCAAGTTGCATCTTCTATTGACATGTTTTAAACAAAAATTTTCAGCTGTCTCAAAACAATCGCCAAGCACCTATTTGCAGCAAAAATCCATCAACTGAAGTCATGCTGAGGTGGAGGGGATAACAATAATGCTGGATCAGATGTGAGCCAGAGACACGAGGTCAAACAAAAACATTACCATGTTTTCTCTTAACAACCATCGCTCAGTAGCTTTGAAGTTCTTGAAGTGAGGATACGAACAAAATGGTTCAATAAACCTCATATACCCAATCTTAAGACTGTTGGAGACAACTGAAACGAATCTTGTTAAATAACTAAAATTTATGTCATTGACTGTGTTCTTTCATACAGGGAGCTTACCAAAATTAGATAGTAGAAAGCATACACAATATAGCTGAACATTTATTAGAAATAAAAAATTAAATGTGGGATCATTTTGAATGAAAAGGAAAAAATTCTTGCTGTAATTGCAAATTAACATTTGAATAGCACAAAATTACATGAAACAAGTAATGCTTATTTTACATGGATTTTTACCACATAATTAGCAAAATTTGAAATCCGTGTTTCTTCATTGTCAAGCAAAAATATTTGTTTTATATCTTGCAGGGGTGGAAAAAATTGAAGCAGATTTAATGCAAATTATGAAAGTTTCAAAACTTGTACCATATAGTCTAGCTATAAATACACAATTTGTATAAAGAGAAAGTTGGGCTTAATTAATTGAGCTTTTCTTCAGACAACTGACATGCATGCACAATTGGTATATTTCATTCTGCTACATTTGCATTGCGTACACAGTTACCACACTATTGTCACTTGATAATCGGTAAACAACTGGCAAGTTTTGTATTCAATATTCTTCCAAACGTGCTCCCGTTACATTAGATCCATCAGTAACTGGCATGTTGAATACTCAACTCAGTTAAATATCAGAAAAAGATTCATGTATTTCCCATAGAGTCCTAATTCAATTTTCTTGATTCAAGCTAATCCAATCAGATTTTGTAAAACACATGGAACAGTTTAGTAATTTTTTTGCAGTTTGTCCTTTCCATTGAAGGACTCTTTGGGAAATACAAATCTTTTTCTGATATTTAACTGAGTTGAGTATGCAACACGCCAGTTACTGATGGATTTAATGTAACGGGAGCACACATAAAGTTACTGAGACAACACGCTTGAGCTGATGAACCTCATACAACATGAAAAGTAAATGAAAGTAAATCACAGCAATGCATAAATAAAACAAGTTATGCTCACCTTCTGTAGAGGATTTTTCACAGTAACACCATGGAGCTGCAACATCGTAATATTTACGGCTAATGACCCTCCTTTCAAATAACCAAATGAGCTCAAAGCAATGTGGTTTCTTGCATCATTCTAAAAACATAAGAGCAGTCACTGTGTTTGTGAAAACAATGGGGAAACATGATGCTGGCTTCACGCTGATGAGGCACACAACTACAAAAATCCCTACAGTGATAAAAATAAACACAATGCTTTACACTCCAGAAAATTACTGCTTCTTCAAATTGCAAATGTGTCCAGACAGGCAATAGTTATTTTGATTGATTCAGTAGTCTTCACAGCAGACAGCAGTACTGCAAATTACTGTTTTTCTTACTGAGATATTTTGGTCATTTGTCCCATAATAGTATTAAAACTCACCATAACAGTTTTCACTAGTCTACCACTTTGGACATTATGACTGAATTGACTTAATTTTTTTTCAGTCATTTCAAAAAATTTTGATCTATGACTGAAAAAATAAACCCATGCTGCAAACCATGTTTGCTCTAAACAATGCAGTCAATAATAGTGCTGCAGAAACGATGCATACAGTAGTTTGATTCACAAAGCTCCATGCCCATAAATTTTTGTCGATCGTTGCAGAACTTTGCAATTTTTATGGCAACCAATCTTCCACAAGTTGCTTTATTGTTACAACTCTATTTTTGGAAAAAAATACAAATTGTTTTTTGCTGGTTTTCTCCAGAAGCACTGACATCTTTCCACATGTGCTCTGACTGTGTTTCAAAATATGGTAGTGGCTTTTGACAACATATTCAACCACTGCAAAGTTAATTGGGTTTAAAAAATGTAGTTTATTTCTCTACTTAGCTTTCTTAACAATACACATGTTACTGCTATAACAAGAACTTGAAGACATGCTTAAACACATTGTTAAAAAATTATGCAATAACATAGCACAATAAACTTAAAAATGAATATATGTATTTCTCCCCAATATGGGCACATGACATTGCTTTTAAGATTTCTTTCTACATGCGATTAGGTGCATTCCAAGTAGTTAATATGTTAACAGAAGTGCTGGCAAAATCACAGTAATCATACGGATCAATTCTAGATAATGTGATTAATATCAATGTTCTATTAACAAAACTCATTAGCAATTCAGCATTTGCTCCTTGTACTGTTTTATGTTGGATTACAAAACCTTCTGAGTTTAGAGACTTCTCCTGGTGCTCTGATTTAACAGTCAAGTATTTGCAAAAAAGCAATATTTGATGGTCATGCTGTCGATGGAGAAGTTGGGGTGGTACAAAAATTAGAAGTTACTGCTACATAAGTACTCAAAATGGAGAAACACTGGGCAAAAGGTACTTGATCTGAAACTAAGCAGCAACTTTACACAAATTAATGAAATTACTTTCTCTTGGCAAGAAATGCAGTAACAGTGAAGACGGAATTTTTAAATGTAGCTCTTCAAAGAAAATAATCAATGAACAGAGGGTATTTCTAAAAAATTAGAAAAACTTTTTGGAATTGGTTATGTTGCAAATTAATTTGAAAATGACCAAAACCTATATGCGTAAGTTATTTTGTCCAAACCCAGCGCTTTGTAATCAGTTTCATGCAAACTGTCTGTATTTTGGTGGCGGTTATACAGTAAGCTTCTGTATAAAAACACTGGTGGCACGAACAAGCAATAATGAAGTGATCAGGGTGTGTGATCTCTATTGTTGCTTGACTGCCAGTGTGAAGCTTCACATCCTTGCTGCTCAGGTCCTCTGATTGCAACAAAGCTACCGTATTGGATATAGCTTTGGACAAAAAAAAACAGCGGTCAAAATTGGTCAAAAAAACATGTATCACCGGTAACTAAAAGTACATACGGTAAAAAACAACAAAAGAATGTCAGCAACACAACTTTATTAAAAGCCATGCAATTCATCATCTTCATCAGTGGAATCGTCGAATAACAAATTCCAGCGCACTAGGCTAAAGGCTTGCC
>JGI24158J21664_10003794_pt1 | contig 19172 bp, 9 predicted proteins | sample Ectturendosymbi3_FD_21664 | JGI IMG/M metagenome (IMG submission 21664)
AAAAAACTGTATGATTTTATCTACTTTAGTTACTTCGCAATTACATTTTGAAATGTGTGCAGGACTTTATGGACACCCTGTATAACAATGCATGAAGTACTTGACCATGATCCCTTATTTTGTTATTGGTAGAAAACACGGACGATCGTTTAATTTTTTGCTACGGGAGTGGTAAAGAAATTTTCTCGGACAAAGTAAAGGCTAATGAAATTAATTAAAGTCTCTGTAATATTTGGATCTCGCTGAATCTTAATTAGAACTCCTTCCACTTTTTCAAAGAAGCAACGAGGTTTTTTTGCAAAACTTTGTATCGTACACGATTATTTTTGTCTAACCCTAATACTTTTCCATGTGTGCATGGTTGTTTGTGAGGTTCCCAATTACCCATAACCAAACGATATTGCTATATCCTGTCTAAAGTAATCTTTCTCTTGGAAATTAATAATGATTTTCGCTGAGCTTGATAAATTCTACCTAAAAAAATATAGTACTGGTAGCATATATCATTCCTAACCCACGGCTTCTGTTATCAAAAAGAAGTTGCCAATAATGCTCAGGTGCTTTATGTTTCCACGACGCTAAAGCTGCTGCTTCGGCGATGACACCAGACAATAATCGCGACCTCTGTGTTCACAATCCCTATTCCCTACGCACAGCTGCCCAACAAGCGCTAACAACCAATCAGCAGCGCAGGGCTCGAAATGAAAGCGAAAACATTGTCCATACTAATACTGCGTCCTATTTCAGTCTGTATCAAATCATTTTCTGCCCATGCTTTAACAGATATTTTGGCTGTAACGTGTGTGGCTCTGCTGATCACGCATTAGTTTCTCTGCGGTAAATTAATGAAACCTGTGGAAACTGTCGTTACGGTTGGGAAACACTCATCTCCAGCCCTGCTGTTGATCCTTAGCTAACAGCTATCTATTCATACATACGCTTGCTTAGCCATAGATGATTAAGTCATGCGCTCCTGGAATGAATTTTAAAATTTCAATCAAAAGCGCCATTTAGGCCCCGATTTTCGAAAAATATCATCGAAACGTGAACAAAGCATGAATAAATCAATCAAGTCTTACTTCTTGTGCAAAATCGTGCTATTTTGAAGGAGGGTGGCAAATTACAGGTCACATCTTCAAATTACATTCGCACACGCCATTGCCAGGCACTCAACCGCGCACTGACTCCTTTTGATAAATTTTTTTCCACTTCGGCCAAGACAGATTTACATTTCTGCACAGACTCGTAAACTTTTCATGAATTCAAATAAATTTTTAGAAAGTACTGGTAACGATTAGTTTAAAAGATATGTTACATGGTGGTTTGCTGTGATCGAACACCTGTGTTTGTGTCCATGGGCCAAAATAATACACAGTATTTTGGGAAAATTGGTGCAGGCCACAAACACGTCCAACGCAGGCCGTGACTGCTCGTAGAGACAAATGTTCGACATTTTTCACTTGGATGAATCTAAACGCACGAAAATGTAAAACACATTACACCAGGTTTGTTCTGCCCGGAGCTTCAAATAGTTTCGTAACTACTGTAAACATTATTTTTTCAAAACCTGTTGAAAATAACTATTGCACTTTCAAACAAAAAAACACTTTTGTGGGAGATTAACGTTTGTGTTACCTTTCAAATCGGCTGAAATGGCGTGTAACATACTTTGAGATTTAAAGATGACAGCGCCTGGGCAGCTCTTTCTATGCCTTCACATCTCTCGAACAACACACAAGAAAACTTTATTCCAGCTCAAATCACAAACACTTTCAAGGCAGCATGAGTTGAAGATCAACAGAATTTCATTCCTCACACTCTATTCTATTACGCGTTGGCTCGTAAATTGGGCAAAAAGGGTATTTCTGTGTAAACATAATAATGAGACATTGTTTACTAATGGTATAAACTTGGCATGTTTTCCTTATGCTTTGTTTTCGTTCTGCTTTTTGTTGATCAAGAAAATTTAAGCCGTGATTCAAATTTGCATAGAAATATTTAAAAGTTTAAAATTTGAAGAGAAGAGAACACTTCTTAGGAAACAATAGTGTAATTGTTAGGAAACAAAACGTAATTATTAGTAAACAATATGAAATAATGACAATTGTTAGGAAGCAATAGTAAACAGTAGTGAGACAACTGATGATTCTATGCAAATCGTTCGTTCCTTCGCTAATGTTTTTTATAGAAATGTTTTGATCATGTAGTTTTCCCAAGAAAAGGCAATTCCAGTTGTTTACATGATTTTTTTATTTGTTGGTTATAGATTTTCGCACTTGTAATCTAACGATTTTTAAATATTCTATTTGAATAAGATTTGCAGGTTGTTGTCTGTAGGTTCTCGTTGTTTAATTCTACTTGAATAAGGTTTGTAGGTTGTTGTAAAAAAGTAGGTTTAATTGATGCTACTTTAGTGATTAACTTCTGCTGGACTAGAGTTCCACTCTTGCTTTCTCAAACTGTGCTAGGGTTACATTCCGTGGGGATGAAACAGAGGAACTAAAGAAGGAAGGCCGAGGGAAAATCATGTACCTAAATATCAGAGATGGTAAAAAGGAATACAACCACGGACAAAACAAAGGCCAAGGATAAGAATTCTACATTAATAGTAAATTAACTCCTATTCCTTATGAACCATAGACATAATTCTACTGTTCTAGATTCAACCTTGCAAATGTTGCTGAATTATTGCCATGAGGAGACGATTGCAGAGGCTAAGGCTCTGCTGCGCACCAAACTTCCTCCTGGAAAATGGCTGATAAAAAGACAAGGTGTGGGAAAAGCACGAAAAAAATTGAAAGACATTCATGCTATGATAGTGCATAGGTGTAGGAGCAGGAAACTTTTTTGGGGTGCGAAGAATTTCTTCCCGAATTTCCCCAAACTTGCCCGAAACGTTTTTGTGCGACTTTTGCCCACAAATTTTTCCCACAAAGAACATGAAGATCTGTTTTTGGTGCGTCCCCTAAAAAGATCTTAATTGTGTTTTTCTGTAAACGTTGGACGTCATTTCCTGAAGTCAAACAACCTTGGGCGCCATTTTTTCCCGGATTTTTAGAGATTTTACCCAGATTTTCAGAGGTTTTGCTCAAATTTTCAGGGGTTTTGCCCAAATTTTCAACAATTCAAAGCTTTTGGGAGTGTGCTTGCAACCCCTGCACCCCCGCCTTCTCCACCACTGTAATAGTGGACATGGATGCTGACCCTAATACCTCAATAAGTCTGGTGACTGAAACTACTGACTTACCTACTCTTGATTTGAAACATGTTGATGCTGCATCTCTTTACCACAAAATAATACAGTTATGCAAGGACGTAGAACAACAAAGGGAAGTGAAAAACTGTAGCTGTGATGAGGATGACAATCTGTATGCTTCTGATTTAAAATATTTCAGAAATGATCTACAGGATGTGGCAGAAGAGACGAAAAAATTAGCAAATTAGATATCCGAAATGCTATCAAATATAAGTTCATAGATCGATCAAACTGTTATAAAGCTATCCAATATCCAAACAGGATTTTAGTCAATTGAAAGATCTATGAGAATAAATTATTTGCATAAAGGCTCAATTACTGGCATCGTGGACACACTTGCAAACACTCAGGTTTCTGATGGACAAGAGCCTCAATGAGGAGATGATGCTGTGTCTGTGTGTGGATTGAAGAAAGCTGACATAACATGTGACACTTAGCCGCCCATAAACGACTCGAGGATAGACAATACTGAACAGGAATATGATCAATTTGATGAATGGACAACTGTAGTTAGAAAGAAAAGGTGGTGTCACAAAACTAGCAATTCACCTGATGCTAAGTTCAAGACAGTGGAAATTTTTTTCTCGAGATTGAAACCAGATACCAGAATTGTCTATCTCAAAAATGGTTTTGGTACGAGTTCCAGAATGCAAGAAGTTTGCGGTTTCAATCTTTGAGAACCAGATATGATTCATATGCATCTTTCAAAATTTCAGGAAATTTCCTGACGAATGTGACATACACCAGGTGCTCAACCGCTGCAAGTGGCTGCAGGAACTTGCATTAGAATGTCACAAACGTCCACTAGTGACACGTTTCAAACCACGTGCTTGGCATCCAAACAGATTTTTGGTGTCACCAGCCAGTTCTGCTAATGAGGAAAAATGGAAGGGATATTAAATAATCTCAGTCTGTCACTTACCTGCCGGGTTTCATATCTTCCATGCTTGATGTGCAAAAATTGATTACTAAATTATATTACTTCAAAAGACTAGGTTAGCAAACAACAGCTTGATAATTTATCGTGTGTAGGTGTTTCACATTTTGTATTTAGGAGGGCAGGCTATGACTTTAATGATGGCCTAGATTTGGGTCGTGGTCATGGTGTAACTACCATATATTGGTCTGAAAATCTTAAAGCTTCATCTTTTTCAAATTATGATGGCTCGATAATAGGCTTAAGAGTGCATTTTAAAAAAACACAGTTGTGTTTAATTAATGTGCATCTATCACACTGCAGCAGACCTAATACTGATGAATTTTTAGCATACTTGGACAAAATGAATTAATCATGTGAGGAGCTGCAATGCCCAAATATTTGTTTTCTGGGGACTTCAATGTCGGGGCCACAAATACATTTGGCTTTTTATTGGAAGATTTTTGTATGGAAAATGATTTTATCATTTCCGGTTATGCACTACTACCCCAGGACACATTTACATACATTAGTGATGCACACAACACAACTTCTTGCGTAGGCCATTTTGTCTCATCCTTTTCAGTGCATCAGGCAATGTTCAATATGGACGTGCTAACCGAGTGCATAATTTCTGATCATCGGGCTGTGGCAGTCACCATTAAGTGCTCCCACCTTCCGGAATTTGACGATGAGATGATGGAGAACCAGCCATATCGCATTGACTGGCTTAGGGTTATGGACCAGGAAAGAGAGGATTGCTACCATGAAAGCAAACATCTAATCTAACAACATATGGTTACGTGCTTTGATGCAGTCAGATTGTTTGTATTCGTCCCTATATTTTGAACACTACAATCTGATTTTTCTCTGTGAATGAGTGATCGAACCTTGCAGTGTCTGTTTGATTGATGTCGTGTCATGTCACAACGCATTAGCATTTTACCTGGACTCGACCAGTTGAGGAATTGCCGCCCTATTCCGTTGTAGTGTTGTAACAAGTGTTACGTGTTAGCTAACAATAGAATGCGTCTGTAACCCTATGGTTCTGTCTTCAACGCAGTTGCAAAAAGTGTCTGTAACCCTGTGATACCGCCGGCTCTAATGCCTTGCAAAACGTTCTGTTTTGTCTGTTTTTATCAACCTGCGTTCTGCAGTGTGTGTGTTTATACTATGGACTTTATGTCTGGTCATAAACAAATAAATAAAATTAAATATATGAAACCAAATTGAATTAAAGGTAAACTAAAATTAAATTAAAATAAAAGCAAACGGAATGAAATAGTTCAGGAATATAGTGCTTATTGAAGGTGCTGAGAAGCTGAGAACATCGTCGTAAACCAATTGCTTAGTGGTGATATTTGGACGACTGACACCTTTGACGTGTTTTCGCCATTGCAATGCTCTAAAATCTAAAAACGAAAAGCTATACCCAAGGACATTACCCACCAACGTTGTGGTCCTATGCGTACTGCTTTTCAGGCAANCATTAACAGGAAAAAATCGTGTGTTTCCTGACATCATGATTCAAGTCAGCACAGTCTGAGGGAATCGTTGAAATTGTACCCAAGGGTTCAAACAAAACATAACTTTATTGAAACTGTGTTGAAGTTTTTTTGTGAAAAAGCACGCGTATAAAAGATTAACGATGGAAATGATTATGGAACGTTTTCCTTATTTTATAGAAAAAAAACAATTAAACGTCATAGGTTTGCTGCAAGCTTTCGAATCAGCCAACTGATTCCTACAAAAGCGACCAAGTTAAATCAATCGGCAGATTTTTTGATAGGAAATCGATTTCAGTGAATACTACGCATTGTCAGTTCTGAAATATTCAAGGTATGCTTACGGTTGAAAATTGAAAGGCTAAAGCAAGGGCAGAGAATGCAGGCAAACTCAAGAATCAATAAATCAAAACGCGAGCTGCGACAAGTAGAAAAACTGAAAAATGTGTCGTTCTCAAATAAGTCCTTTCACTGAACTTGAGAAACTATATGAGGCCAAATACCGAGCAATAATCCCACAGTGCAGGGAATTACACCGCGATTAGTAGAACTTTGGTAGAATGCCTAAGCAGAATTATTGCATTCGTACAGTTGCTAGACGTACTCTGGTCTATCTAAAGTAGCACTCCATGTAATTTTGCCTTCCCCAACAACATACTGTATTTTTGTGAGAAAGGTTTCTTTTTCTTATCAGCATCGAAAACGAAGAAAATAAATTAGCTTGAAGCAGGCAGTCAAACGACGAATTGACGAAAGCAAAGTTGCGGATGGACATTTGCATTGTAGGTGAAGACAGGTAATTAGAAATTACACGCTCAATGGATATTAATCAAGAAACAGACTTTCCATTGTTTCCACCACATGAAAGCCGTAGCACAAACTTCCGCAGTGCGCTCGTTGCAGGAACTACACTCTCTGGTTCCCAGTAAATACCTGTGTATCTATAGTATGCAAACCCCTGTCTGAATGCAAAAAGAAATATCTTCTGCCGACAGAGGGCAATGAAAGGGCTCAGAGGAAGGCTGTTTTATTTGAATCAAGATTTAATAGTCGGTGGTTGAATAACTCCACGATAGTTTTAAACAAATGATTTATCTAAACAAGCAGTAAATATTGTAAAAGTTAGTAAGATTTCTCATGGTTTATTTACAACTTGTAGTTAAAATTACCGCGTAATTATCTTCAAAACTAAGTTTCTAGGCAAATGTAATCAACTGCAAACCACTAAACTTTCTGCGCTGTGCTGCATTCCAAACTTTCCAATTAGTATAAGCCCTGCTGCAGCGACAAAGTTTTTAATGATTTGAATACTCAGTAAAATATATGTTTTTTAGAGGAATCTGCCAAAGGGCAACGGCAATGCAATAGCACTTTGACCAAATTGCCCTCTAAAACAATTCTTGATGGCATTCTAAATGTCCTTTTTTTATCCAGCGATCAAGTACAAAGTATCTTCCGAAACAAATGTCAGAGTCATTACTCAATTTGTGTTCATGTTTGTTCGCTTGAAATTCTGCATTTCTCCAAGGTGTTTCAATTAGTTACATATGTAAAACCGCTCTCGCGTCTTACCAAGAAAACTGCATTCGTTTTAAAAGGTTGCGTTGATTCATTGTTGTTAGAACAGCTCAAAATAAGCAACACGTTAACCTAAAAGAAAGAAAGTGTAACTTTGAACTGAATCGACGACCACGCCCTTTAAGTTAACCAATTAACCGTAGAACTTCCATTAAAACGCGTCGTTAACTGCAGGAAAAGCTCAGGCACAAATATTTTTAACCACAAATTGTGTCCATGCCAGCAACGTGGCGACAGAGTTAATACAATGCTCTGAACAGATTCATTTTACTGAAGTCCAACGCACAACACAGAGAAGAAATAATTAGTGCGGTTGAAACAGTAATCTTATCAGCAATATCAGGACCCTGTAAGCTAGGAAGTAACTGCTATTGCAAAAAAGACTTCTTGTTCATCGTTTGAGCGAGATCTTTCAATCCACTGCTAGACCCCACTGGATCTCGGGGCAGGTTTTGATCAGCCGTTCGATTCTTTCGTCATCCAGACCTGCAGTCCCGTCACCACGGGGTCTTTGGCGGGCTTATCCCCCCAAGAAAAAGCTCCAAGCCCCCCAAATTGAAATCTGAAACACTATAAACCCGTGGAGTTTTTGTCAATTTTATAAATTGTCAACCCCCTCGTACAAACGCAAAGCCCTCCGTAAAAACGCAAAGCCCCCTTATTAAAAACTTTCTGGCAACGGTTCTGATCTAGACCCGTCAGGCAGTGCGCTCCATGGAGAGGTCGATGGATTGGATATTTGGAACACAACGTGGTTGACGGTCTGTTGCTGACCAGCTGCAGAAGGGGCCATTATCCTTTTTTGCGAATGGGAACGGAAACGTCCGACAACGGTGCGTAGGCGGTTAGGCCGTACCCACGCAGTTCATGGCAGGACCATTCCAAGATGGCGGGTGCCGATGTCGGGGATGAAAGTAAGGAGTCTCGTAGTGCTTTCCAACCACTCCGCATTCCATTGGTGATCCGTCCAGAGCGCTGCACTTCTGTTGTTGTCGTCAGATGAACTGATGAGCTGTGCGGCGGGTACAAATGAGTGCCTCGATTAAGACGCTGTGCATTCCGACTCGATGGACAGGTGAGCACTGAGTGGAGTAGGTGTCCAGGCTCCATGACACGGCGTGCTAGCGACAGTGCGGCTCCATTGCGGCGAAGCTCAGCAGGTTGGATGCCTGCGAGAACAGTAAGGTTGTCCGCTGGTGTAGGACGCAGGCATCCAGTCACAGTTCGCAAGGCGTCGTTGATGGCTGGGTCAATAAGGCGGGTATGAGCGCTGCGGCACCAAACAGGCGCGCAGTACTCTGCTGTTGGATGGACCAGGGCTAAGGTGGCTGTTCGCAACGTTGTTTCCCCAGCACCCCAGCCCAAGAGAGCAAGCCGCCTCAAGAATGCAACGCGTGATGTCAGCTTTTTTGCGTAGTGACTCGAGGTATGGGCCATACGTGAGCGTCCTGTCCAATGTTACTCCGAAGTATTTCGGCTCAGAGCAAAGGAGCAGGTTTGCGTTGTCAAGGTTGACTTTTAGCTCACCCTTAGCTTCCTTGTAGTTTAGATGGAAGATTGCCGACATCGTTTTTGCAGCGCTGAACTTTAGCTTCCAGGTCTAGAAGTATTTCCTATAGTCGCCATGTTTTTACTGAGCACTCCTTCCACTGCTTGCCAGTCTCCATCAGTATGCATGATTGCTAGATCGCCGGAGTGTGCATACACTCTAGAGACGGTGATTGACAAGTCGGAGATGTAGATGTTGAAATAAAGGGGTGACAAAATGGATCCATGTGGGACGTTATTCTTGAGGCGTCGTAACCTGCTCCCTTTGTTGTTACCGATGGGAAGGGGGAAGCTGCGATTACCAACCAGATCCATGATCAAGCGGACCATGTGCCTGTCAGATAGCAATCGCAGCAGCTTGCAGGTGAGGGCGCGATGCCATAAATTGTTTGTCAGGGTGATTTCATTAATCAAGTCAAGTCTAATAACGGCTTCGCTGCTGTAAGAGGATTGAACTATACTTCGCAGTGCTGCTGTGACAAAGCAATGGGCGACAAAATGGCTTTGTATCGCAAACAATGAGACAATTCGAACATGGCGAAAGACTCATCGCCCCAATCGCCTCAAATATTAATTGTTTCTGTGAGCGCATTCTTTTGTAGTATTTGCTGCATTGCTGGCGAGCTTTGACATAGCGCTTTCTTTTCATGACTTGGATATATTTTCAACGACCTATGAAGACAAAAGACAACAGTACCATCTGTTTTCTATCCTAAAGAGGATTTTGATGAAACTACCACCTTCTGCTCATCGACTGCAAAGCGTTTTTTTTTTGTTTGCATTCTTCTAAAACAGAACAGTCCATTAATCGATCGCGGTTTGCTGATAGACCGCTGACTGATCCAAAGTACATCTCGGAATGTGTATAGAAATGAATGAAAAAACTATTCGTTCCAGAGCGGCTTCGAATTAATTGTATTTTTGAAAGATGAAGAGTTTGTCGCATTGCTTCAAGTGGTTGTGTGACAACACGCAAAAGCGTGTGAATTCTGCTACATCGGGCTGAAAACCAAGTGTCTGAGTTCAATGGACCTTGTAAGGTGCGCAAATGCGCAGTACAACCAAACAATTTGCACATTAAAATCACATTCTCGTGCACTTCCAACATTTCAAATTAAATATCTTATATTTATCACATAGCCCTTTTACCGCTTGACATGCTTCACACACACCGATTGTGTGTCTGTATGGTTGCGCAATTGCATGCTCACGAAAAAGCATTTGCTCAGTTAAAATTAGTCTTGGAACACGCCTTTTTAAGGCGTTTCAGGGACCCGATTCGGGTCCCTAGAATTGAAAATCGGGTCCCTAGAATCAGAGAAATCGGGTCCCTACAGGTCCATACCGGGTACCTAGCATGTTCCTTAAAAAAAACTCCTTGGGGGAATCACTGTCTGCGTTTGCGATGTTGACACTGGAATGTTAAATGTAGAGGAACTGACTACATGAAATCTTCGGTCAAGAGAGGTTGAGTACCCCTTTCCCAAAACAATGACATTCCTGCTGATATGTGTTTCGTTTTACTCTATTTGCTCAGTGTAAATCAATATAACTCTCATTTTTCGTACAAAAATTGGATCTTGGTTAGTTGATTTTGCAAACGTTTGTCGTTACTGCCAAGGGTTTTGCGACCTGTTTTTAAAGATGTTGCACATAATTCATGGGGTGTAGTTGGTGTGCTTCAGAACATTTGCGGGAGAAGGTGATCGCGTTGCAGCAAGGAAGAGGGTTTTCAATCCATTGGAAACGCTTCAGCTGCTGAAACTGCCAGCGATTGCAGAAATATTTATCACCTACCTATTGGTCCCCCATACCTAGATCGATCGTTCTGCTTGGCTGAAAAGCTCATTCTGCAGTTTTTGAAATCAATAAACCTACAAGTGCATTTTATCCATAGCTGGATCACGTTCAGGAGCCACTTCTCCATGATGGCCAAAGTGTATTTCAGTCTCTACAATGCTGCACACCTCCCAATGTCCAGTCACAACACCAATCGCATTTTATTGCGATTCCCAGGGCTCAAACTGGTCTAAACAGATATTATCCGCAGTTGGCCTGGTAATTTTCATGTGCCTATAAAAGTTTTTGAAGTGTTGTTTCTTTCATAATCCCCTGATGTAATTATTATTTTCGTGAATTATCTTTGACTGAATCTTGACGTTTCAGACAAAATACTGTACTTGATTGCAAAAATTTGTCAGACATTTAGAGGAGTCACAGCCATGCAAGGTGATTTTACTCGCTGAAACCTTAACTTATTTTCAGTTTATTCGTTGAAACCTCATCAAAACTTGTTACAAAATTGTGGTTCCGAAGTAAATCCAAACCATTTGCGTATGTCGCAGTGTAGGAAAGTATTTGCCTAGAACAGACTCGCAAAATCAACCTTTCAGTCATTTTTTTGGTTTTATTTTTGCCCGTTGTTTGCTAAGACATTGCAGCTTCTGTAACTACAATTACACCTGGCAATTACCAAAGCAATTTCATTCTCTCACCAACCTGCGATAGTAATTTTCACTGTTCTGAACCAAAAAAATCGCCTGTTGCTGCCACCAAACATAAACTGTTTGTTCTGCCAACCATAATCAAATTCCTAAGCTAAAGATATTTCTCAAGGCATTGGCATTCAAGAGAATGTTTTTGTTCTTAGCCATTCCTTCATGGCTAATGATCAATTTACGAAGCCCCTTCTAAACAAATGTCTATAGTGTTTGTGATTATCAATTTCCTAATCTTGTTTCCAGCAAAGTTTTCGGAATAAGTTAGGCGCCCATTACTGTAATCAGAAATTTTTACGATTTATCTGTTGGCACGTTTAACAGTCAAGCATTTTGTAGTTGTCTCAGTTAGAGTTACTGATTTCGACTTCATCTATTTACGTGTACAGACAGGTTATATTCACTATATGCCTAATGACTTGCAATATCCAAGTCATGACGATAATTTGTGGAGATAAATTAAAAGTACTTATATAACAAAAAATTGAATTGTGTTCGGTGTGACGAAGGCAAAACGCGTTCTGCTCGTCATGACCCACTAAACAAACAAAGCACTAAGAATGTTTTAGACAATGTTTAACTCAACTCAGCATAGCTGTGCTTTCTCCAGTGCCTTGAAACCAATGAGTGCTTAGTTTGTGCTTCCTGTTCCTCAGTGAGGTAAGCAGGCAGGTTGGCAGGTGGGAAATATCTTTCGAGGTTGACTTTAACTCGAGGTTCATTTCAAAAATTTGAATTTCAGAGTATTTATAAAAGCGTTTGGTTATTTTGGATAGATCAAAAATAGTTACGCATGATACATTTCAGATGGCTTGTTGTGAGATATGAAGTGGTTTAAAACTCTTACCTAGTTCTATGGTGATTGAAAAGCAATAAAACACAGAAGTGTCGGTTATAAGCACATAATCTTTCACCTACAAAGGGCTACGAAGTATTTGAGTCTGCTGAACTATACAGCAATGCAGATTACATTTTTGTTTTCTAACGTTTTTTGGCCTGACTTGACCTTTGTCGTTACTCATATTTTTTCCTCCAACATCGCTTTCCTTGTTATTCTTTCAAGCAGATCCTAATGAAATTTCTTACAATGAAGTGCTAAGTGATATTCAAACATAGTTTCTTTCGGTAGCCGTTTCAGGGGCAACCCATTCGAGTTTGTTTCAAGCAACGTTCTGACAAAATTTGAAACAGATTCATCAAATCGTTGACTAGTAATAATTTTTTTCCAAGCCTTCACACGAGAGAAAGTTTCTATGTATACAAACGTTGAAGACTAATGCATGCAACAACTTAAAACTGCAAAAAAACTCAACACAAGTTTGAGAAAACGTTATGAGCGTTTGTTGTTTTGCGACTACAAAACAGCGCTGCATCGTTCGTGAAAAATTTTCGAAACAAATAACACTACAGAGAGTACAAAGCAGTAGCCTATATGTCTGCTGTAAGAAGATTTTGGCGTTAAAGTACGCATTTGGTTTGACAAGAATGACAATTTCAAATAATTGTTAACTGCCAAGTTCCATAAATTCTTCTATCACAAACGTTAAGCCTAGAAAAAGCTTCAGGGAAGAATTATTCGCAAGTTATTTTTCTTTGTGTCTTGCATTTCAGGTACAAGTATTTCACGTTTCTGAAGACCAACTTTTTTCTGTACTCCGAGCATAACTACACACCGTTCTCTTTGTGCAAAAATAACATTACTTTGAAAAATTCAGGTTCTGGTCTTATTGCTAATTGTCAGTCATATGCCAGCCATTTTATGTCTGCCGTAAGTCTTACTGAATTGCAGAAAATTCTAACGCAGTAAATTGCTTTGTATGATAAAACTAATGTTCGTCTTCCATGCCAACTGTTGGACCTGAGACTTAGTCCTCTGTGATGAGCTTCAAAGCATTTTTGATTTTACGCGAAGTTAATGCTGTACGTTTTCGATTTGAGTGACTATGTTGGTTTTGTTGATGTGCGCCCCATATGTATAAGAAAAAGTATATCTTTCTGCTGATCCTACAGTAGGTTACCTCGTGATTTAATAAACATATGTGAAGTGGCATCTCTACGAGTGAGTATAAAGTTGTTATGAAAACAATTCCAAAGCGCGCCCGGACAGGACACTGGGTCATTCAATTACCCAGTTATTAACAGCAAACACTTCACATGCCGTAGTAGACAGTTCCAAATGCAAGCCGGGACAATGCGATATACCAGGTTCAGATCCTGGAGCTGCCAGTGTTGATACATGCTCCCCTCCCGTTTCCTATAGCTTTTCTATCCCTTATAGTGATTGCGCTGCAAACATGAAGACCTTAATCTATCCTGGACGATTTTACGATAGCTGGAGCCTAGTCAAGAGCTGCTGCTCCCGGTCAGAGTGAACCTTGGAATAAAGATGGCAAATGTGTTATACAGTTTTCATAAAACTGCAGAGTTCCTAACTGCAGCATCATCCCTAGGCCACCTCTGTATGCCTTTATCTTCTTGTCATGTGGTGATCCACGAACTGAAGTGCTTCAGATTAATAAGCAGTGACGTCGTGAATTTACCGCAGAATCAAACGTTTGTTTTTGTCAAACGTTTTATTACTGTTAGCGTCCTCTGAGGGGGGTTGTTCAGCATGCACACGATCATTTTTCTGAGACGTGCGACCAAGCCGGAATGAAACATAGCACTAATAGAGTGAGATATTATGTCTCTCCGCAACCCGCTGCTAGAACCGCTGCTAGTGTACGCTGCTAGAAAGCGACATTGCACTGCAGCAGGTGGACAAGTTCAAGCATCTTCGTGGCGATATACAGGAGTGAGTAAAGACATAACAGGGAGATTGATAGCCAGAAAGAAAAGCAAACGCAGTTTTGTGTGAGCTTCATCTCGTTGTGATCACAAAACGGAGGATTTCAAACACAGCGAAGCTGTCAGTTTTTAAATCGGCCTTTGTTCCGATCTTCATCTATTGTCATGAATCTTTGGTAAGACTGATGAAAGAATGCTATCTCAAGTTCAAGTGGCATAGACGAACATTGCTGCAACCAACCAGATGTTCATGGCGTGACACTTCGCGACAAAGTAATCAGCTGTGAATTTCGTAAAGCTCAAAGTGCTGGGACACATCTACTCCAAATAGAGAGATACCCACCTACGTTGGTTTTGCCATGTGACGAGAACGCCCCTCGAAAGATTCGCCAGGTTATTCCCGCTTGCTGCAGCCACGAGGTCGATCAAAGACCAGGTGCATTAATTACATCTCCGACCTTTTTGTCCGGTCTTCATGTGGAGCCAGCAGAGCTATCACATATTGCTGAAAACCGCGAGGTACTTCGAATCCTCCCAGACAAGCTGTCTCTGCGAATATTCGGAAAAGAAAAGCGAGAATGAAAATGAATGAATCACTGAATGAACAATCGTGGATTTGCATTTTCGAGTCACTAGTCGAGTTCCAAATCGAGTTCGAACCATTTGAATTTTTTTACTGTGGACTAATCAAATTTGGTTGAGCCAAGCCCAATCACGTCCTAGGCGAGTCACAAAATGTTTCTTGTCACGCGAATGCAGTGATAATTGTCTACTCGAATCACACTCATGTCAGGTAAAATGTGTTACATTCATCATTTTCGTGGACTAGATGCTGGAGTTAAAGCGACACAATACGACTCGAGTCCCTAAATATCAATCGGACGCAAGTCGTGTGCTGCCATTTGCCAAAATCCATGACCCGATTTACCGTGATTTCCATTAACTATCTTCACAAATCTGCCTTTGTGACTTATATCGTGTCAGCGGGATTGATTTTATGACTGATTTGTTGTTCCATATGACTTAGCTAATGAACAGAAACAACACAAAGAGCCATCGCGCAGTAAGCAAACCAATTGTCAGTGAGCATTAGAATAAATGAAAACACAAAGGAAAAATAACTGATCAGTTTAAGCACTACAACGGGTTCCACTGTGCCACACAGAATTGATGAAGGAGCATGGTGGTCATCTAGTCAACAAACCCCGTTTATCATATTTTGAAAAGTAATGAAAAATAACAGTTGGAACTCAAAGCACGGTTAGAAAAACAAACGAACATAGAACACGGTGAGGTAAATTTAGACATGAGGAGAGCATGCCTATGTACTATTTCTACAAAAGAGTGATTCAAATTGAATTGAAGAAATTTTGCGTGTTCAAAAAATGCTTTAACAAACAATAAAAATAAAAAATAAAAAAATATTTGATGATGTACAGTGCAAAGGAAAAACAAAACAAAAACTATTGAGTGTAATTTCCTGCCCAAAAATGGGATATGCACAGGAAAGAACGAGAAGCAAAAAAGTAAACATACATACAAAAACAGCAAAATTGCATCTTTTAAATAAAAGAAATTCTCAGCATTCACTTATTGATAAGTGAAATCTTGCTAAAGTACACAATTATGTTTCTTTTTCATGTAAGCAGTCTTTCTAAAGTATCCATTTGAAAGTAAAGGTGGCAGAAGACTCAATTCAGTCTAATCATTGGCGACAGTGAGGTGGAATTCCTTCGGTTGCGGAAGTAACTTATTTGAACTTCAATGAAAACTTAGGTACACTACAAAGCTTGTACCTATGTGAAAAGTCGTGTGCTGGTGCTAGTTCCCGGTAAACCTTTCGCGGTCGGTATTTACTTGGCAGTTGTATGTAAATTGTGATGAGGTAAGCAGAGTTGTCTTATCCATAGAAAGACCCTGTATCCTCTGATACATCACCAGAAAAGTCAACGATCTTACGCAGTTCATATTAAATATTTGAACAATAACTCCAGACGTTTTCTTATAATTTCAGAAAAATTGCAGTGAATTGAATGAGATCTCAAGAAATAATTCCAGTGCTTGTACAGCAACAATTTATGTTTTTCATCCTGAAAATACCCATATTTTCACATCCACTGTGAAGTCATGCGATTTTGCAAACAAATGAAAACAAGTGAAATTTGTGGTTAGTGCAGTAGTATCACAAACAATATTGAAAATTTTTTACAACATATATGAGGGACAAAATTAAGAACAGAACCTTAAAGCGTTACGTTATCGCTTAATATTTATTTTTTTCACTAAATTTTGGTGAGATCCTTATAAATTTTTTTTGCGCTGAAAGGTGTTTTTAGAATGGAATATCCAAGGTTTTAAGACAAAGAGCATGTTAATGTGCAAAATATTCTAATTGGTCACCAAACATGTTATTTCAGCAAAACCACTGCTCACTTTCCACTGTGATGAAATAACGTACTTCACTCGTTTGAGCTACACTGACCTCATTGAAACCTTTCTTTTTTCTGCGTAGGTAATCTGAAAATGTAGAAAGTAAGTTGTTACTGTTTTAAGTGAAAACTAATGGTTCGGTTTTTGTGACAGAATGCTGATTGATCACTGGCAACTTTGGAAAGTAGCGTTGGTTGCGCTGTTCTTTTTCAAGCAAGTTCAAAATCAGGTTGGTTGCAAATTGATATTTTGTTGGTTGATAATATCCACGCAGTTTGCTTTTCCTTTTTGACACCCTGCTTCCAGAAACGCTGCTTAGACAAAAGTGACAGAAACTTCTTTTATGTAAAAAGTACAACGATTTTGTACATAAACAAACGTTGTGGCGTGATAACAATTATCAAATACTTTTCTGTGGCGTTTCTGTCAAACACGAAATAGCCAATTTAGGGTAAGCAGTCAAATTATTTTTGCTTTACTGTGCTTGAATGGTCTGCTCCATGTTGCGATGTTATACCACAATCCAGAAAAAGAGGTTGAATAAAGTAACTGATTGTAATTTTAACAACAATGTAATCAGACACGGGAACGCGCGCCTTTGTTCAAGTAAACTTTTTTATTATTGCAGAAAAACATTCAACTCTGCACTTGTCTTTTAGAGAACATAGCAAATATATCAGGCACTTTCTATCTTCTTTAGTTCTCTAATGACGAGCAGAATTTGCCCGTTTGCATGCATATTAACTAATTTTCAAGACAGACTATTTAACCAGGCCAATTGAATCGTTGCGGCTTTGATGGGCTATGGAATGAGAAGAAAAGTCACTTAGGAACAATTGTAAACTAAAAACGTGGCTGAACCAAATAACCTTTAAACGAATGGTTTGGGAAATTATTTGCCTATACAAAAAAGTTAAAAAATAAGAAATCAAATTTTGAAGGTTTTTCGCTCTTTTTGGCAAAGACCCCAAATTCAAGACTAATATTTTAATGTTTTTGTATCGGAAAAAAGCAGTGAAATATTTCATCATGTCTCGCTTTATTTCTAATGAGACATAATGTTCTTTTATTCGGAAATATGCAAACTTTAGTGTTAACGAATTTTGCTTTTTTCGCAAAAACTGAATAATCTCTAATTACCAATTTAAATTTTTATGTGACCAGGCCAAAAGTTGCATGTATCTTTGATCATTGCTCGTTTTTACACATTTCACTTACTTCTTCAGTGTCTTCCCAACTGCTACCAAGGACAATGCTTTAACGAGACTTGCGTATGCGACAAAGGTTACTCTGGGAACGAATGCCAAGATTGCTCTGGAAGACGTCTGTAGGTTCTGCTATAAACTAACTTCTGATTTCGGCTTGGAAACAACATAAAATTGTTTGTAAATTTCCAAATGTTTTACGCTCTTACAAGTGCATTTGTGTTAAAGTCAAAAAGATACTGCCACGTGCTTGTTGCAAACGCAAGTGACATGTGCAGGATGATTTGACTGTAAATATTACGTTTTCGTTTACAGGTTGACAAGCACCAATGGAACAATTACATCCGGTCCGAATGCATCCCATTCCAGTGATTGCACAACTTTCATTCAACCATTGAGTTCAATGTGGGTTCCACTGAAAACTTTATTTGCGTTTCCATGTACTTTTGAAAATATTTTGGTTGATTTTTGCCGGTATTGGATATTACATTGGGCATATGCGCATTGCTCTGCATGTGCGAGAAAGACTTTTCAGCATTTGACCATGCGAAAACCACGTTTCTTGCAGAGCTTTGCAATCCTATAACTCGCCAGGCGATTGAGCTAGACAGTTGTTCAAACCCTCTATGGATTCAGCAAGTCTTGTAGTCGAAATCGAAAAAAAAAATTTTTAGTTTTAGTGGGGGGTTTTCGGGGGGAACGCCACAAGTGGAGGTGTTTTTGGCTATCTTTACCTGGTCCTGGGCTCCAACCCACTGGTCCATCATTATGGCTCAAGATTTTTTCGGATCTAGGCCAAAATCTGCGTCTTTAGAGCCCGCGAATAACATTCTAGCATATCTGCAGCCGAAATTATGGCCAAAAAAACAAAATTGGTGAAAATGTCTGCACCCACAAACCCCAATTTCGGTTGGAACACACCCCTTTTCTAAATGGCCATCACACGCCAGCGGATCGAGTTAGAGAGCTGTTCAAATCCGGTCTGAATGGGGAAAGACTTGTATTTTAGGCTGAAGAAAAAAACTTTTCGCCGTGCGATTTCGGCCTTACTGGCTATATTTGCAAAACCACAGGTATTTCTGACAGGTTTTGATATGTTTCTATAAATATTCCGTGACGTCAACGGCCCGTGGGAGTGCGTGAATCGAGCAGAATCAGCGGCGCGAAACCGCGCGAGATTTAAATGCATTCTAGGCTGTAGTACGAGGTTTTTGAGGGTTTGATGGACATTTTAGCATTTCTAGTTGATGAGTTATGGCAAAAAGGTGGAATAATAATATGGGAAATCCCCTGAACGCCCTTGAGAATTCCTGACATACAGTGCATCCTCAATTTTCCGGCCCTCGAATAACCGGCCGGGTTCAACAGGGAGGTACATTCAATTATTTAGTCTAAAATCTACACGTTTTACAGTGGAAAAAAACTAGAAAGCCAACAAACAATGTTTTT
>JGI24158J21664_10003795_pt1 | contig 19172 bp, 10 predicted proteins | sample Ectturendosymbi3_FD_21664 | JGI IMG/M metagenome (IMG submission 21664)
AAAGACTGCTCTAGTGATTACGACACCCCGATCTTCAACTAGGTCGTTTGCGAATGATTTAGCACCCCGCCTTTCGAACAGGAGGATGCACCAACTAGGGAACGGCCCTTGCCGCGCTCGCGTAAGGTCGGATATCGGCTCTAGCAACAGCCCAAATGTAAGCAAGTTTGCAACAATGGCATTGCCTTGCCCACCTACCACGATCTTTTGAGAAAACAAGTCAAAATTGTTCACAATAGAGCTGCTATACGCTTTCACAACTGTCAAATTACATGGCAATTACTTAGGGATTAACTGCGACATACAAGACAGCTCACGAATCACAGGCTGCATCCACATTCTAGCCGCCACACCTTCCAAACGTAAGAGTTCATGAAGACCACCAAGCAAGCACTGGTTCACAATCAGTGCCTCGCGTGGTTTGAAGTGGAACGCATAGAAATCTAAACATAAAAATTGAATAGATAATTTGACCACTTCAGTATCAAGCAAACACAGGCGTGAAAAGACGAGCGGGTAAGCTTTCTGTGTGGCTGTTTTGAGACAATTGTTTGCGGGAATACTTACGAAGATAAACTGCATGTCTGCCTCAGTGATCACATGATTTCACCACCAACAATGAAAACAACGCAACCGTCTTTTCTTGACATAACATAACGGCAATACCTGTTTTTTTGTCCAGGGAGCTAACGCATGACATGGTGGTAAGGTAAGTGCCTTCTCTGCGGTGCTNGTAGGTCTGGAGATCGTCTCTAAGACCTTACAATTTGGTACTGTAAGCATCTTGCCTGGTGCACGGTGTACAGAGGAGCTGCAGTGACAATCTCTTGCGTTCGCTGTCTCTGTTGCGTTCCACAATTGTCTCATGTTTTCTGCGGTTGACTATGTCAATCGTGCAAATATGCAAATATGGCTTGGCACCACAAAACACCACTGTTATATGTCGCCAAAATCACCGATAAATTCATTCTTCGTCCAGGGCTAACGCGAGAAGTATTACATATTCTGTCTCTGGTTGCAATGGCGAGAAGCTATCTCGTGTCCATTGAAATGTGGCAGCTCATGTAAAATGCGTTATGCCCGTCTGCTCAAAAACTTTTGGACCTACAGTTTTTCAAATTAATTGCGCAGATAAACAAAACCTGTTTATGTTTTGAGAGAGACATCAAATCAATATTTCTCTAACGCGGTGTCGACCAAATCTCAAATGAGCGGAAGTTATTATCAGGGGTTATGTGGATGTCCCATGTGTTGTTTATTCTGTGAGCTAATAAAATGTGTATCGATGTTTTGCAGAAATCGTACTTAATTTTTCCAATTACGAAGAATTGGGTGAGTGCGTGGGGAAACGTACTTTTTTCAGTAACTCCAACAATTTTTAGGAACCGCTGTGCTACACAATATTCCTTGTAAATTTATTAAAATTTCTTTCGAAAAAATTAAGCTTAATATTTATAAACCTATCAATAATTCTCTGTTTGTCGTCAATCATCTTTAAATTTTTGGTATACCAAACAAAGTATCATTTTTCTTTAAACTTTTAAGTCTTAGTGAAACACAATCTTGCTGTTCCAGTGCTAATTTAATTATTGATCCTCTAAACAACGCTTTCTTGAATGGGTACAGGTGAACGTACTAGAATTTATGTTTGTGTGTCATTGCAAGTAGGCACGGTGGCCCTAATAGGAACATTCCGTATTTCAAGAATTGCGATTTTTTGACAGAGCAAATAAATCGTGGATCGGCATCTCGCAATCGCGATATCGATGCAATGTTGCAGCCATTCCTTGGTCAAATAAGTTGAGTCTTAACTGCTCCACCCACCTATGGATGACTGAATGCTTTTTTTTACGTCGCATCTGTATCATCTGTAATGTTGGTGTCATTTGGAATGTCCGTCATCATTTATTGCCTGATATGATGACTGCTTATGATTGAAAACAAGCATCTTGCACGCTTTTCACAGTTTTCGAAGTTGCAGAGCTGCAATAACAGGACCACAAACAATGATTTGTACACAAGAACAGTGTTACACAAACAACGAATGTTTTTATTTGTATTTTCAAACACATGCTATGGCCACAATGCTGTTGTCACCGAAACCAAAAGCAAAACTGACGCCAATTGCAGGAAGGCTGACGTCAAGAAACTGCATTGTTCGACTCATGCGTCTTGCACAGCTAGGAACTGCTGGAGTTTAATTACGCAGACCGCTTCATCCTTAAAGCTACCTCTTGGTAAAACAAATGTTTATGCTTCTCACTTGTTTCAGCACATTGGCGGTGTTATGTTGTGCTCACATGCTTATTAATAACAACCTAAACCAATCGTGTGATTTTAAGGTAAATATTAATGACTATGAAAAAACACACTCAACTTGCACAAGTATCTCGGGGTGTACATTGACCAAAATGTTTATTGGGAAGGCCACGTATATAACCTTGAACTAAAACTATCCCAAATGTTGTAATGTTTTATAGGATAACATATTGCCTTAGCAGTAATGCATTGAGATCAATTTTCTACACTTTAACTTACAGTCATCTTTAATATGCAATTGGTGTCTGGGGTGGAGCTGCAAAAACAGGTTTGAACCGACTAATTTCTTCTACATGACAAAGTAGTAGCACCAATGATCTACACTGCTTTTATGCCTGCGCCTCACCACTGCATAAAAATTAAACCTTCCTAAGCTTGCTGACATACACATCCATGAAATAGGCAAATTTATACTGGAGCGGAATTCCTGTCAATTTCGATCAGTTGCTTACTTCTGTAAGTCAGGCCCACTCTCATGCAACCAGTACTGCTACACGAGATGGATACTGTTGGCAACTGGCTTCAACAATTAGGAGCAAAATATCTTTAAAACGCTTTGGCCCAAACATTTGGGTCTCTATTGATCCTTCCTGATGACATTTCACCATCTTCATTCAAAAGGTACTCAGACTTGTTAATGCATATAGTGACTGACTATAGGGTGTTGTGCAATGGCTAAGGTTAGGACTGCAAAACTTGGATTTGCCGAATTCTGCTTATGTGCTATGTACCGTGAATTTTGTTTCGACGCGTATATACTGTAAGCGCGATGTCTATTTTGAAATCCTAGTGTTATTTGTGCGCAAGAAAGCGTTATTTCTTGCTGGTTTATGGTTTTTGTTGTAGTTGTTTTTGCCATCGCGGTGTTTCTTTTTGCAGCGAAATTGCGCGAAGTGCGTCTTCTTCATCATCTGCAGCAGGCCGTGCTCTTTGATGATTCCTGCATCATACTTCAAAACTTCTGCACATGTGAAGCCTTCTACACCACACTGCAGTGACTGCACATGACCAATCAAATGGCTGGCTTTTACGGAAGTTGGAAAATTGACTTTTAATTGGCACCACAAAACAAACTGCTGCATAGCAAACATTTATCTGCTTGGATGCGAAAGGGCTACAGAAACACGGACCGAGTTTCATTTCAGCGGCGTCTACACTTTCTCTCATGCTCAGCATCTTGCTGTACTAGGCAAACGACGATAGATACCAGTTGTGACCCAGCAACCCTTGGGCAACTGTGCTCATCCAGCAGACTGCAACAATTTTCAAAAATATAAACCTGTTTGTTTTATCAACAATTCCGCAATGCACTTCAAACCACGATAGAAATTTATGAAGCTGTCGAGGTGTTCCCGATAAGACAAACAGCTTAACAGGCTTTTTGCAGTGTCCCAGCGCTTGAAATTTCATTTGCATGCAATTGTCTAATGTTTGCGCCCATAAAATAGACTCTCTCTCTTGAACTGTGGTTTGCTTTACAGCGGTCATTTCTCGAGACATTATGGGCAAAGTCAGATCTCCGCTAGGAATAGAAAAACTGCATATTTGGCTGCGATTGCAATTTTTTTGTACCTTAACAGGACTCACGTATATAATGTTTTCCTGTTCTGAAAAACGCTGCAGTGAAACAATATAATAGCAAAATAAAAACAAAACAGAAAAAATGTCCCAGAGTTGAGGTTTGCTCAAGCAAACCATGACACCAGTTAGACCTGCCGGTGCACGTTCGCCAATCCTCAAAGTTTGTGGAGAAGCTTTGACCAGACTTCAGTTTATTCTGATGATAGTCTCATTTGAGATGCAAGCGCAACATTAATCCTATTTCTTCGTTGAAGCGATTACAACTGATGTGATAAATCAATTTTGAACTTTCTGTGCGTTTTGGATTGAAAACTGTTTGTCACTTTGCATTTGAAGACATTTTAACTGATTTACACATTATCTGCGGTTGAAAAAATTCTTATCAACTGTTGAAAGGCAGACAGATGTCATGCGTGTGCCAGAAATTGACGACGACATACCATGCTTAATGACACATCACGCGGTTGACTCTTCACTTCAACTTGTTTCTTAGCTTGAATGGTTTCAGAACATCTGCGAATGTATAGCTGAGGCGAAGCTGTGAAACTCTGGAGAACAGAAAAGTCCTGGCAAACTCACCTGTCCAACGCCAATACAGTAAATACTTTCCGTTGAAACGGCTTTCTCGTCTTGGCGGGAAAAAGTTAAAACTGGTCTACCGCGTTATCACCGATGCCGGATACTGCTATGCCCGTCAACATACGTTTACTGTGTGTGGTTACTTTGCCGTCAGTGAAAGTTGGTTGGCCGAGAACCTGTTCAGGATTTTGGTTCATGCTCTGTGTCTGAAAACTGTCATGGAAACGTTTTTTTCCCGAGGTGTGTGTGCGAAGACACGCTCTGGGAGTTTGAGCGTGGTGCATATTCTGAACGGCTTCAATTGCTGATAGCAGCACTGTCACGCTACGGCAAACGTGAGTCGAAGCGAAAAGAAATTTTCTCTACACTTCTTTCCTTAAGCGTAAGTCTGTAAGTCTGTCCTTGAGGAGTTGAGTATTGAGTGAGCAGACTACGCTGCTCTCTCAACAAATGTTCGGCAAAGACTTGAATAGAGATGGTAGCTTTCCTCAGCCTAACTTTGTTTTGTGCAAATGTTATGCTGGTGATGAGAAGGACTTGAAGTATACAAGGTTTGTCTCAGTACTGCTGGTAATAGACGTCGTATCAAAGATACATGGGGTTAAGAAAGTTTCTTTATAAAATTTAATTTTTGTGGAATAAAGTGGATTCAACTTATCTGTTGACAGGCCTGTGCATTACTTATAAGTGTTTTTGTGGAATGTGTGATAATGCGAATGCTGCTACAGACTTTGACATCATTAAATAATGACATGTTGAAATACCATTGTTCATTAATGATGCATTGCAGTAAATGCCGCCAGTTTGAAATTCCATGCGTATTTTATGCGAATGTAGTACTCTGTTGCTTGATGATTTGTGGTCAGCATAACTTATGTTATGGGCATTGTAAAAAAAGGCATAATATTATTTGATGTTAAAGTTAGGCATTAGTAAGAAGATTATAAAGTTGAGTACTAGAGTACAGTGTTGGAGGCCGATGTATAGCATTCAAATTCCTGCAATACATTAACCCTGTGGCTTGTAGAAAATCATTGTACCCGGTATGGACTTGTAGGGACCCGAAAAATTTCCATTATTACTATTTCACAAAATTGATTGCAGTATCCGTTCCGATATTTCTCCTGATCATTTTATCTGATTCTAGGGACACGATTTTCAATTCTAGGGAACCGATTCAGGTTAGTTGGATTAGCTGGGATTTCAGCTGGAAACTATTCGCAACAGGACAAATGTTTGCGAGGCTGACACAATTTCAACATCACTGGCCAGCACTTAATTTGTCTTGTTCTGCCGTGTTTCTTCAATAGAGTTCTGCGCGGGTTTGAAATTTTTGTCCGCTCCCGTCCCGCAGACCATCCAAAACCCGCGCTCCTCCGGAGCTTTTTCTGTCCCAAACCTGCGTATGTCTGAAAACCACTAAAACTTACTGATATCACAAATTTCCTGAAACACTGTCCCACCGGTAATCAAACGTTACTAACAAGTTAAAATCAGCCGGATTGGGTAGAGAACCCGCTGCGTTAGCAATCCTGTTCGAAAACTATAGTCCGACAGCAAATAAAAGGAAAATCGATTGATGTCCTAGATGCAAAATTGCCTGACCTAGGAAAACAGAGGTAGAATTTTAGGACGGAATTACTCATTTTATTCCGCCCACAAGCGCTTTGTCCACGATTCATGTGTCCCATGATAATAAAAAAGGGCTCCTCGTCCTTTCTCTTAGCAGATTGCCTAAGTATGTTTTAGGAAATATATCCGCAATTGTGGTTTTTGTAGAACAAAAAGTTTCATATATTTCAAACTCTGCATTATCGCGTCTTGTCTTTTTATCAGCCGTGTGCACTCACCATTTCTAGTAGGAAGAAATGTTTTTACTTTTTCGCACTTACTTGCTCTCAACGTGTTCTGCACAGTTAACTTTGCGAAGCAGCTTCTAACAAGTGCATGCCTTATTCCTTTCCATGAACTGCGCGCGCGCGTTTAGTTGTTTATCACTAACGGCGTTCGACATTTTTTTTGTAATCACGTGAGTGGATTTCGCCTGATCGAAGAAATCAGTGAAGGTTTTTGAATATTTCCGGTCTAAGGAACACATCACTCTCTCCACAGTGGAGAACAGTTATTACTTGAACACAGATATGTGCATGTCTGAACCATCGAAATGAAGGCATAGACCAGTCGGCAATCAGTAATCATAGAGCAGTTAATTTTCGTCGACCTGGACAGCGAGACTTGGCCAGCTGGGCATTTCTCAAATGTGTGAAGTGTGCTAAAGCCAGAGGAAAAACTACCTTCCTCATGACGTGCAAGAGGGGCTTGCCGCAAGTTAATTGTGTTCTGATGTACATTCACTTTAGTCTTTCGTTAGCTTGCTTTTTCTGCTCTTGTTTTAGACTTTTCAACATTGACTATTTTTAGGTTTTAGACTTTCAACTTTCACTCATAAGCAGTGCTTGCAGATTGTAGGACTGAATATGTATAATGTTACAAGAAATCAATTTCTTATATAAAACAATTTGCCGATGGATTCATTTGTTTGTCACTTTTTTGGGGACTAGTTACTATTTGAAAGCAGTTCAGTGACAAACATGAAGACAAACACAAAGTCTTGCACAGATATTTCTGTACTCTCAGTAAATGTTCTGCAAAGACTTGAACGGAGATAACAGCTCTCCTTGCCCTAACTTTTTCTTGGGCAAATGTCATGCTGGTGATGAGAACAACTCGAAGCATACAAAGTTTGTCTCAGGGCTGCTGGAAATAGACGTTGTGCCAAAGACACAAAAAGTATAAAAAAGTTAAATTCTTTGGAATAAAGTGGATTTAACTTCTGACTGTTGACACTCTTGTGCAATGTAAGTATTTTTGAGGAATATGTGTTAATGTGAATGTGGCTGGAGACGTTGATATCACTGAAATAATAACATGTTGAATGTCATTGTTCATTATGATACAATGTAGTAAGCCTAAATGCCGCCATTTTGAAATTTTATGCGAATGGATTGCACTGATTGCTTCATGATTTGTGAACAGCATAACTGATGTTATGACCATTGCAAAAGAAAGGAATAAGAACATTTGTTGTTAAAGTTATGCATCAGTAAAAGATTACAAAGTACCCACTCACATTCACCGCATGCTTACGTTCAATTTGCTTGAAAATTTTTTTTACCATAAGTGTTTGAAGTGCTGCGAAAGGTTGCAGTTGTTTCATTGCGAAGTTGCGTAAGTTTCTGCATGAGTTATAGTGATGTTAAAATGGCTGAAAAAGTTTAATCGACAATCGAAATCATTTATTTTAACCTGTTTCGTGTAGTGTGGGCCTAGCCTCATTGCCCGATTCAACCACACTCAAAAGATAATTCCCAGTATCATGAGAGTGCAGAGCACCATTTTGGAAGGATATTTAAGCAAAATATATTTAACTAGTTTATGTTCTTTTCATAAAGATTATAATTTTGAACAGAGCTGAAAATTGTTGACGTTTGCACAGAAAATAATTGCTTTATTGTAGAAGTTACAGACTCTTATTTGTTGTGTTGCTGAAGTAAAGAAAAGAAAGCTTTGAAAACGGGCAGTAATGTGCATTCGGTTTAAAGCTGATTAGCAACTGCTAACTCAGTTTTCAAGAATAGTGGGGAATGTGCTGAAGCAAGGGAAATGCTTACGAAATGGTTGAGCAAGAGGGGTGGAAGAAAGATGAACCGGGCTGGGTACTTAACAGTCCAAAAATGGTGGCCAGCAGTTCCAAGCTGGGCGGGCTACATGCGACGAGCAATGTTTGTGTGACTCCAGCGGTTGCTTGAAGCTAGCCGCCTCACAATGCGTTAGTTTTGCTTTTCGGCTTCGGTGATAACAGAACTGTGGTGGTTGCGCGTGTTCGAAACTACAATGCGCGTGTTTTCTCTAAGCCCTGCTCTCATTTTTTCATGATTTCACCGGCAATTTACAGGACTGAAAATGCGTAAAAGAAGCAAAATTACCAGCTTTAGCTGCGTCGCCCTTGTGGAGACTTGTTGAATGTGAATCGGTGCATTCGCAATCATCGCGATGTTACGAAAGCGGAGCACAGCAAACAAATGCCTTTACGGCTCTACAGCAAAATTAAAGGCCTCAGTACTCAAGTGCGTAACAGCACGTGCACGTTTCTATACTACTGATCAATGATAGCCATTTGCATGTTTTTTCAGCGGTTACTTTGGTAACGCCTTGGGTTTGTCAGAAAGTCTTTTTCTCTAAAATCAGGAAGGGTAGTTTGCGGGGAGTACAGTGTTTTTTTCGTTTGGTTTCGGCGCACCTGCAGCGATTACGTATTTTAGCGTTTAACAGTTGGTGCGGTTGCCGGTTTTTGATTGTTGCAGAAGAGAGTCCAGCAGACTAAAGCCAGCAGCCTTCAAATGTTTGGTTGTGACACGAAGTTGGGAATAACGTAGTTTAGGTTTATCATAAGGCTAAAATTGACTGTGAATCATTGCCAAAATCTTTTATCACAACTTCAAAAAATGTTGTTACCAACTTAACAGCGAACACTAGACTACAGTGTGCAGTGTGAAAATTTGTGAAATACGAAAAATGAAATTTGCAGTATTAAAAGAATAAAAGACTGCTAAATGTAGTTCACCCAACTGCAAAAAGTAAGCTAGGCTGTGGAAATACGTTGACAGAAGCCAGTCCGCTAAGCAGCCTACTCTGAACATCTGCCTCAGTTCTGTGATTTGGAGTAACATTTACAATTCAGATTTCACTTTCAGCAAGGTACCTCACACCTAGCCGAGGTAGGCCGAAAGCTGCTTCCTGCTTGACAGCATATATAATAAAGCAGCAAGTATCATATTACTTGTATTACGACTATGCCATGAATCTCACAACATTGCCTGTTCAACTGCATACATACAATATGTAGCATGCAACGAAGTGTATGGCAATATGTATTTATTCAACACTGCAATTAACAATGAAGCTTTATTAATATGAAGTAAGTGGGCAGCCGCGTACTGAATTCCCTGCAGTGTACAACTGATAAATCACATACATGAAATGCCCTAATTACATCTTTTTGCCCAAACATTCAAGTGAGTCCGTTGCTCATAAATTCTCACAAACCAAGGCCTGAAACTAGAACGTTTGTTGATTATATATATATTTAATGTGATTTCTACGGCATGAAAATCTTTCATGTATACATTCAATATCCAAAAAGTATAATTTCAATAATTTTGTCAAAACTTATCAAAACTTAAATGCCCAAATGTTTAGAGATTTTTCCCAAATTTTTGACAAATCAAAACGTTTGACGGTGCATTTGCACCCCTGCAGTGCACCCCTAGCTCCTACACCACTGAGGTTGCGTATTCCGCTTGAAATTCTGATTTTTGCTGCCATTACCTAAACATGATAATGAAGAGTCCATTGAATACAGAAGAAGAGCAGCGTGTAAGCATATGTAATTTATTTTCTTTTTGACTTAGGATAATTCATCAAGTCATGAATATATGTACATACGTATACGAGTGCTCGACGTTTAACGGCAAGGATTGGAGGGTGGATTGAAAGAATAAAAATATTTATACAATTTAGAGTATCTGTGGAGGTTATCACAAAATGCTGGTACCACAATTACTTCAAAACAAACCGCTGGTGACTATGTGATGTCATACTTCACTGTTTGCGATATGAGACTATTTGGAACAGGCCTGCACAACATACGCCTCGTGGAAAGCTGCTCTTGCGGCCCGCGAGAGCTTACTCCATTGCCGAAAATGTTGCAAAAGCTCGACCTCGAGTAATTGGTGTTTCAGCATTTCTTCCATACTACAACGAAATCTCCACACCAAAATGAAAACGACTTTTGCGTTCCGCGGCAAATTTATGTTTTTAAAATGGCCCTTGGAGATTTCTGAGTTGTGCAGACCTGGTTTCGAGTAAGAATCTTGGATTCTAGCAAATTGGTAACATTTAAAATGTTTAGGTTTGCCGTAAGTCAGTGGTTCCCTAACATTTTCTGATCGCGTACTGTTTGTGGGTCCCGTCACGGCACACCACGTTGTTCCAGGAAAACCCAATGTACCAAACATCATTTAGTCAAAATTTTGGAAAACCTGACTTAACACAAATGCTGTATAAACAAAATGGCTGCGAGAAATTATAATGGTCTTTTTGAAAACCAAAAAGGAAAGTACATAAAAGTGAAGGAATTTATTACAGAACCTGACAAGTGCAAACTATACAGTGACTATATATTTTTGTAAAGAAAAAAAGGCGTACAACTTTGAAGGCCTTCGCGCACTACTGGTGGTACGCGCACCACAGTTTTGAACCACTGCTGCAAGCGTTTGAGAAATCAGTCGACAAGACTCGGTTTTCTTCTTTTTGCGATGATTCAAACTTGAACATATCTGTATCGAAGTAATAAGTCTCGACAAAGGTGAAGGCTTTGAATCCATTAGAAAATTTGTTTAATTTGAAATCGATTTCACGTAACTGTGCACAACGTCTGTCCTACAGTCTGCAAGTGACGCTTACGGGTGAAGCCCTAAAAGGCTTAAAGAAAGAGCAGAGAAATCAAACAAACTCATAAGATTAAAATTAATAAAAATAAAGACGCAACCTTTTTCTACCCTCAAAAAAATTGTGAAGATGGATTCTTTTGTTTGTCACCGTTGTGGAGATTAGCCAGTAACCAGAAATAAAATGGTGGAGTGGATAGACTCTTAAGTTATTTGCTCCAGGAACAAAGGTAGACGCGATAAGCGAATGAACCGCTGCCTTTCACAGCCCGGCATTCTATTCTTACGTTTCCCGGCTTTCGACTGCAGCAAACGTGCAGCACGCCCGCAAAACGCCAGGCATGCAAAGGAAACCATCTTGTGAGAGGATGTGCAGGCGTTGCTAGTCGAATTGGATTCGAACCGGGTTCCCACATATATTACCTAGAAATTCCCTGGAGTTGAGGCTAAAATTTCCAAAACTTCATAAATATTCTCCAGATTTTGCACAATGCAGTATATTAATTTTTATCTCGCTTATAGCACTTCAAAATATAAACCAGCTCCGGGCTTAATGGCAGTTGGACACCTGGTTTCACTTAGACAAATGTGCTTGAGACCATTTTTGGAATGATTGTTCAGTTCTCTTGGTAGGACAAGAGACAACAATGACCTGGCCAGAGTGGAAGGAATGTTATGCTCTGCTATGAAACTACGGCAGTCTGTAGTTTTCTTGTGGCAAAGCCTTCTAATCAAACAAGCTTTTCAGTGAAACCAACTTCCATGCTTCATTAGCCCTGATGTATGACGAGAGACAGTTTTGTTGCGTACTACACCGCATGGATCTCAGTAGCTTGATGAAGGGCCGAACAACCTGTTTTTTAATTCTGACTGATGCAAAAATTCACTGTGACACTTTTGCTCAAACTGCTTGTTTTTTTGCTGATGGTTCAGCTAAAGCTGATAATGTATCGACTGCAGCAGGCATTACATTTACTTATAAATAAATACTGATTGCATCACATACCAATACACTATTACTAATGGTTTTTCATTAATTTTTTTTCTTGCAGAGTCATCCACCAGATTGTGGCTTTTACGTTAGGTTTATGCATATCCGCTAGCATAGAGTATCCAAAGAGAAGCTATTCTTTTCACATGTTATAAATTCTTTCGATTTGCCAACCAGTTTTCGCAGAGTCATATGGCCCCTTTTAGATTTGGCTAAATACATGCTTTCTTAATATAGCAACCATAATGATTACGGTAAGCATGGACTTTGGAAGGGGGGGAAGTGGGCCTCTTTGCATTTGAAATTCGATATTATGCTGTTAACGTCTCAATCGAAAAATATTTTTCTCTTAGTTTCAGAATTGGTGAAATTCACCACTGTTGCCTCCCTCCCAAAATCTTTTTCGCCACCGACTAAAAAATCTACTAATGTCCCGCACGGAAAAAAAACCTTCCGACGCCGGCGACGGTAAGTATCTCTTCACCTCCTTCCACAAACATATTCCGCTTGAGAAACACAGCTAACTGAGTTTACCTAGCTTCAGTAAAACTAGCTCTGGACTGTTTCGCAAGAACTGCTTGCATTAGACTGTATAAATTCGTTCACATGTATTAGGTAAACAGGATTCTGCAATTTATCACAGTCTGATTTTCACATCGGATGGAAATGCGTGGCCACAATTACAGTACTTTTCTCTGTTTCATCCCAAAAAAGAAATATCGCTAAAAATCCCTAAATTTCTCAAAATTCCTGATTTTTTCCCAAAATTCTTGAAATTCCCAAATTAGGGACAAATTCCCCAGAATTGGAAACGCTGGTTCTGGTTCGAACATTGCACATGCCATGGCCACAAACTACACGATTACAAAGAACCGCCAACAAGCTTTTATTCACCAGTTTATCACAGAAAGGGCGTTTAGCGCTCAGTCGAATCAGCCAAGTAATTTGTTTTAACTGCAACTTCACTTTTCAACACTATTACTATATGAAAAGTACTCAGTTTGGTAAAAATTGTGTTTATTGCTTATGAGCAGTATTATATTTGATTGCTTCATTGAATTGGTAGATCAATGTTGAAGGTTTAGTTTTTCCTTACTAGGATACGGTAATTCAACAAAGTACAGCAGGATATTTTAAAATTGCAGGTATTCGTTAATCAATGAGCAAATCTATTTTCTTGATTGGAACAATCATGTTTTTGAAAGGAATCAACTAGAATCAAAACATGGGTGTTAGGAAATTTTTTTCGATGTTATTCACTTTTTTTAAAACTAACGTCTTTGAACATTCTGCAGGTTCTTCTCCAGGTTGTTGAATTCAACGCCAATGTGAAAAGCTCCTTACTTGATATGATGTATCGTGAATGTTTGACATTTTCGGTTGCCTTGGATACAAAGTGGTGCTTGTGAAAATATGCTGAACACTAGCATAATTTCTATTTTTCTACTATGTTTTCACTTCGCCAAGATTAACGAACAGGTACAGAATTCAAAGACATTTATACGCGCTTCAATTCTGTGGTCGGTACAAGGGGAGAGGTAAACAACAACCTAACTTGATTGCATTTGATTATAGTTGCAAAACGGATCTTAACGAAAAGCAACGCGAGGACAATTCGTGCGGCGAAAAACTGTCAATGAGTTCTTATTTTCCCTCGGCGAGGAAAACAGCACGACCGCGAAACCACAGCAATCGTCACCGATCAACATTTAGAACTTATCCGTGGTAATGTGTTTGTTCAGTGCAGCCAGCAGATTGCGTTTACACTCGTTAGCATCCAGCTAGCCTGAGCAACCAGTCAAAACATTGCGACAAAGATGACGTGCTTTGATCAGTTCGAATATGCACATGTTTGCTCATCTGCAGAGGTGATCTTTTGTTAGTTTCGAAAGCAAATAACACTTTTCAGAAAGTGGCGTTGTAGTTTTCCCAATGATGCAGTGAGAGGGTCGAAAACTGTTACAAATTGTGTTAGAAAATCATGTCGATTTCGTCAGCATCTTTTCAAAAACTTTTCTGTGGAATTTGGAAACCTTTCGCCGACTTCCTTTTGCTGTGTGATGACCTTCGTATCTATTCCAAGACAAAAATGATCTATTTAAATATTTTGCAATTATATTATTCATTCTTCAGAGTTTTCTATTCGAAGAAGGTCTGTCTCCAAACAATTTAGTTAAACATTCTGCGATCAGACACGTTGCTGGTCGCAGACTGGTCAATAAAGAGTTGCAGCACTAAAAAAGGTGAACCTTGGAATTTCATGCGCGAGGTAAGAAAGTGGAAGCTTAGATCGTTGTCGCACGGTGCACGTTGTCTGTGGCTGCAATCAGTTTCAAGCCATATAAGCCCTTATGCGGAACTTCCGTAAGCCTTCTATCAAACCCTGCGCACTCAGCTTCGAAACTGGCGATGCCTAACCGAAATGCGTTACTGGGACAAGGATTGTGTCACTATTATTTACGAGGGCCGCACATTTGAAGACTTATTTCAATTTTATCATAACAAAGTTTAGTTTAAACCTACTGAAAGCATTTGAATACAAACAGCAATGATAACGACCTTGTGGTACTTTTAATCACTACCAAACTGTGATGGCATAAGCAAGTTTGGTGCTAACGCAACAAACAGGATATAGTTCAAAAACAGTTTTGGTGCTGAGGAACACATGTGTAGAAATCAAAAAGCTAGAAACCAGTTTTGCACCAAGGTGTTAGTGGAGAGGTGGAAATCTACCAGTGGGTCGTGCATGATAACAGGCACAAAAATCATTAGGCCTACATCAAAATGTCGAATTTAAGATTATCAAAAATAAAGACAGGTTTTCATTGCATTGTGCACACACAATAATGAAAAGCTAACTGGGCAGCAGAAAACCTTCGATAAGGCCGCATAAAGCCCCCGGGCCGCGGTTTTGCCAAAACTGCTCTAAGCTTTGCAGATCTGCTCTAACCCGAACACAGGAAGAGAGAAGTTAGAGATNCCAAAAACNCTACCCCAGGGGACATGACAATATTTGCTAGGTGTTACGTACAATGAAATGTTCCCTATGAAACCATGNAATGTTGTATNGAATGTTCAAACATTGATCAGAGTATTCCCTTCTCAANTATTGTTTGTTCTTGTTCAACAATATATGGGCGACAGGAGTTGTACCGAAGTCATGGCTGCACTCAGTTGTGATTCCAACTCTCAAAGAGAGCAAACCGTCTTCGTAACGTTACCAACCTATCTCGATAACGAACAAAGCGTGAAAACAGTGGTTTCCAACCTTTTTTGTACAGCAACCCATTATACAAACCCACAATGCCGGAGAGATCACCATCTGAAACTCGAATGAAACAAATGCTGCAAAGCTGTGCACAAAAAATATCTACTCACGACCCATTTAAAAATGGTTAACGACACCTCTGGGGATAGCGACCCCAGTCTGAAAACCACTGCTGTAAAATAATGAAGAGAATGGTTGTTGACCGATTGAAGTAATATTTGGAGCACTACAACATTCTGCATATCCCACAATAAATTTGATAATGAACAGTCCATTGTAGACAGGATGCAGGTTTTTCCCTTTCATCTTGGAGATAATTCACATGTCACAGGCTTATATATGTATCTATATATGACCGCTCGACATTTGATAGTAAGGATTGGTGGGCGCATTTAGGGCAAAAATATTTTGGACCATTCANAGTTTTGCTCAAACNCAGGTTTCTATTGTGCTGATCACTTATAAGCATTTCAGATGTTTTGTCAGCGTTTTCCACAATAGCTTCAAAACCAGCCGCTGATGAAGNTGTGTCATCATACTTTGCTGTTTGCAATCAGCAACAGACTAGAGTTAGAATGTTCATTTCTAGCCTGTAGCCAACANTTGAAAGCTTTAGGTTTGCAGTAAGCCAGTGTTTCNCAAACTTTTTATGATCGCGTACCATTTGTGGGTGCAGCACTGTCACCGCGTGACAACTTGTTCAAGGAAATCTCATTGTATCATGCACCATTAGACCAAAAGTTTACAAAACCAGACTTGACAAAAATGGCTCATGAACAAAATGGCTCTCAGCAATTATAATTGCCTTTTTTGAAAATCTATAAGGGAAGTGCCCACGACTGCAGGAATCTATTAAAAGAAACCGTTAACTGCAAATCATAGCTGTGAATACATTCTTTTTGTGAGGAAAAACAAGAGACAGGCATAATCACGCACCACCCTGAAGGCCTTCCAAGTTCCAACAGTCTGGGAACCACTAGTAGGCTAAAGCAAGTGCAGTGAAAGCAAACAAACGCAAGACTGAAATGAATTATTCAGAACACAAGCATTTTTTTACAAAAAGACAGAATAGCCCGGTGGATTCACTTGTTTGTCACCTTTGTGGAGATTGCCCTTGCAGTAACCAAAAATAAAATGGTGGCACAGATAGGTTCGCGGAATTATTTGTTCCCGTCAAGTTACTTTAGCGCTTGGCGGCTTTCGACTGCTGCCAACGTGCGGTTCACTGGAAAACGCCTGTCATGCGAAGGAAACCATTATTGAGTGAGAGGGTGAGGAGGCGTTGCTACCAAATTAAAGTTCGAACGTTTTACATGCAAATGCCAGAAACTATACAATTGCAGAGAACCACTTTATCGCAAAAAGAGCATTTAGCGCTTAAGCGAATCTAAAAAATTGAACGCTTTGATTGCAACCTAGCTTTTTAATTTTTAATACTGTGTTAATACTCAGATCGAATGTGAAGAAATGGTGTGAATTACTGACACACAGAAGTTGCTCTGGTCTGATTGCTGCATTCAAAGAGTAGACCAATGCAGAAGTTTTAGTGTTTCATCTCTAGCAATAGTTCAACAAAGTGCAGCAGATCTACTGGGCTTACCGCTATAGGCATTGCATTTGAAATTGCAGATACGCGTTTGTCTAACAGCAAATCATTTGTTTTCTTGATTGAAACAGTTAAGGTTTCAAGTGTATAATGGAATCAAAGACACAGGTGTAGTAAGGAATTATTTCACGATATTCAATTATTTTTAAATGAAACCTTTGAACTTTCTAGATCTTCTCCGGGCTCTTGCATTCAACGCCAATATAAAATGAACCTTATTTGATGTGATGCATTTTAAATCTTTGATTTTCACAGCCTCTTTGTGCTTAAAGAGTTGGCAGTGAAAATATGCTGAGCATTAATATATTTTATCGCGAAGTATGGCAGACAGGTATTTATATGCGCTTGAATAATGTGTTTGGTACATGCGGGATAGGTAAACAACAACACAATTTTATTGCATCTCATTGTAGTTGTAAACATGATTTTAGTGAAAAGCAACACGAGGTCAGTTCGTACAGCGAAGAAATGTCAATCAGTCCTATTGTCCTGGAGTGAGGAGAAATGAGGGCCAACGTTCAGCAATCTCCGCCGTCATAACACTTTGCGCTTCTTCGTGGTGAGGTGTTAGTGCAGAGCAGCTGGCAATTTACGCTTACAGTCGTTAGTATCCAGCTAGCTGCCTAAATGTTTGCGACGAAGATGATGTGCTTTCATCGGTTCAAATATGGACAAGGTTACCCATCTGCAGGGTTGTTCTTTCGTTGGTTTCAAAAGCAAATAATACTTTACAGAAAGTGGCGTTTTAGTGTTCACAAAAAAGGAGTGATGGAGTGGAAAACTGCTACATATTGTGTAAGAAAATCATGTCTTTTCGGTTATCACCTTTTTAAAAAATTTTTCTCTGGTATTTTGGAAATCTGTCACCGTCTTCCATTTGCTGTGTAATAATCTTCGTAATACTTTAAAGCGAAACCATATTATAAATTTTTTGCACATATGTTCTTCATCCTTGACAGCTTTCTATTCAAAGAAACTCCTTATTATAAGAAATTTAGTTAAACATTCTACGTTCAGATATTTTGCTAGTTGTGGACTGGTCAATAGAAACTTGCATCACTAAATAGATGAACCTGTGAGCTTCATGTGTTAGGTAAGCATATAGAAGCTTAATTCATTGTTGGGTGTTGCACGTGTTTTGTGTCTGAAATAAGTTTCAAGCCGTAAATCCCTCTGTGGTTCTTCCGTAAGCCTTGTCTCGAAATCTACCGAACTTAGCCTATAAGCCAGCTATGTCAAAAAGAAATGCCTTACTTTGACAAAAATTGTGTCACTGTTCTTTGTGAGAGCCGCACGTTTTATGATTTACTTTTGTTTTATCAAACCAGATTTATTTTGAAGCTACTGAAAACATTTGAAGAATAACAGAAATGATAACGAGCGTATGCAATGGTGGAGGACAGGCGCGGAGCCAGGGGGCAGTGGGGGCAATTGCCCCCCCGGCAAACAGAAAGTTCAACCAAAAATGTTCAGGTCAGTTAATCAAGCTTTTGATGTGTAAGACAAACAAATACTTCAGTTCAAATCAACGAAACTGGTTAAGGAACGTGTCCTTGTGCAGCTTTTAGCTGAACCTTATCAAAGCAGTATGGCTTACAAATTGTCTGTAATCAAACATTGTGTATAATGTGAATGCTGGCGAATTCATACCATGGTTGACCTTTACCTGAGGTTAAGCTCCTGTGAAAGATGGTGATAATGTAATACTTGTACAAACTTGTATCTAAGCGCTTATAGTCATTAACTGCAAGTAAAAACAAGGAGTATCGCTTTCTGCAGCTGTTTCTGGCGCAACAGCTTGCTGAATCCAACCTAATGGTGATGCAAAATTTCTTTCAAAACTATCAAAAAACTCCTCTCTGATATCTCTGGCGTGCTGCCAATACTGTATAATTTACCCTTGTCAGCAGCATCAACCGTAGCCTTAAGGACATCGTAAATTTTTGTTTTTGTATAGTTTAAAAAATATGGCGATGATATACGTTCTCCATGGCTTGAAGCTGAAATGTTGACTATGAAACAATCCAGTTTCAAATTCTTTTTATTACGCAATGAAGCCATATACACTGTTTGGTAACAATAGCATTCATTCTAGATATGATTAAACATGTGTAGTGTCTGTAACGGTTCAATCACAGATATGTGTAGCCTTAACGTTTTTATCAATGATTTTACATGCCTTGCCGGATAGTAAAAAACAGTTTTTTAAAGTAGGCGCAATCAGAGTCCTACCTGTACATAGTCTGAAAGTGTTTCAACTTTCATCAGATGTTAATTGCCACCCAATCCTGTAGCAAATTCACATTCAGTGAAATTGAA
>JGI24158J21664_10003796_pt1 | contig 19169 bp, 15 predicted proteins | sample Ectturendosymbi3_FD_21664 | JGI IMG/M metagenome (IMG submission 21664)
ACCCTGTTTGTGACGTCATAGCTATTCGTCTGGACAGCTGCTGTATTTCATTGAGTCCAGTGAAGCAGTTCTGTTTTAGTGTTAATCTACTCTGATACTTAAGTTGGTTGCAGGAAGTGACAATAGTGCAGGAAGTGACGACAGTGCAAGAAAAAAATATTTCCTCCCCACTTCCACCTAAGCGCCCGTCACGCATGAATGACATTGCGGACATGGAAACCGAAACAGTAAAAGCCCGGCACGTGGTCTATCGGGCCATCTTCGGCCGGGCCTGGAGCCCTAGTCCCCCACTATTAAAGCTTACCGTGATATGCTAACGACTTCGTCCATGAAGGAACATGTTTTCCTCGGCAAGAACGAACGTAGCTATTTTGTGGAAGAATTGTCATGGAAAGGTTTTATAAACTTTAACCGCTTCGTCTTCCACTACATTTGTTTTCATGAGTATTGCTTCATTGAAATCGTTTCATTCCACCCGAGACTCGTGTGTCGCAGACTAAGCGACGCCTTCACACAGCGATGCGCGAGAATGAGTCATTGTTAGATCAGATCAGTGGACCGCGACCGAAGACTGAACGAGACCAACAGAAGGTGAAGACCGTTCAATGTTCACAATGATTCGTGTTGCTTCATGTGGTGTTGCGTTGGTGGTATCTCGATTTGGGGAAGTTCCCATAAACAGGCCTGTGTGTACGAGTGTTGTGTGACGTAACAATTGGTAACTCAACTGCAGGTCTGCATCCTCCCACACGTCGTGTAGACGTTGGAAAACAGCAGGAAAAAAGCTGCTTTTAAAAAGTTGATTTTTAGTAAACTACACAGCCCGTCGCCACTTTATATGACAGATACGTGCAGCTCCTGTCTTGAAGTGTTGTAGCATTTTTTGATTATTTATATTATTAAAATGTGTTGTCTCCATGGTAGCGCTGACCATCTCCAGTGTTTGGTGTTTCCATCGGTGTTTGGTGTTTCACAGCTGGTCGTGAAGCAGCAGAAGACAGAGGAGGGTTTGCATCGGGCGGACGTCGATTACTTCAACTCTCTGATGCAGTTGGAGAGGGGGAGGCAGGAGTGGGAGGCTCTGAGCTTCGAATGCTGCGACGCATTAGAAGTGAGTTGCACTGACCACGTGTTGACAGGACAGGATGGTTGGGGGGTGGCAGAGGTGTATAGTTGCTGGTGTTGTCTTCAGTCGTTGATTGAACAAGACACATAGTTGGTGGAGAAAGATGAGTTTGCGCTCCCATCTTCCGGTGCCGATGTCATATTTTGGATTGATGCCAATTTGTTTGCCACACAATTTCCTGACTATTTGATAAAAGCATTCCTCCGACCTAGGTTCGTAAACCCATTTGAAAATTGACGCTGACGCATCAATGGCGGTATCTGAACCTTACTAGAAACAGTTTTTACATCTTATTTCCTGCGAAAGGTATCATGAGTGATAGGCAGGGCTACCATACCGTCCTTATTTCTAAGATTTGTCCTTATTTTGAAGTACTGCGTCGTAGAAGATACAACTGTCCTTATTTCTGAGAATGTCCTTATTTGTGACTTGCGTCCTTATTTTTTATTTTCTGTAGCGTAACAATTTTAAATTCGAGCAATACCTGGTAGACATACAGACCATTACTATCTCATCCTAAACATTTTGTAATCAAGTTTTTTGACGTCATAAAAGTAGTATAATATTGCAGCACAGAGACGTAGCGCACTATCAGGTAGTGTTAGCACGTAAGCCGTCTAATTTAGTTAGGGTTTTTATGAGAGCTGTTTTTGTAGCAACTAGAATTAATTCAAGAAATGAGCAACTGAAAACAACGTTTTCCGTGACGATTATAAGAAAGGTGTCGAGAATAAGACACAGCAAATGGTTCCTGGAGATAAATCGGAAAACTTATTATGATCTGTCGTTAGTCGTGCTAACACAAACAACTGTTTTCATTTTAGGTGATAAAATCAAATAGTGTCCAGCCGCCCGTATTTTTGTTTCTAGATCGATGGTAGCCCTGCTTATATGCAAATCATTTGCCTGCTTATATGCAAATCATTTCTAGCAATCTCTACGTTCGTTTAAAAGGAATTTATTCACTCGTTGAACAACGGTGAATAAATTAAATAACTTGATTGTTAATTATTTCAAAATTCCCTTAAAAGCATCGTGAGTCACACAAAATGCCCTCGTAGGCCACGTGTGTTTGTGACATTGCTTTATGGTCATTTCAGTATTCAGATGGAATAGCTGCGGTCTCTCAAAATGTCTCAATGGACGCCAACGTCAAAACCTTCAAAAAACCTGAGCGCATGTGTTGGCTTGAATAAAGTGTGTAGAGGTGGCCGGGTAGAGGCAACAAGGGCCTCGTGTTTACGAATTTTGAGTCACATGATGGACAGAGGTTGTTAGTTGTGTGCAAAGGATTTTTGTGTTGAAGTTGCGTGAATTGAGATGACCGTTGTTTCCATAAACTTAGAGACCCGCACACAAATACTTCTTGTCAAGCCCAGTAAAGCAGTTACTTTGCAGGGCTTCCACGTCAACAAGTGGAGAGACATGAAAAGTTAAGGATCGTACTTGACTCGCTAACCTAGTGCTTCCCAACTCGCATGAACTCGCTAACCTAGTGCTTCCCAACTCGCATGAACTCCCAACCCACTAACCTGAGCTTAACACCAAACGACGCAATGCATAAAATATTTCCGGGTTGCTATCGGCCGCAGCTCTTGTCGCGCGGACGAACTTAATTTTGCGCGTAAAGTTACTGTTGCCTCATTGTTGAAATCAATTTCGCAATTGTAACGCCATTTGCCCACAATGCTTACCATCTCTTGCAAAGTCATTTGCAAGTAAACCGATTGAGTTTGAGTAAGTTTTTCTAACATCCTAATATCTCGATAGTAATGTTGGATACAAAGCTTGCGGTTCCCTTACAATGCCATAGCGAAGCACCAGGATGTGACCACACCTCATGTGGGGAGCTCTGCTTTAGGCATTAACCCAAGCGTTTGAGTAGAATGCTTTCCAAAGCTTCGCGGACATCTTGGACATTCCTTTTTCTGGCGATCTTCTCTATGCTATTATGATGTAATAAAGGGCATCTATTTCAACCAGTTTCTGGTTGAGATCAGGGCGCACCAGTTGATGAGGATGACTGATCAGGATTGAAAAGTCTTAATCGATCTTGGCTTGGGCTGTTTTATTTCTTGGGATGATTGTTTATCTTAAGTTGTCGCTCAACTTCAAAGGATCATATTTTCTGAATATTTAACTGAACAACCACCATTTCATCAAAATATCCCTCATGACTCTTGCCTTCTGCACCAGATGCTGCTGTCCGATTGTACCTGATTGTGATGTACACCATCGCCATCGCCAATTATATGGCTACCATCGCCAATTATAATCTTACCTAACAATTATTATTGTGACGCAACAGGACATGGAGGACAACCGATTCCGAGCTCTGAGTGACGTAATCCAGAAATATACCGACAATCTCTATGAGATCCCATCAAAGACGAAGACGGTTTGTTTTTGTGACGTCAGCGATCAGTTGTTTGTGTGAAGAGCGTTCGCACCAGCTGAACCGTCTTCACGCTTGGCTGCTTTATTGAGACCTGCTCCTTGTTATTGTTAGTCTTCGAGAGGGCGGTGGTTTGTTACGTCATAATGGTGTCGAGCTGCTACCTGTTCAAAAATTCTTAGTGTCTTTGATGAGAAGCGGGTCATGACCTGAACTTTGACCCGATGTGGGTTGAAGGGAATGGTTGAGTGTTTTGTTTTGAAAAGCTGTTCCTGTTGTCATGGCAACAGCACGAGGCGACAAAATAAATTTTTACACTTGATTTTCAGACATGCAGAATAATCGACGAAGCTACTGAAAACTTGTCACCTCAAAAAGAAATTCTCGTTGTAGCCGAAAAACTGAAAGGAGCGCCCTATATGAGCGAACAATTGCTATGCGATTATTACGTAAGCGAAACGTTTTACTTCTTGTTACGTTTTTAAAGTCCACAAGTTTCGTTCCAGGTTAATTATCAAGTGTTGATTTCTAGCAATACATAATGTTGTGTGCTTGTTCCTTCACAAATTTGCAAAGATATTTCCAGCGTTGAAATGATTTTATATTTTAATTTGTAAAAAAGACTGCTTCCGTATTTTTCTGAAACAAGTTTTAAGCTTTTCAAATATGAAAAGATGGTGGTGATTGTTATAAGCTGCAACGTCACAATAACTTGTGAACATCCAGCAAGAAAACTTCAGTTGTCAAATGAACATCGATCGGCGTCGGAAGTCAGTGAGCAGGCTGCTTGACCGTTACGTCAGTGAACTGCAAAAGGAACGTTCACACAGGGATGGCCTTGAACGGCTCGGGACCGCGTCACGTGACGCAGATGCGCACAACCTCGCCGAGATCAGCAACCGCCTGAAGCAGGTTGTCATGGTTACGCTGATTCTTGATTTTTTGTTCGTGGCGATTCCTTCAATTGTGCGACACGTTCGTTGATTCTCAGTGAAGCGTATTAGTTGAAAGCTGTTAGAACTAAAGTCTTCTTCGCTTAAAGCTTCATGCCCCTCTGCAGGTTTCGATGTTATAAACAACTTGATGTATTGTTTCGTTGCGAGACGCAACATATTTTCGACTTCCTGTGTTGAAATTTTCCTGAATTGGAAAAGAAAACTTTTGTTTATTTCGTTTCATTTGTGGGGCGATGCTTTCAACCATTTATTCAATAACAGCTGTCACGTCACAATGGTTCTCACGTCATAACGCAATTTCTTTCCAGTCAACTGCCACGCTGACGTTTCTTGACGTCATCCGCTTCAAACTAAGTTGCACGATTGCGTCACTGGACGGGAATCCCCGACCCAGCCACCCACTTTCAAACAACATGGAACAACACACCGACAAACAGGTAGTGTGTTGTGTTGTTAAGAAAATTGGTTCTGGGATAAGAGGGGGGGTCGAGTTGAGTCATAAATCACTTTTATCCAAAGCATTGAGAAACTCACGCATTTATCGAATGTGTACATCCGCTATTCCAAAATTCATCCGCCATTCCGAAATCCATCCGCCATTGAGAAGTTGATCATCAGATTTTTCCGATGTACTACAGACTGAGGAGTTTAAACTGTACTCGTTGCAATTTGAACTAAATTATTTGGAAGATGAAAGTTTTGTAAAAATTATTTTTTGCAACAGTACTTGGTTTGTTGATTCGTTCTCTGATTGGCTGAAAAGAAAACTCTTGAGATGTTTACTGGAACCCAAGCAGAACATGAACAGATGCGTTAGTGTTGTAGTACCTACGTAAGCTTCCACGTCTCGCCAAACCTGTTCGACAGCTTGCTGCCAGTTTGCAATGACTGAAGCACAATCGTACATTCGCCTGCTGCCAGCACCCTTGTAATGTAAATAAACACAGCTTGTAATTGATTCCATGTTTTCATCTGTTTATTCAAAATCAATCAAATCTATGCTGAAGAATTTCAATTATATTCAAATGAATTGTTGGCGTAACCTGGTGTTGAACAACCGGCTTCTTCTCCGATTGCATTTTTTAAAAGTTCGTTGTCACTGATGCACCAACCCATGCATGAACCTTGCACCACAGGGTATCATGTATTCGATACTGAGGTTGAAGCCTGGTCAGGCCGAAGAGAAGATGAAGGAGATGAGTCGGGACGTTGACAGGCAATCAGGACGGAGCAGATCGAAACGTAAGTCGGGCCAAGTCCCAGAGTGACTTCATTTGTTGCTTCAGTGCGCTGTTCGGCTTTAAACGTGAAGCGTTTATGAGAAGCCAGCAAGGTTCGTGGTTGTGGAGGAACTTAACCTTTTAATGAATCATTTGCTAATCCGCGCACTACATCTCATTGTTTGCTCATAAAACCACCTTGTGTCGTCACGAAGTATGCGCAGATAGCAAAAGTACCGACCCGTTCACTGCCAGGTAAAGATCACGTGGTGTGCGGGTGACGACACATTAGCGCTTTGTGATGGCTCAAACGCCATTGTCCACCTGATGGGGGTAGTTGACCGCACTACAATGTTTGTATATTGTGATGACACAATGTTTATATTGTGATGACACTCGAAGACCCCTCTGAAATAAATGTCGCCATCTTGTCTGTCCCTTGCCACGAGTGCATTGTGTGCTCACAGCACATGCGGAAGTAACGTTTGAGATGAAGTAAATGATGACGTCATATCCATGCAGTGACTGTGGCATGGTTCAGGTTGTTCACTACTACCCAGTGGCATGTTTGCGTTGATCATCAATCTACACATTCAATCGTTGTGAACTTGGTGTAGCCGACTCACTCGGTGTGGGGCGGGAAGTTTGATTATGTCGTCATCCCATAATTTCGCGGTCGCCACTCCTCACTTATTCAAATCAAAACTAGATGACCTTTCCCCCCACCAGGAGTTGTGTCGCGTCATCAACCTTTAAACGCATGAGCAGTTCGTTTTTGATAGTAACGAAAATCCAGAAACACTTCTACCTGGGAATGCTCGGCACTCCAGTCTCACCTTCAGTTTGTACCTCAATTTACTTTCATAAACAGCAAATGCTTCCATTCTTAACTTCAACAAAACAAATTGACCTTGCAACCGTTATGTGGCCTTACGACCCAGCATGTCAGGTGGGAATGGGTAGTGGTCGGTTGTGACGTCAATGATTCCCTCCCCAATTATCTAAACCGGTGGTCCCCAACCTGTTCGGGGGTGGATTATAAACTAGCCAGGGTCGCTGCATTCCCATATTAAGATGAAGTAGACTTTTCCTGTTCAGTGGGGTCTAACAGTCACCCCTCTTTGTCAAACGGGGACCAGGGGTCACCCACGCTATCAAACGGGGACCAGGGGTCACCCCACGCTGAGTTCAGAAAATGGGGTGAAGGGGATGCTATGCAGGAAGCGTGTGGTTGTTGCTTGGCAACAACATGGCTGGGTTAAACTCTAGTCACACAATTACCACATTTTACCTTGTTTGTGACAAACTTATGCTAACAACAGTTTCAAACCGAAACACCTCTTACCTGGTCCTCTACAGTACATCGTATCGGTTTAAATTATGTGAAGGCTTGAGCTTATTATCGTTTAAGGGTCTTCCCCATTGATGACCAGCATAGACGCGGTTGAGAAGATTTTCGCAATTCTTCACCAATCCTTGGTTTTATTTTTTGTTAATCCACAAGAACTTGTGGGTTGTTGTTTAGTCCTGCAGTGTGGAGCTCCTTGCAGGTTTGTAACATAAAATATCAACTAGTGGCGGTGGGGGGGTCAAGTTGGTGTCGACTTCCCAGGGTTTAGGCATCCCACGGAACAATCAGAAAAAGAATTTGTTTTCATCCAAATCTTATAATTCTTTTTATTGAATGACGCAACAATGTGCAATTGTTACAGCATCAAAGAGCTCTGCGCCTGCGCGTCACCGTTCATCATCAGTTGAAGACCAACATCGCAGTAACAGTCATCACCATCATCATCATCATCATAAGAAACATTTTGAAACTGTCTCTGCTGGCACGGGTGAGTCCCCTGATGTGAGAACACCTCCACTCTGGTCTGAATGGCTTCAGAACCAGGATGTGGGGCCTGAGTCTGAAATTTGGGTTCCGGACCTACAGCCCTGCTTGAAACAAAAAACAGAGCCTCTGTTACATTCTGTGTCGTCACAATCGTGTATGCTGCAGCTCGCCCAATGCTAGTGTTATCATCTGCGACGAAACAATTTACCGTATTTATTAAGTCTAACGCGCGCCCTTCATTTTTTGATTGAAAATTGGTATAAATTTTTTTTTTTCACTTTTTCTCAGCTCAGACCAACATTTATGTTGCAACGTCGATGTCGTCCTTTACGTTGCAACATTTTGTATTATTACATCAGAGAGCCAAGTAGCGTTGAAACTGCAAGCAGGGAAGTTTATCTACAGCGAATTGTATCCATAGATACCATGCGGTAAAACGCTAACACGACAATTTTAGGAAGCGCTGTCCCATTTGACAGAAGCTCTGGTATACGAAAAGAACTAGGGCCGCATTCTACATCCAGGTCATTCATCGTGCAACGACTCATCGAATTCTAGAAAAGCGCAGCCGTAACGCAGATACAGCTGGAGTGAAAATTAGGCGCGCTGCCATCTTGTAACGAAGCCTTAAAGTTCTTTTTTTGACCAAATTTTGAGTCGCGCGGTTCGAGTGCTCGACCGGGTTTTTGTACCTGCGCTTTGCTGAAACAGGCTATACGACACACACCGTACTTGTGTGTTCTCTTGCGTATGACGTGTGTACTCATGTGCCCTCTGGCGGAAAGGCATAAAAATCTAAGACCTCGTTTATAACGCACACCGAACTTTGTGTTGGTGTTTGTGGTTTAAAATTTTGCGTGTTATACTCGAATAAATACGACAATTCGCACAGGCTTTTCCACGCGAAATAATACATTTTGAAAACTTTGCAGAAACCAGAGTGTTTTGATTCAGATTAAATAATTTTTAGTGAAGCACTGTTTAACTTCGTTCCTTTTTCCGCTGAGTCACTCCTTTTTTCACTGAGTCACTCTTGTCATGTTTTGAACTGCTTCTCCTCCAATAACTTTAATGATTATGTGAGATTGTGACGTGACAAACGCTTATTGTTCTGAGCACACTTGCAAGTGAGCAAACAATGTACAAGAGTTGTTCAAAGCCCTGACCTTGGAATTTATTGAAGCGTGGTGGATTTGTTGAGCGGTAACACAGGAATGTATCGTCGTACTCATGATCGTAAAGATGCAACATGATGTGGAAGATGCTTCACCATGAGCAGTGATGTTCAAATTTTCGCAGTGCTTTGTTGCGTTGAAACCACAACCGAAAGCGACGATTTGCGTTTATTATGTACGAAATTTAACATGTTGTCTCTCGGCTTCTGTCATCACAAATCTACACCGTCTGAAAAAAGGGCAGAAAATAGTTATTTACACGAGATTCTTCAAAATATCTTCGTATGATGTTTAAAACATTTTGAGGTACACTGTAACTAGTTTACGACAAGCGTGAAATAAAGCAAGCGCTTATGAGATCATAATCAAGGACTCGCTCCCCCCTCCTCCCCACGCGATCCCGCAAACATCTTTGATTGTTAGGTAAGTGTATGCAGATAGTTGCGAAGCATTCATCTTGCAGCTGTAGCTGGTTTGTGGTCACGGAGTGGAGCTTTGACACTTGTCATTATACCAGATGCACTGGTCTGGAACCAACAAATTATGCGAAACTAACGATGCGTGTCATCGCCATGTTTTTATTATTGACTTTTGTGACGTCACATACCGTACTATTGTTATTGTCGCTTCGTCACATACACGTTTCATCAGTTGCGTTGCTTGTTTCCGTGGCAACGGTTTCAATTCTTGCCCACGCAGGTGCGCGGATAGAAAGAAAGAAAAGCGACACTCCTTCCTCCTCCTCCTCCGTGCGTGCTCCTGCTCCCACTCCTCCTCTCACCCCGGTGGCGTCGTCCAATCACAGTATGTCTTATTATTACTCCATACAAGTACAGATTGTTATGTAATAAAGTACATTTTCTGCATTGAAAAAAAGTCGTGCACATAAGATGTTCCAGAACTTTCCCACAAAACGTTTAGATTCGGATATCTGATGAATATTTGCAAATGTTTATTGTGGGGGGTGGTTGTGTTTTGATTGGGGGGGAATTGTAGAGACTGATTTTCTTGGCCAGAGTATGTTCAATGCATTACACCGACGTTTCCGATAATATGAAAACAGTTATGGCAGATGTTCTGCATCGAAACTAATTATGAACTTATAAAATTTCATGTTATTAATACTGTAGTATGGGGGGGGTGGCGTTTGTGATTAAAGCTCCTCCCACAGCGGATTCATGAGGTCATCTTATGTGCAGTTGGATATCGTGTTGCTGACGTCACTAACTGAAACGTGATATCCACACTACGCAACCTATGAGGTAATCGGAAATCTAAAGTAGTTGGCCACGACAACTGGGGGTGCACGCACCTTTTGGGGGGCTTCCGGGCGGGATCGCATGAGTGCAAAGATTGTATATCAGAAAAATGTTTATTTTACCGGTCTTATTACTGTATAAAAAATAGCATCTGAATCGTTGGAAAAAATAAAAAAAATTGTGCGTGTTGCTATGGCAACAGTTATCCGGAATGTCAATAAACGAGCAAGTTAAAATAATTTCCCTGGTGGTGTCCATCTTCCGCAGCCAAATACATCAACAATCCACAGGACTTCGAAGCGGAACCGTCTCTATGTTTATTTTGCATTGTACGAAATTTCCGGCCCTGCGCATGTCAGGGTGATGTTTTGTGACATAATTTGCGCAGAAGTTTATTGGAAAACTGGGTTTTTGCTCAGGAAGGGGCAACATTTGCGGGGGCAAGTTGTGAAACGATAGAGAAACATTGTTCTAGAACTTCTTGATGTCCCTTTCATGTTTCCGGTTTTGAAGACAGCGATGTATGTTGACGCAGTAAGAGGTCTGATGCTCATCACCACTGATGGGGGGGGCGGTTCACAATCACTAATTACTGGGTATCCTCCCACTTCCACATCACCCGCCACTCAACATAGCCAACACCTGTTGCTGGGAGAATTTGTGACGTCAGAATGGTCGTGGGTGATGTAACAAAATGGGAGCAACAACTGAGCTTCGGCGGAACATCTGCTTTGTTAAAACACAATGGCCCTTTGTTCGACAAAAGCTCTGGTTTCACTGAGTGCGAAATGCAATCATGTCTTATTTGGTCAAAGGCTATAATGCAGCGGCCATCGGCATCTGTTAACCCCCACCGACCTCGCCCCACCCTCTGACGTCATCAGCTGATGTTTTGTTGCAGTCAACGACGCGAGCCCCCCAGCACCACCAGCAGCCACTGTGCTCTGCACGTGCATGGCGATATACGACTACAAACCAACCAGGGATGACGAACTCGCCATCCGCGAAGGTAGGATGGTTGCTATGGTGATGATGACGTATCGACCGGCAGCTGACGTCACGCCTGTCTGCTGTGCAGAGGGCATTGTCCACAACACAGACACTTGAAAACTTTACAAACGCGTGGTTTATAAATTGTTTGATTTTTAATGCAAGTGAGGGTACTGTCGCACCATCGCATGTGTGGGTTTTGTTGGAATCATTGTTCAGTTGTAGTTTTTGTACGAACACGAGTTTCCTCTAACATGGCTGAAGATGTTGCTATTCTAAAATAAAAATCGAAAATTCTTTCATCATCTTCAACAACAAATCGATTGATTAGTCATGCGGAACATGAGAAATTATATTGGTTTTTATGTTCCGCATGAGTAAGCTCCAAGCATCAGCCATCAACTTGCGAACCATTGTTTTTCAGGTGACATCATAAAGGTTTTTGAGAAAGGTGAAGATGATTGGTGGAGAGGGGAAGTGGGGGGGAAGAGCGGACTTTTTCCCGCCAATTACGTTGATGTTGAAATCAATGTCTGATAAATTCTCTCGAATGTTGATGAAAGATTTTATGAATTATCGCTGCCTTTGATATCGGTTGCACTTCCTCATCCAGAGTCCGATAGATCTAATCATCTTATTTGTTTGATTGCGCCTTATCCCCCCACAGTGTGATTTTCTCTACATCCGGGACATACACAGCGTACGAATCCGATGAATGGAAATATTCTGATAATCCCTGAATGCATTTTATGATCTAATCGATGAAGCGGACAACTTGGCAAACGCTAAGTTTTAGTTGCTGCCATTATTTTGCCGGTCATGATGTTGTGAAGTATCTGTTGAGTTGATGCAAAACAACTGAACATCAACAAACAATTGATCGATTGAATGTAAACACTTGCCCTGTGATTTGGTCGCCATAGCAACATCACCCAGTTTTGCCGCCAGAAGTACGTAACAATGTCGTTTATTCCGAACAGTGGCAGGTTTTAGAAAAAGTTCTGCAATAAACCTGAAAACTGGATGATGGCAAAAGCGTGTTGTATGTCATAGACATCCTCCCCCGGGGTAGTTGCTCAAGGAGGGGAGGCAAGACCTTAAGATAACGATGGCAGTGCTTCATCTCCCTCTCGGGTTACTGACCCTGACTCGCATACCCCTCCGGCAAGTTCTCATCAGATCCATGCAGTATGTGTTAGTGACGTCACAATACGAAGAAGCACGTAGTTGCAGCATTTTGATAAAATATAATTTTTATGATAAAATTTGTAATCTCGTTTGATACGTCGCCGCCCGACCGAATAGTCTTGCGTCACTGTATTGTGACGCTAAAAGCGATAACGTCATCGCTGTGGTTGCTGTTGGTGCCGCTGCTGGGATGGGACATTTCGGCGATAAATCGGTCGTAAAGACATACTTTTCACGGGAACGCTTTTCTGTTTAACTTTAGGGTTTAGTTTCAGGGCAAACAATCATCCATTTGTAATCTAACCTTTAAAGTGCAGTAGAATTCGTCCATAACGACCGTTCGCCATGAGCGACGGTTCTTCGGTCTCTTGAAGTGATGTTTTGGGCAATTCTGTTGTGTTTCAAAAACACATTTTTCGTATAAAACAATTGCGACCACCATCGCCGAACTGCCGCAGACCCTGCCAGTGCTGCGTTGTAGTGAACAAGTATTAACACAGTGATCATGGCGGGTGGACTCTACTGTTTCCTGAAACCGTGGTTTCTGGAAAGACTGCCAGCTTAGTTTCGAACTTGTCAAAGGCGCAGTCTGGCTGCAACAATGTCCACTGCGTGTGCAACACATGTGCTGCGTATGCGACACATGTGCTGCGTATGCGACACATGTGCTGCGTGTGCAACACATGTGCACTTTTCATCGTGTTGGTTTTCCCGGACATAAGTTTAAGAACACAAGTGCTGATCCGAGGGTGGCTGAGTTTTTATGGAAGAGTTCGTCGCAAATCAGCAGCTGCGGATGACTTCATTCCAGCGGATCTGTTCTGATCACTCAGTGTTGTGGGTGATCCAGTGTTGTGGGCGATCCAGTGTTGTGGGCGATCCAGTGTTGTGGGTGATCCAGTGTTGTGGGTGATCCAGCCCAAAATTTTGGGGAGGGAAAAAAATTATTTTAGGCGAGCAAAAGTATTTTGTTTGGGATGTCGCTTCTTAAAGCACAACAAGACTAGATATTGTAAAAATTTGGGATGCATGGCCCCCTGGCTACACCTGTGTGGGCCAGAAAAAGCATTTCGAAACTCCACCGTGGCTGAGTTACTAGTTACATGCATGGATTATTTTTGAGACGAACAAAATTAGACAGCTTTGCAATTTCTTTTATTCTATTGTTTGTAACTTGAGCTACCTGAAACAACTTGCACGGGAAACGCAAACGAAAGGTTACGAACTGTTTTTTGTTGTTTTTATGGGAATTATGTTTATTCACTAAAACAAATCTGATGTTGACTGAGAGCTATTTTTGTTTTCCACATTTCCTGCTCTCTTTAGGATGAAAATAAGTTAAATACACGAATTTCAAGTGTTTTTTTCTTCAATCTCTCGCCCTCATATGTGTTTGGTTATCGTTCCAGACTGAAGAAGCTCCATTTGCAACGTAATGGAGAAGCCGGTCATGCGTAGCGCTGACAAAAAGAGGTGTGGGAACGCCGTTCCCACTACACCTCATGCCAGTGGCGATTCGGAATTAAAAAAGTGGGGGGCACTGCGGGGCCAAGGAAAAAGCAGGGAGGCCAGTATAAATGTCTATCTTTCATGGTGATTTTTCATTGTTTTGAAGATTAAGTTGCTATGATTTACCCTACCAAACCCAACATAGGCTTGTGAATATCGTTAAATATGAACTATCGTTATTATTCACTAGAGAAAACCTAAACGCCACTGCAGATGCAATCACACACGTGTACTGCTATGTCGAATATTCTGTGCTAGCCATGCAACTTCCACAGCACTACACATGTAAAACGAAATATCATTTTCCGTACACAATTTTGCCGACTCCATAGGAACGAAAACAACCTCAGAAAAGTGAATACAATTCACATGAAAGCAAAATGGTTCCAACCACGAATTCCATCTTGACACAGAGACAAGTAGGCTATTGATGGAATATTAACTAAAAAAAATAAAAATAAGTCATCTGCCAACGGATTGGTGGCTACTGACTAATCCGTTTTTGTGGTAGCTTATGGACATTTTGTGATTGTGGTGTAACCACAACAATGTTATGCAACTGCTACTACGAGTGTAATGCCATCTGCAGCCTGGATATGGTGAGGACTATTCAATGCAGTTACAGCAGCGGGGTTTGTAACATAGCAGATAGGCATACATCGGCGTCTGTGACGTGCACCTGATACAAGATGTAGCAGCAGCAGGCGTAAAACGCAATTGACATAATATTCCCAACAAAGGAAATGTTTTCACTAAATTCCGTTTTTGAAAATCTCTCGTGTGAAGCGCTGACGATGGGAAGAGTTGCAGCTGCCAGCAACAATCAAACGCAGCTTTTTAAGTAGCTATAAATGAAATAATGTTCGAGTGATGTGGGCAGCTTCGACTCCTTCCGAAACAAATGCTTTGCCAAAGTGATTTAATGTTTTAAATCGTTTTCACGAAATGAATATGATTTACGAATTCTTTCAATTGTTTTTCTGATAGAAATGTTTGATCTCCTGGGCAAAGAACTGAAATACGCGAAAGACTTACCTTTGAATCATTACAGAAAACCTGTACCATATTCCATGAGGTTGCAGGACATGTGCAGGCAAGGCAGGCGCTAGGTGGTTGGGGCTCCCAACGTACAATACATTGCTTTTAACACATAGTGTTTATGGAAACAAAAACATCGATTTACTTTAACAAATGATTATGAAAAGCATTTTCTACAGCATCAACACAACTTATAAAGCAGGCAGACTTAGTGACTTTTTCCAAGTTTTTAAACATGCAAATGTTTTTGTCAACTCAGTCATATCTAATACTTTAGCAGTTCCACTTTCAATAGATACAATTGCCAGATTTGTCAGCATTTCTTCAGTCATAGTTGATCTGTTAACCGTTTTGATTAGCCTCAACTTGCTGAAGCTCCGTTCAGCAGTATTGCGTACAGCAACAAGCGGCAAACTTTTGTTAGAATGGCCCCAAGCCCCCTATTCATTGGCGTCCGCAGAAACCAGGGGAGGGGGGCAACGTCGACACTTTGCTTATACTTTTCAGGTTGCTGACGATGATGTTCACAAAGCGCTTTACCCATTCTATGCAACAAGAAATTGCTCCATTTTACGGCAGTAGTCATAAAAAATGCAGTTCGTTGGCAGCAATAACCTGGTGTATTGCGATAAGTTACAAAATAGACTATCTGCAGATTTTTCAGGCAGAGTACCTTTTTACAAAAAAGCAAATTGCCGTGGTCTTTAACAAAACCACAATTAACGTATGCCTTTATTTTACCTAGCAGGACTTGCCATCATCACTTAGAAAACAGAGCTGCAAACGTCCAAGATCTCGTCCAAAGCAATCAAACAAGCTATCGATAAATCCTTGCTTGTCTACTGACTTTTTTACGGTGAACGCTCATCCACATCAAGGGCATACGCAAGGGTGGATGGGGTGCAGTGTTCCCTCTAAGATTTTTGCAAGTTGGCTGGTGTCCAAAAAGTGCGTCAAGATCAAAAGAAACTTAGGCGCCCTTGGTAGATTTTCCTAAAATGCGTCCATTTTCGACGAAAATACTTTTCATCAACGATTGTTGGTGAATGACTAAAAAAATGCAAAATGATCTTCACTTTTTCCAACACGTACACACATAAGATTTTCTGATAAACGAACAATTCTCTCAGGGGTTACCCTGCATACGGTCCTGAATGACAGTTTTTATAGATATTTCTGGCCCCTGTCCTATGCCCGTATAAAGGATCCAAAAATACCCATAAAAAGTTTATTCGAACAGCTTTCATTATTTCTATGATACTGTTATATCGAATTTCCGTTTGTGAGTTGTTTTGAACGCAGTCGCTTCTACCTAACAACTACGCCTGCCAAATAATCTTGTCTGTGTTTCCTCACACCAACACTTCGCTAGCCACAACAATTGTCAACAATTCATCTTAAGGACAATCATTGAAATCCTTGCGGTAGAATTTGGTTTAAGAGCACTGTATTCTTAAAGTCCAACGAAGAAATCTTTTCACAACGACGAAAATTGACACCAATATAACGAAATAAAACGTTTTGAATTTAAAATTTCGATAGCTACGCACTCGTACGACGCAGATAACAAGCAATTTAAATATTAATCGTAGTATTTTATTAATTACTAGCTGGGTATCGCAACGAGCTAAAGCCATCTTATTTTTTATGTGTACTCACGCTTGTAACCATAGTTTTCCTAATCTTGGACAGGGTGACGCAGATTCGCTCTCCAACGGTTCAGTTAAAAGTCTCACACACTGTCTAGCGGGTGTGGTTCATTTTTATAGCTTTTAGTTAGCATCAGACTTTTTCGTTCTTCATTAGTTAGGTTTGACAAGTTGGGTATCCTGAAAACATCTTGCGAGTTCGTTTTAGTTTGTTTGTGGCATATGCCATTAATTTATGATGACATTCAAGGAAATTGGAAAATATTCTTGCTTGGGTTGATTTCCTGGCTTCATGTGGTCGCTTATATAAAATAATTACCTGAAGTGTTAAGGCGACCGACTTTGATAAATAGCAATGTTGTTCAAGATTATCATTCTCACTTATCATTGTCGCAAAATCCTATTAGTAATACACTTATTTGTTCTACTTAAAGGATTTTGTCAGCCTTTTCATATGCTTTGCAAACTGCAACACCGGTTGCACCCTACGGGCGGTAAACATGTCAATCACCACGTAGTTAGCCAGAGTTGAACTGTTTTTCAAGCATCCTGTTATGCTAAAGGTCGAAGTCCTTTTATCACTTTTGTCTAATTATCTTGTCTTGGGGTTTAACATCTATACCTAAAAGCGTTGAAAGCAAAAAACATTTCACCAAACTCAATTGATTTGTTACTGGTTGCACTAAGTTACTTTACAAAATGCATTCAACGATGTCACAACATAATAAGTAATTTTCAAACAGCGATATAATATTGCAAAACTTTCACAACTGTGATACACTGCTGCTTGTACTTGCAGCTGACTTTGCATCATGTCCTTCTTTTATCACCACAAAATGATACAGATACTTTTGACTCAAACAAGCACATATCTAGTTGGTTTAGCTTCTTCATCACTTGAAAGTTCCAACTCGAGCATATCATCGGCTTCACTCAGGCTTGCGTAGATAGCCGCTCGAGTAATTTTTTCCAAACTAAAGTCAATTGGCCAAGAATAGCATTGCTGTCCTTTTAGGTCTGGCGTTGGGTATATATCCGTCACATAAATGCATCCGCTTCTTGCTCTCATGGTCACTTCATAAACACCAGAGGTTTGTTCATCAATAATTTGCAGTCTTATGTCTTCTCCTGGTCGTAACTCTCGTTCAGTCCATGAACACAATAAAGCGATGACTTGTTCTTCAGATAGCAATTCAAAAGGCGTTGAAAGTGTGCTCCAGTATATCACACCAAACGCGGCTAGTATCGTTCTAATGCTCTTGCGATCTTTTTTCCTTGCATNNAAAAGTTCTATAAACGACATTTTTGACATTTTTCAACTATACCTGTAACGACATAAGTTCACTACACGACATACACGCATAAAACAACTCATGATGCTTATCTTTTGCCAAAAACTCTATTTCGATAAAAAGATTTCTTCTCCTTATTTTTATGCATTAATTTGGTAGGAATGTTGCTACTTTTCATAATAATTTTTGGTGATAATTTTCACCGGCTAAGCATCATGTGTTTATTTACATAGTAGTACAATTGAATCCTTTGACTATTGAGGTTAAGTAATTTCCATACTTTAACGTCCTCGCTAGTCAAGTGCATGTTAGCTAACAAGCAACTTTGTCACATCATAACGGTGTATTCGTAGCCGTGTGATCGTATCATATTAGAACGATTATTTACATTCGTTCCACACTGACTAACAGACATGTATTTTTTGTGAGTTCAGCTTCTAATTTAAGCGTTCCAGCGTCTATTGTCACCAACAATATGGTTCTGACTTCATCAATGCTCGCAGATTCTTGCAGTTGAATTGATTCTCGCAACCATCCAATTAACTTCACAAAGTTCGGAGAATGACAATCTTTTTTAATAAAGCCTTTTACATCATCATAAATGTTAGTTTTGTGTTCATAAGCATCATAAATTGCGAAAAGATTGTCCATTTCTTACTATTCTGTATACAAAAACAATCCTTTCAATACATTTAAATGATTCACTTATAGAAATTTATCACACACGAGTACTCTTTAATTCATTCTCGGGCATTACTATTTTCTGGGAACCCCAATCATCAATTGACACGTCTTCTAGCTCATTCATGTTATGGCTTGAAGTGGCCATAACACAGTTCTTGTCTTTGTTGTGCATTGCTTACTGTCGCACTAAACCAGTGGTTTTCAACCTTTTTTGTACCGTGACCATTACAGCAAACCCCATATAAAACTCAAATAAAGCAAATGTAATACAGCTGCGTACACAAACGATGTACTGATGACCCCTCCAAAAATATCATTTGACAGATTTCCGGAAAACAGCATAAAAGCGAATATCAAACAACAAAGGAATTTTACTTTGTCTCTTTTTCCCAGATTGATTTCAGGTTAGCAGCTGAATCCTGCGTCCGAAATCTGAAAATGGTTTGTAGCATTCTGTCTGAAGTACGACTGAGTTAACAGTGTGTTGGTTAGCACTATATCTGAAATAGCCTAAGCAACAAACATTCCTAGCCCACTAGCTATCAAAGATGAGCACGGATCAGGACTGAAGCCAATTTTGGCCGGATGAGGACCGGATCGGACTTCAATTTTTTTTCAAAATTGGCGGACAGGACTGGATCGGACTGAGAATTTTTTTTGTTTTTATGTGATTATTCTGAAAATATCAAAAATTTTAGTTGTGATCCGATTACACAGGTTTGCTAAATGGTAGTGCACACTTTGCCATCTAATGCAAAAACTCTGCTGGGACTATTTTGCAATTCGAACTTTATACTCCTTGTGTCTATTTTCCCTCATGAGGCAAAAGCACTGCTGGAAACATTTTGCCT
>JGI24158J21664_10003797_pt1 | contig 19166 bp, 15 predicted proteins | sample Ectturendosymbi3_FD_21664 | JGI IMG/M metagenome (IMG submission 21664)
AATAATGTGTGGTTGTAATTTGAAATAAATAGCTTTTTAATCAAAGTCACAATTGAAATTTTCATGGGTACACATCTTTTTGGGTCACCCTTGTATAAGCAGAAGGCTTGGAGCTCAATTTTGGCTGAGTTTCGCTGTTCTTCAGTCAAAAGCACTTGGTACTCCGGATCAAGGTAAGTTGCAGCCAACACTGGTGGAATCATATAAGTGAGTTTTCTCGTTCTTTCATGCGTTCCACCAGCATCGTTGCTGGTGGAGTAGAAATACGCTCTTACGATAGCATGGTTAGTTGCCAATGACCTAATGTCTTACCTGGGGTGAGCGCACTCTCTTGGAGTTTTGTAGTGAGTGTGCGTGCTGAGGTCAAAGACTCCACAGATTTTTCAGTCAAGCTGGGTTCAGAGCGCTGTTACTCAAATTTACAAATGTGGTACAAATATCGGTGAAGCTTCACCATCAACCGTAAAAATTATGATCTTTGACATACTTTTGGTTTCCATTATATTTTTACGAAATGCAATGTCGGCAAATTATCGTCGCATTTAAGCTTATTATTCGATTGTTTTTGCGTACAGCAGAACACAGGTGTGAGCTAAAGAAGTAAGTGAACAAGAGCTATACAAAGCTATCTACTTAGTAAGTGAAGCTGAGCGTCGCAATGAAACATTTTACTGCACTGGTGCGCAACGCTAAACTCGCTTTCAACAAGACACTTCACATCACGTTTGAAGTGTGATCTCAAAAGCTGACATAAGTTACTAAACCTACTTAGCATACGGTATTGACAGTGGCAACAGAATTCGCTTTAATCAATCTGGGTATGACTAACTTCAACTTACAGAAATGTGACGAAACAGATCCGAAGGAATCTGCCTAACATTACACAAAGTATCTGAAACAAAACGAGTCTACTAGTTGCCACGGCCAGCGAGCACACCTTTACGGCTCGCTTACAAAGAGCAATGATAGTTTCTCTTTTAGATATTACAACTCAAAATAATCTAAATTATTTTGTCAGAGGATGCCATGTCAAGTCTTCGATTACAATACGACATTGCTGGCAATGCTAGCAGTGTTGCCATTTTAGTCTTTTTAAAACCAAATCTGGTTTATTTTTCAATCGTTTGGTTTATTTTTTTGCGATTTGGTTCATAGTTTATTTTTTTATTCTTTGGTTTGTTTTTAGTTTTTTAAAGATGTTTTTTTTTTTTTTTAACCAACAAGAACAAGTACTCTACAACCGTTGACATGTCATGTAGTTGCTTTTTTGAGTGCAAGACCTTATTTAGGTTATGAAACTGAAATTTTGATGAGAGACATGCTTCTGATCCAGACGAGGAATCTGTGAGAAATCCAAACGATGTCTCCATTTCACCTTGTGCCTATTTAAGAAAGTACATGATACCAACTCATTCAAATATAATAAGGGAAATGTAATTGATGTCTGTTTCAAATGCTTTATGCAGCATTATAGGACCTTTAATTTAGTTGTTGAATAATTTGGGTAGAAAGTGAAGAAAGTGAAGTCATTGGGAAAACTGAATAGCCTACTAGTGGCAGAATTTGATAATTGTCCATTGGCAAAATGTTACTGACACAGTAGCATATTGGACTGAAGTATGCTTGTAGGGAGATGCCATTGGGGAAATCCCATACGAAAATCTGACTGTTTTTGCTCAATGTATATTATGTAGCCAATACCACACTCTAATGCAGAAATGGAACGAGTAATCGGCCAGATAAACGTTGCAAAATTTAAATTGAACAACACAATGAGTGAAGAACTAATAAATGCAAATTTGCATATCAGGACTGGATTGAAAAGAGAATATTATAAAGCATGCTATGATTATAACTGAGATTCAGAAGCAGTGACAGTGTGAAGTTTTATTGGCACTAGTTTGGTGTGCAATGAAAACAATACTGCTGAAAGATGTGTTAATGCAGATAACTGTGGCTGTTTTTGTAGAATAAGATCACAGTTTGCATACTTTCATCATTGTTCTTTGTTTTTTCTGTGTGTTTATTTCTGCTTCAGTTTCATTTATTCTGGTATTTTTTCAGGCTCATCTAGTTTATTTTAGAGAAACCGAGGTGGCAGCACTGAATGCTAGCGAGGTTGCTATCTCGTCTTACACAATGACAGGCTGGCAGCACGGAAGTAAACATGCGGAAGTCTGACGACAATGTCCCCTGTCCCCATGAGAACAGAATCAGAATAAGTGACCCCATTTTTGCGTCGACATTACTGTTTGTGACGGAGATTACCAAGAACGCCCTCAGTTTACGAATTACTGTTCTTGTCGCATTCAGACACTGTCTGCTAATATGTTCAACTGAATGAAAAACCACCTTCAGCAACACCATGTCAAAATGTGGAAGTATGGAATTTGTATGGAATATGGAAGATTCATTCCATTCCATACATCAAATCTTCCATTCCATACTTGAGCCATTTCATATTCCATACCCGTTTTTTCCTTCCATTCCATATTCTATTCCATACCATAGTATGCCCTGGTTGTATACAACCGACAAAGCATTCAGGGCATGAACATTAACAGAAAGTGGGTGACATACAATGAAGAAAACAAGACTTTGCATTGCTCCTTTTGTTTGATGTATGCTCCCAAGAAGAGTCAAAATATGCAGACGATCCAGGGCTGTTCTTACTGGAGACACATCACAACAAGACAGTTTGAACATGAAATGAGCCACTGTCATAAGCATTCCACTGATGCATATTTTCTGAAAACTTGTGAAAGATCCATCAAGCACATTTTGTTAAAGGAACGGATTCCCTTAAGAACTCAACAAGTGCTTCAGCGTCGCTCTGTTTTAAAGTGTGTAATTGATGTAATATTTTACATTGGTTTTCAAGGCTTGCCTTACCGCAGCAAACATAGAGAAGCTGTTGCAACTGTATTTGATGAATGTAATCATGACAATCGTGGGAATTTTCTAGAGTCTGTAAAGCTTCTTGCAGAATACAATTCACACCTGCAGGCACATTTGCAGAAGGTGATTTTGTAGGGCAAACAAAAAGATCCATCTAAGAAAGGGCGTGGCAAATTTGTAACCTTTTTAAGCAAAACAACTGTGAATAAGATAATAAATATGATTTCAGACATGGTCAAAGACGAAATTGTGAAGTAGGTGAAAGATGCAGGGATGTTTTCAGTACAAATGAACTCAACCCAAGACATTTCTGCCCATGATCAGTGTGCCAATGTCCTTAGATATGTTGTTGCGGACAGAGCTAAGGAAAGACTAGTTCGCCTGCTAAATGTGGATAATTCAAGTGGAAAATGCTTGCACACCGTGCTACGAAATTCACTTGCAGAGATAGGCGTGACACTGGAACAGTGCATTGGAGATTCATTTGATGGAGCAGCTAATATGAGTAGTGTTTACTCTGGTCTTCAGGCACTTATGACAGCAGCTCGCCCAAGTCACATCCATACTTGGTGCTATGCACATGTTCTGAATCTGGTGATCAGTGATGCAAGCAGTGTGTGTGTCGTAGCAGTTAGTCTTTTTGGTCTGCTTGCTGAACTATCTACATTTTTCAATAATTCTTACAAAAGGATGAAGGTCTGGGAAGAGTATGTGCAGACAAAACCAGGAAATAAGAAACGTCTAAGACTAGAGCGAATTGGTCAAACTAGGTGGTCAAGTAGAGGTAGAGCACTTCGTAAATTGTTTGGCAGCTACACAGGTCAGTCATCAGAATTTTATTCAGACCTTCTGATCATCCTTCAGCAAGTAATTGAAGCACCTGAATTCAAAGGATCAGTTCGCTATGAAGCACAGAAATTGAGTGAAAACTTGCGCAAATTTGAAACCATCTTAATGGCATTTACATTCATCCGAATTTTTGATATTACCACACCAGTGTCAGATTATCTGCAAACATCATGCCTAGATATCATGCAAGCTTGGCGCATGATTAACAAAGCCACTTAAAATGTTGAAAAAATCTCAAGAGATTTTAGTGGCATTTTTGAAACAGCATTTAATTTTGTTGTTCATGCAAATTTGAAATTAGAAGAGGTGAACATTACTGTGCCTAAGAGCTTCTCAACCATCAGATCTGGTCGCTCAGCACCAGAATGTATCACAGACCAGAAAAGAAATTTTGAGGTTTCATCCCATAATGCAGTAACTGATGCTGTTCTCTCCTGCATGCGAGCTAGATTCTCGTGTCATGAAAAATTCTATAAGCAGATTTCCTGCTTTGACCCAAACAGGTTTTCTGAAATCTTGGCACCTCCACAAAATGCGGAGCTAGGTTTGATTGCTAATGCAGTACCAGAAATTGACAGAGTGGCACTACAGGATGAACTTATTTCATTTACGTCGAGCTACAAAGAACTGAAGAAGGGACTGCTAAAGAGTATGAATGACAGTGAAAATGATTCAGGCAGCTTGGAGTCAGAGGAGGAGTATACAAAAGTTGATGAATCATCTGCCAAGAAAACATGTAAGAATTGTTTGTCATGTGCTTTCAAGCTGTTATCAGAGTACAGGCTGTGTGCAGCTGCATATGAAAATTTATACGCAGGATATAAATTCATTGAAACACTAAGCGTCACACAGTGCACATGTGAAAGATGTTTTTCTATACTGAGACTGCTGAAAACAAGGCTGAGGACTTAACTAACCCAGAATAACCTGGAGTCACTTATGCTAATTGCTATTGAAAAAGATATTGCAATTAAAATCAAATCAAACAAAGACAAAATTATTGATAAAATTGCAGAATCCTCTGCTGAAATGAGTACAATGTTGTCACTATAATCTGTGAACGTCTGAAATGAGTGCATTTTGTATATCAGGGGTCGGGTACCTCTGGTTAAGGGAGCCATGAAACCTATATGTTTTTAATTGTGTTTCCATGAGAGCCATATAATATTTTTCAACATTAATGCAACGAACTTACTAACTAAGGTGTGCATTTTTAAGCAAAATCACCAATTTTAAACAATGGTAAAGGTCTGAAATTTCTCTTTGATAACATGCTTCTTACTGTTAATGCGAATTCTGGTGCTGTATGATGTTGCTGATGGCTTTGTAGGAAAATTACAGAAAAAGTTTCATACGTAACAATTGTGTTCAAAAAATATCAAGCGAGCCAGATACCGTCATCAAAAGAGCCACATCTGGCTCGCGAGCCATAGGTTCCCGACCTCTGGTTTATATGTCAATTCGTTGTAATTAAATGGAAATTTTGTTTGACATGTCATTATGCTTTGTTGTTACTATCAGCATGTGTCCACGAACATCTTCATGAGCTTGAAGTTTTCAAATCATTTTATGTATATAAACACATATATATCATAAACTAAAGCCCTTACTTAGATATGCCAATATGCACAGTTCGCCTGCTGCACGGTCTCTACATCCGTCTTTTAACTGTAAAAAGCGAGGGAGGGGCCCATTGTATTTTCTGCCCGAGGGCGTATAACACTCTGAGTCCGCCCCTGAGACAGATGGATCCGTTCGAAAAATTCGCGAGTCTCCCCATCAGCTAGCCACAGCTAGGAGACCAGACCCCACGTTGCGCCCGCTAAGCTGGGGACAGCGTAGAGCTTAATCGTGCATATACGGTACGTGCATTATTTGGTACTTCGTACATTGATGTCACTCAAGCATTGCAGCGCAGTTCGAAAGAAAGTAATCTAAAAGGAAAATTGGTATATACGTTAGCTGTTACAGGAGCTGTGGATTTAATTCTGAATATTTCATAATGTCAGCGGTTTTCAACAAATTGCGTTGTTTCGCAACACATTCGTAAATTTATAGTTAGTGTAATGTAAGCATTTTTGAAATTTATTGAAAAGCCCAGCTGGCAGTTCTTTAACATGCTGCACTGTTTATTAAATTGGCCCAATATGTTTATTCTGCTTTTGATCATGTTCATTGTCACATCTACTATGTCCGGCAGCAAAATACTTGCAACATTTAGTTGTAAAAGGGTGGCTTTAGCCAGTGATAAAAATCTGAAATTGGATTTCGCATTTAATATCGTCAAGGTCTCACATTCTCGTCATTTACAATGAAACATCCACGGAGATTTCATTTGTGCCAACTTCGATCGGCACATTCATTTCTACGGCAAAAAAGCTTTGCAGTGCACACAAAAAGTCTAAATTCTGCGCCAGTGACTTCATTTCCCCAGCAACCTCAAAACCATAACTCGTGTTCTCTCCTGTTGATTAGAAACCAAAAAATTTCAATAAAAAAGCTGACATGAACACGTTAGAAACCTGGATTTGTTTCTGATAAAAAACAGTCACATATAAATTAGGCAAAAGGCACACCTCTGAATTTTAAGTCAATAACCAGCGGCAAGACCTCTCGTTTTGAATTGTTGCCATTAAACCTCGATTCAAATCCAGTCAGCTTCTTAAATAAGGCTGGTCAAATCAGCACTAGCTGTCACAAGGTCCCGTAACCTCTGCTCTTTAATGAATTGAAAGCTCCCTGTAGACATTTTGCACTCAAAAATGAGTACATCAACTTAATTTCGCTAATTTATAGTGCGTCAGCTTAAAGCTAGCAATCACTGTGACCGGAGCCACTCTGACCCGTCTCTAAAGCTTGCAAATAAAAATCGAAAGCAGTCGTTTTTGGTAAAACAAGATCGAGTAACTTTGGTCCTATAGAAAATAATAGCCGCAATGTCACAACCCAGCATTTCAATTACAAGGAATTCATTCAACACAAAAACAATATAAATTCTTTTTGGTATTTCTTCGGACAGTTTTAACCATGACATAGCGTTAGTATCTTTGCGAAGACATTGAATAAACACGCGCAAGTACTTCAATTTGGACTTGTGTGTGTCTCATGACGCTTTGGTGCGAAACCCACATTTTCAGAGAACACAGCAGCAGGTTTGCACCGCCCTGGCGATAATGGCAGTGCTAACAGTTTTTATTTAATGAAACTGCGGCTTTACGAAAATTAGTGTCCTCTCAACTGAGCGAAACCCTGTTTTCGTTCAAGGATATATCTGCGAACCAATTTTGCAAAAATGTCTCAATTTTCAGGTAAATAACTGAGCGTGTTTTTGATATCTTCTTGTCCCTCTCATTCTCGCTACTTTTGTTGGTAAATCCCAAAGAAGATGTATAACTATCTTTTCTGTCAACTGAAAATGCTAAAACTATGTCCTGCTTTTACAGAAATCAAATTAAAATATTTGCTGACATTTAATCAAGTTTAGCGGGTAACCTTTTGCCCAAATGTCAAGCAATGTTTTGCGTTAGTTTCACTGTAGCACCTGTTTTGTTGTAAGGTTGAAGGTGAAAGGAAAAAAATGTTGTGCTGGTAACTGAGCTTATTTTCAGCACAAACGTGGTAATCCTACCTGGAAGCAAATTAACGCCACCACGCTTTCGCCGATAGGCTGTTGAAGAAGGAAAAAATGAAACTTAAAACGCCACAAGTCCCAAGATTTCCTTGCTTCCAGCAAGAAGCGAAACCCATTTCACAGTAAGCCAAGCCATTATGGGATGATGGCTACTTGTCACGTCAAGTCAGCTTTCATCGTCACTGTTTTCTTTCTGCAGAGCTCTACAGCTTGCAGGCGCTGCACGTGCGCAGCTGAAAATTTACATGGCGGAAAAACGCAAGCGCAACTGATTTTCAAGACTTGTTTTATCTCTCTTTTCGCACAGCAAGCATCAGCTGGACACAAAACTGTACAGTCAAAAAAGTTAAGAAGCGCAACGGATGAATATTCCTGGATTCTCATTTGCAAACACAATTCAATGCCACTGTTGCAGTATTTTATGCAAAGAGTTTCGCAATGCATAATCGATTGCAGTGCATTAGGAATGTGGCATTGTCCCAACCCATTCGTTTGAAAACAAAACTCTGCGATTTGGTCTCAGGCGCAGGTAGAATATTTTGAACGGAGGCAGGGCCTGGTTGAGAAAAAGTTGCATTTTAATCTATTTCAATTCGAAACCGTTCTGAAACATCATTTTGGTAAGCAGTTGGGAAATTTAAGGGGACGCATCGTCTTCACAACCTTTTTGAATGTTTATGGCTAGAGCATGAAGTGCTGCTGTTGTTACTACTGGCGGAGGAACTATAACCTTGCCCTATATCCGTTCCATTGGCAAACTGAATGTGGCCTGTGGTTTCCCAAGAACAGTGATACAGTTTGTTTCGTGAAAAAACATATTTGGTCATCAATCTTGAAATTTTGGGTGCAGACTATATTTGGTAACTTGTCGAAAATTTTTAAAGGTGTATTTCAGCCTGCGAATTTGAGGCACGACAAAATTTTGCCAGCAGTATATTCCTTACTTTCTGTAAAGGTGTTGATATGTTCGGTGCTGACCCGCAAACTTCCTGAATGTCATGTCGCGTTTATTTGACCTTATTATCCATAAAGGTTTGGGAAGATTTTTAAGTGGATGGGGTGTTTTGGTGGGCGGAAACCGTTTCGACTTTAAAAAATTTGTTACTGCACCATTTGACGCGAACTATGCGGCTGCACGGTTTTTCGTGGTAGGCTCATCTGCATCGTCCCAAATTCGACGAAATTTGCTGACATTTCCCTTGCAATACAGAAAAATACCCGAACATCTTTCATTATTGTTTAATTTACATGTTTCACTTCGCAACTCTTGCTACACTATCTGTCTTGGTTTTTACGCAATGCCTTCTCGAATCTCATTTTTACGCAGTCACCAGTTTTTTTGCTGTCAACTTGCATGCAAATGTTATGATGCAAAAGCAGCTTGCGGTATGCAGTACTCCTTTGAAAAGCACTGTGATGTGTGGCGGATACTTTAAACGTTAAACCTGATGAAATTTTGTTTGACAAGCAGTCATGATAGAACTAAAGTCATGTTTTAGAAAAGTGAAGTGAAAACAATCATGGGATTAAGTTTAATCTGTTTGCAAGAAAAGGTAAGAGTTGTTCAGATCGAAAACATGCCATATCATTTGCCTGTTTGTTAACGCTTTCGAACAACAGTCGAAAAGCGGTGCACAAGTTCACACTATTTTTAGGTAAAAGTTACGTTTTCTTCATTGAACTGTTAAAAATCCCAAAATACTCGCAGCAAAGTTACAATGAACTTAAGGTTAGGAATGTTTTCTTCTCTATTTTCGTCATTCACATCGTTTTCGTGATAATTGACATTGTGTCAGGAATCACTAAAGCACTCTACTTGTTCCTTTAATTCAGGGGTTCCCAACTTTTTTTACTCCTGCACACCTACAAAATTTTGTTCTGACCTCGCACGCCCTACAATTAATAATCAAGAACGAGATTTCAAACGTTTAAAAAGGAATTTAATTTTTTAATATAAACAAAATCAAACATATTGACAAGAAAGGATGACACAGTTGACAATTTAACAAGCTCAACAAAAAATAATCACATGCTTGAAATATGTACCAATTAATAAAATCAAAAGGCTGGCTTCCAAAAGTTTGCTAATATACTTTAGTTCAATGACCCATTTGTTCCTGTTTCTTGCTTATGGGTTTTCCAAAACGTGGAAATATGTTGTTAATAGGAACAAACAAGCATGTCTGCCTGTGCATTCAAACAACTCCTTTCCTCTACTTTACGATCGCTTCAACTCAGAAGCATTCATTAAGAATGACGAAATGTGAAATCCGTTCGTTATGTTCAGACTATCCTGTAATTGACCAGAAAAGTAATTATCACGTCACAAAAAAGGCAAATATCCAGTTCATTCGAACAAAACTATTCTCTCCCTTTTGGTATTACCGCTGATCCAGCCCTCGATGTACTATGACAGGGGTGGCCAACTTGTCTTCGGCTGTGATCAACTAGAAAATTTCTTGATAACTAGATAACAAGCAAAATAAGTTATAAAATGCAATAAAAAGGAATGTTGATTGAAAAATGTTCTGTTTAGGTATCTTGTCAATTCAATGCAAAATCAGGCGAGATCGACGAAGTGAGACTCAGCGGTCGACCGGTCGCTCGCGATCTACCTGTTGGCAACACCTGTACTGTGGTGTTTCCCACTGTGTTTTATTACGTGCAGTCTCCCACAATTTCCCCGGATTTTTGTATAAACGTTTAACGTTATTGATAAAAGTAAAACGCTGGGCACCTCTTGCACGTTTTCCTGGGATCCTACCACTCAGAGCAAGATCTTCAAGCTCTCCTTTGCGTATAACATGGCCCGAAAAATTGAGCTGTCTTTGTTCTATACAACAAAGCAGTTTACGCTCTTGTCCCATTCTTGAAGGACTGACACATTAGTTTGGTGCGCTGTCCACGGAATGCGGCGAATTCTGCTGTAGAACCACATTTCGGCTGCTTCTGTGTTGGTCTTTTTGTTAGTGTCCAGGTTTGGTCTTTTTGTTAGTGTCCAGGTTTCACATGTCCATGGTCTTTTTGTTAGTGTCCAGGTTTCACATTCGTACATGAGAACCAACCACACAAAACGTTTCAAATGTGTTGTTTTTAGCTGTATGGAAAGTTTTCCATCTCTGAAGATGCTGTTGAAACTTGTTTTCGATAGATTTATGCGACGTCTTATTTCTTTTCCACACCTCCCACCTGAAATGAACCAGGAACCTAAAGAATTAAAGTGCTGAACTTGTTCAATCTTGGTATTGTTGGCTGTGAAACTTGGACACTTTCACAGCCAACAATATAAAAAACTATTACAAGCTCGTAAATAAGAAAAATAGTTTGCAGATAACGTTTACGCGAATAATTAATGTCGTGACACATAGGTTTGAACGAGCATCGCGTTTTTGTCCATGATTCATTGCAAAAAAAACAAAAAAGCCGCAAGAAAGTAATAAATAATTAAGTTTCCTGTCATTAAGACGGACACTTCTCGCTCCCCTGGTTAAGAAACACTACTTTGATTTGTTGCGTAATACAAAATCGTCCTGCAGCATGATACAACTAGCAATGTTTTTATTTTCTCTTTACGAAGTTTTCCCCTACTTCCTATTTTTCTTCTGCCGAATATCTTGCATGTATAATGTGCTTTCAAACTTGCACATCACACATTTATTGATGGTGCTTCAATTAGGTACTGCTTCGCTACACGATCAATCTAATAAGTACTCTTTCGCCACACGATCAATATGGACATCCATCGCTTAAACCTAAACCCACTACAAATATATATAATGTTGCCTCTAGATGTCTATAGAATGCACTAACCGCTTTACTTCGCTATAACACCCTGAACTTCCTGATAGTAATTCACCATCCATTCTGAAATTAATCCTTTGTTCACATTTTTCCTCCTTATTGTACAATTTTGTTGAATGCTATCAGTATAGCACCCCGTTTATTTCGTGCTTGCAATCTTTTGTTGATTGCTTGTTGTGTGTTTGTTCGCTCGACACGACGCGACGAAGAACATGTTCACGCTCCGACTTGCCGCTCGTCGTTAAAATAAACATGGAATGAATTGAATCGATCAATCAATCTAAAAGGTTGACGGTTGGACGCAAAAAACATAAAAACAAAAGTCAAACATTTACTTAAGGATGGCTGCCGCTTAACTTTTTCACGACAGTTATTGCATTGACCTTGGTGAAAATAGAATGCAGAATATTTTATCACCCATTTCCAAAGTACTCAACAGAAGTTTTTCATTCATTTTGGGTGAGACACACACAACGCGTTCGGACCATGTTTGTTTTGGATGCATAAAGAAAAACGTCTTCCTTTGCAACGAATTGAATATGACCAATTTAGCAAAGATCTTTTTTGAGCCTTATCGAAACAGGAAAGTGTAGAGTCCCCTTTTATTTGTTTTTGCTGGCATCAGCTTTGTTTAAAGAGCACAGCAGTAACGAAAAGGCTCTTCCTGGTGAACACCACGTGGTTCGCTCGCGGTCGAAAAGCAGAAAACAAAAGACAGTATACCTCCAAGGAATACGAGGTGATGTAGCAAAACCGTCACGTGGCCATGCACACGCGCACACAAATTTGCAGGTTGGAAACGTGCATGCGATACACACAGACTGTATTGAGCCGTTATAACAGTCTATAGCAAGGCTCTACACAGATTTAGAGGTAGTGCTTAGACCAGGGTTTCTCAAACTGGGCCCTCGGCCCCTTTGGCGGCCACGGAACGGTTCTCTGGTGGCCACGAGCAGGGGCCTTCACTAGGTAGCTTTGCCGTGCATAACCCAAGTGTCACGATATACTAAGTATTCGCCAGTTAAACTTAGAAGGGGCCATGGCTCATGAAAATTTGAGAACCACTGGCGTAGAGGGTACAGCCGCTACAAAAGTGTTCAACAGTAACGTGTATTGTACTAACTTAAGATTTAGTATTTCCTTTTTTCATTTAAAAAACTTATACATTTTCACTTGTTATGGAATACTCACAACTCCACAAAGTCTTATTATAAATAAGGCATGATATGAAAGCCTATTTCTTATTCCCGGTTTACAGCGATTTTTTAGCAGTACTCGTGTGTTCTCACCTTGGCGACTGTAATAAGATTTACGATAGCCTGACTACTTGTGGACATGCACTGAAATGACGAGAGCAATTTTTTTAATGAATAAAGCAAAAAATTACAAACGAGGAAGACAATTTGACAAAATATCATGTGTTATTTGCGCTTTGCAAAAACATTTGTTTATCTAAGTTAAACTGATCTAGCCGTAAAATCCATGAACAAAATTTGAGCCATATCAAGATTGCACAATGCAGCGTACATGTCCATTGTCCACCCACAAAATTTCGACATTTCGGGCCTCTCTACTGCAAACATATTTCGCCTACACAACGTTTGTCATAAATTAAAAGAATCCATTTTGATGCAATTTCATTTTAAACACAAAGACAGATTTTTCAAAATAAGCAAGATTACAGATGTAAATGTTTGGTTGTTTAAAACAAAATGAAAATCCGGATCTGGTCCGGACCGTCTAAACATTTGATCACATACGTGAATCCAAAATCACGTAAAGACTTCAACGACTTCTTGCTTTCAGCGCAAGCTTTCAATCAAAGGCCAAGCAGCTGTTTCGTAAGTTTTGCGAGATGGCGGCCAAGCGATCCGTTCACACGTGCGCATACCAAGACGCTAATGCGATCAATTTTCGTTAAGACGCGTGGCAAACCGAAACACCAACCTGTCATTTTAAGCTCTGCATGGCAGCCGCGCTCTTTAATGCAGACTCGCCGCTTAGTTTGATTGGAATATTGCTGCTTGCCAGGGTGCACTGCCACTTGTCGAGATGAGAGCAATCTTGCCGCACAGCTTTACCTTTGTCAAATTTGAGAGGCTAATTTTCGATTGACAGTCCGTCGCTGCTCACACAGACATAGGACATAAAAATACACCGTCTTTAAGATAGCCACGCCATGATCAAGTATGTCGTGACATGTTATTACAGCTTGAAAAGGTCAACTATCTTCGGTCTAGAAGTGTCTTCACTTCGCAATTGCGTCCATTTCTGTTCCATGAAAAGCTTACCAGTTGCTGAATACAATTGCAAATACTGTGTATGACATTTCAATCTAAAATAAGATATAACATCTGCATGTTTTATTTCGTTATGCCGAAAAAAAAACGTTTACGTCAGCTGCTTGATCGATTCTTGTGGCAAAGGTTGAAAGAAGTCTGTTGGCATCTTAGTGCATTGCATTTTTTACCCCTTGCGCATGCTTCTGAGTTTTATATGCAGCCTACCTAGCGAGGCCAAATCACAATTTTTTTTCTCAGCAAGCGTTCAGTTTATTGTTAGAAACACATTTTCAAAAATGAAATTTATTGCTCAAACTTCAAAACTTGAACCAGGCACCTAGAAATTGGCAAAGTGATATTTGATAACTTGAAACAAATTACTGGTTTCGTTTTGTCTGACGTGCAACCGAAGAATTTATTAAACCGAAGAACTTATTTTCATACCAGACGTGTTTGCAACAAGCAGTTTTTTGTAGCTTAAACTGCTTCAGTTGTGTTGTAACCTTGGTCTTTGACGCTCATCTCGTTTAACGCAAGTTTTCGGACTGCACATGCAAACTATGCGCACGTAGCTTTGTATATTTTCGTAGAGTGGCAAACCTGGCAAAGCTGTTCCATCGATAATCCTATGCAGGCTCGTAACCAGGTTTTAAGGTTTGGGGGGGAAAAACACTAGGGGGAAAAATTTTTGTGTTTATTATATGTTTGAAACAAAATTTTCTGGGCATCCCCCGAATGCCTCCCCGTAGCTACGGGCCTGATCCCATGTTAGAGTAGTGGCGGCCGAACATGCTTCATGTCAGAGCTGCATTCGATAAACTTAGGTTTTCCGAAACCGCAATGCACAAAAATACTTGCAAACTTGTAGTCACACACACGCGTTCAGCACTATAGCACAAAAGCCAGGGGCGTACCGAGGGGGAAAGGGGTCATAATGCCTCGGGCGCCGAAGAGTCCTAAAAATGTTGCAAGTACTTTCTTCAATACAGTATATTTGCTCCCGAGAGACCTTAGGTTCGAACATGGGGCTGCAAACTTGTTTTTTGCCCTGGCGCCATCTAACCTCGGTACGCCCCTGACAAAAGCTATGGTTAAGTTGTCTTAAATTTGGCTGACAAGATATCAAACATGTTCAATCTGCTTCTTTCGGGGGTTGTCTTGTAAGAATTGCGCGATGCTTTGACTTCACTGGGTTCAGTTGTTTTATCAGCTTCCTCACTGAACGTTGTCATTAGCGTCTGCTAGCTACTGGGTGACGATTTTAACTCAGTCGGTTTGTTCCGTTAAATTCTGATTTGTGTGGATAATATTAATCATTGGAATCGTTTTGGGATTTGTTTCATGGTGACGTTTAAAGTTCCGGGCTTTGTAAAGATTGACTAAAGCATGAAACGTATAAGACACAAAAGTTTACCGCACAAACTTTTCAGTTTCACAGACCCTCAACAAGACTTTCTGCCTGCTGTGAAGGAACTACTCGATTCAGTCGACGACAACGCTACGCACTGGGCGGACTAAACGTGCATAGGAGCATCACACAGCCATAACCACAGCCACAAATTACGAAGGTTTATCCACAATGGCGTACTAACGAGGGGCAGAGGGGTGAATCTCCCACATGGCAAGCAATATGTAAAGAGGGGGCCCCACTTAGTTCATACATCGACTTTAGTATTCTTTTCGTTTCCAGTACTTTGTTGTTGTTTTTTTGCTTTTATCGGAGCATTTGCCGGTGATTTAGGATTTTAGTATAGCCATCCACATCCGGATTTACCATTGCCATCATATCTCAAGTTTTTTTTTCTGATTTTTGGCTAGTGTGTCCACTATAGTGGCCAGTGGGCCCCTTTCAGCTAAGTTTTCCCCCTGGCTCCAACCTCTAGATACGCCACTGTTTATCAATATACGCATCCGATCTTCTCAACAAGCTAACTGGTCTCAGAACGAAAAATGACTCAAACTGCGTGATCGTCGGTATTACGTCACAGTGCGACCTACATCCGGGCCCGAATGACAAGAAACTGTACGATAAGTCGCCATTCCGCAACATACCATGGCCTCTCTCTCTAGGTGACCTTGAACATGCTCCCCTCAAGTATACGAGTGACCAAAAACGTGTTTCTGAACATGGAGTCGAGGTAACCTACACCGGGTGTAATGTCAGTAGCAACCAGGGTTGCCGGATTAGCAGTTTTACGGCTAAATTTTGAAAATTTAACTTGATTGGCCGTACGATTTTTGAGTTGGCCGCTTGGCTTGTTTGGCCGTTTTCATGGTTGTTTGGCAGAACATTTTTTCTGTTGGCCATTTTTTGAAAATAGTTTTATTTTGTAGACTAAAATGTGAACAACAACACCATGTGCGCGCACACCTCTTTATAGTTGGTATGGCTTGTAACACACCGTATGGTTAATATCGCTTGCAACCAAAGACACTTCATTATTCATATTATTTTCTAATATTGCTCGCTGTCTGTATTACTGGTCAGTGTTCACAGTGCTTTTTATGTTGCCATTATATGTCGTCAAACTGTGCTAAGTGCTGTCTGCGGTAGCCAGATTAACCTCTGGAAATTAAGTGTTTCTTCTATTCCGAATGATCTTGGAACATGCCATGGCTGTAGGTTTTAACTGTGAGATTTTGAAGCGTTACACAACTAGTTTCTAGCTTGCTGTGAATTTTTTCTTGCTGCTTATGCATTCAAGTGTTAACTAATCTGGCATTATCTCATATGAATAACACTCCAACATGGGTATGTGTCCGCCATCATTATGTCATGTGTCCACCATACCCTGTGTATTTTTCTGAAATGGCCATTCTGTTGGAAATATGTGTCTCGTTGTTGTAGTCAGTGTCGGCGCAAAATAAAAATTAACCTGCACCTGTCCTGAATGCATTTTGACTTGTTACAGCAAACTGCAAGTTCTGCTTTTGAAGTGTCAAAAATTTGAGTGATGATGCTAAAGTTTGCAACGGTTTACTTTTCAGGTACTTTTGTTTGGGTGTTTTTGAAAAAGAAATAAGTTTGGCATTTTTCTGTTATAAGTGGCTTGTTCTGAAAATCGTTTTGACTTAATTGCTTTTGTGGAGGCACTGAGTACACACGATGTATTTTTGTGTGAATTTGAATTGTTAGAAGAAAATCGTTTAATAAATTTGGCTTTGTCAAAAGAAGAGTTTGACTTTTTGGCCGTTTTCATTTGAGTGTTTGGCTTTTTTTAAACAATTTCGTTGGCCGTTTTTGGCCTTTTTGGAAAAATAAATCTGGCAACCCTGCTGGAATGCTTTTCCCAAAACCAGCATTGGTCAGGTTTAAACGCCTTCGTACTTGTGCCAAATGGCTCAGCTTCAACATGTACATATTGGGACTGACTCCATGAACGACCTGCGAGTGTGGCGCCGAGCAATAAACCTCAGAGAATATTGTCCTATAGACTTACAGCGTTCTAAACACCGACCTCCTAATGGGGTATATGGTATGGCGGTTTCAGATGACGAAACCTAGCTGGTTGCTCAGTGCATGCCTTTAAGTCTAATTTGGCTAAGTGGTATGATAAATATCGATTCAAGCGACACAATGAACAAGCTTTCTGCAGCGCAGTAGCTACAGTAGATCCGCATATATCCAAAACTCTTTAATTGTAGGTCTTTCTAGTTTTGTTGCTGAATTGCTTTCTGCATGCCGCATGAACTGAATTGCAATTGAAGCCGCACATATTTAAGAGAGAAACCAGTGGGTAATCATTTAAGTTTCGAGTTCTGCATACCTCAGTTGGTTTCTGTCCTTGAAACAGTGACGTAAGGGCAGTGAGGTGATATTTGGGGCTGGTAAGGCATCGCCAAAGAGCGAAACGACCATATCGAACATAGGTTTGAATAAAAAACTACGCTCGAAAGAACAACTCGCTTCAGACAGGCGTATAATGCGGTTGCCCTCCTTCTGGATGCCGTGTGCTTCTTTTCCAGACCAATTTAACAATATCGCTGGTGATAATGTCAAATCATATATTTGTAATAAGTTAGTGAATAAATAATTCGCAAACATGTTCACCGTAGGACGATGATTAGGGTCAGTTCAGAATAAAAAGAAGCGATCAGCTGGAAAAAAGATTTGAGAGGGTCAATTGTCATGATAAAACTACCTATGCCTGCATATTTCCACAAGCTCAGAGAGTCGCACACGAATAACCAGAGCCGCATGCTGCTGGCGAGCCTCGGTTTGGCGACCCACACATGTTATAAAGCTTCGTTACAGTTTCAAAGGGACGGGGGTCATGCCCCCAACTTTTGAACAAGGGGGGACACAATATCTTTTATCCCCCCAATATATTGTGATAAAAAAATGTAGTTGTACAAATTTCGTGGTTACATTGCTGTTGAAACTCAGCACAAAGCCAGGGTATAAATAAGAAATATAGACATTATCGTTGGATTACCTATAGACACAGTATACATATTTGCTACGTAAACTGAATTCTCATGATTGCTGATAATTGTGTTGGGTACTTTGAATTACCCGAATCAGTATGTAGATGAACATCGCTCAATCATGTGACTGATTCGTGTCGTCTTCTTGTGAATCGAATTCCTGCGTTGGTCTGTATACTACAATATATAGAACACGGTTGCCACTGCTAGTAGTTTACCAAAATATCTTGTGGGTTTTTGATTTGATCTGTGTCAGTGGTTCTTAACCTTTTCTCCATCACGCCCCCCCTAAAGTAATTTTTCTTTGGCTCACGCCCCCCTTACTTTAAATAAGTTGTAAAACAAATGCATCTCTTGGTGAATTTATTTAATTTTAAGGTTTTGTAACAAACACTAAGTCCAGGGTTTTGTTAAGGCGTTTTAGGGACCCGATTTGGGTCCCTAGAATCAAAGAAATCTGGACGCTACGGGTCCATACCGGATACCTCACATTTCCCTTAGCAAAAACCCTGCTAAGTGCGTAGAGTACAAACACACACATTCTGCACTATACAGATTGGTAAAAACAGACACAACAGAACAATTCATAGCGAGTATGGAGGTGGAACAACAGGGTTACAGACACTTTCCTAACACTATTGTTCACTAACCCGAAACACTTGGTACAACACTACATCCAGAGTAGGACAATGAGTCCAACACTGGTCAAGGCCAGGTAAAGTACGGAAGTATTGTGGCATGCACACACCCTCAAAAGATAAAACACTGCAACACTCAGTCACAAAGTAAAATGCGGTTGCAGTGTTCAAACAATAAGGACGAATATAAACAATCTTACTGTATCAAAGTACGAAAACACACGTTGTTGGGATTTCTGCATTGTTTAAGAAAGTGGTACATATTTTTTCACAATAAGGCCTCATGATAGGAATGTTGCATTGAATCTGATGGCCACTAACACTCGCTCGCCACGGAAGGTTGTATAGAGCCCTGCACTCAAAATTATAAGCCACTGATTGTTTAACAATCTTGGCCAACATTTGGTGCAACTTTATTTTGCAGCATTAGATGAAAAACGCTTTTTAAGCGCAAAACAATTATTGACATTGTACAAGATTTACCGGTAGTCGCAGATATGCATGTTCCCACTCTGGCCCGCATGCTCAATGTGTTGCTGTTGCTTGTTCTTGACTTGTGCGAACCTTTGCAAATTCTTTGTTTTTTTATTCACTCTGCATAGCTTTGCAACCGCACACTACTTCGCAGAGTGAATACAG
>JGI24158J21664_10003798_pt1 | contig 19166 bp, 12 predicted proteins | sample Ectturendosymbi3_FD_21664 | JGI IMG/M metagenome (IMG submission 21664)
TCAATTGAACCGCAATTTGAATATTTTTTAAATACAAAGCAGCAAATACATCCGAGTCATTAAATAAAGCACTTCCAATTTACTCAGGAACATCAATGGGTAAGTAACAATGTGTTTTTTTGTTTTTATTTTTATAAATTTATTGTGGGGCTCCGTAAATTATGGTCAATCTCTTCATGGGCTCCATAACACCAAAAGTTTGAGAATCCCTGGTTTGGAACATTCAAATGTCTATCCAAGGATTTATTTTTTGTCTCTGAGTTGAAGAGGTTAGACAAATTCCCCATTTCGTATGATGTTGTACCTCAGTAAACATTTGCATCAGAAAATAAGACAACATGCAATTGTTATAGTAATGACCACACTATATCTTTTAATTTATAGAAAATTTTCTTCTTAGTTCACAAACTAATTTTGTATTATTGCGTTGTGCTGCAAAGACTGTCAATAAGCAAGGCTACATTCATGCTTCTTATCAGGTAGAAGACATGGCATGTTTTAAGTATTATGAGTACTCATTTCTCTACAGATATTTCAGGTATTTTCAGTGGCTTGCATTTAGCCCATGCTTGAAGTCGAGGTTATTTGAAGCTTGACTAGTAAGTGGTTGGTTTAAGGTAGACTTGCTAGGTGATGTTAGTTTTTTTGCCAGCTCGTACCCAGTGTAACTTGAACCTTTTTTTCTTAGCACAGATTTAATCAATTGTGTAGGCTACTTGCTAGAAATGTTTGTGATAAGGTATATGATTAATTTCCTACTTTCGCACATTTTTCAAACAACTAGTGTCAAGGCAAGATCAGGGCAGTCTTGACTCATCCAGCCTCAAAGCTCTCCAAACCAAGTCTCGGGATGGATGATTTTGTATGCTGTTCTTGTAGTTGAAAGGATGAAATTTAAAACAAATTTAGTATTTTAAATCTTCTTGGTTGTTGTTTATGGTTTCGTAGATACCCATAAAGACATGAATATAAAGAAATTCAGGATACCAACTACCAAGCATTTTTTCAAAGGGGTAAAGTGTGAAACATTCAAAGTGGTAAACTTTGTAATTTATTGATGCTGAATGCAGAGAAGTAGGGCACGAAAATAATGAAGTGGCGACGATCCCACCCTGCTATTGCCTAACTTTCATGTGTTGCCAGCCGTGTCTTCCTAACTTCCAGTGTTTTCAAAGTTGTGCATCATGAACACTCCTTTGCATTTTCCCCTTCTGCTGTACCAGTCATGCCGTAGTCTCAGGAACGTATCCTACGGTGGCCGTATCTTGGGCTTGATCAAAAGTGCTTATTACGGTTGGCTGAGCATGATGACGTCATCAGAGGGCCCCTTTTTAGTCTTGCCTCGGGTCCCCCAACCTTAAACCCACCACTGTGTATACGCCTATGCGAAGAAAGCACTTTTTTTGTGTTAGCTGTTTACATTAAAATTTGATGTTGAAATGCCTTCATTTCTTTCCCACTGCCAGATCCCTGTATGATGATGAGTGAATAACGTTATACTTACATTAGTTGGGGCGCTGTTAAAGTGTTTTGCCCCTCTCATTTTTGACAGTGTGCTGAAAACTAGTCTGTAACGCGCTATGACTAACCATTTTTTGTGCTCGTATTATTCGATTGTGCTTGTGATCAGGCTTCTCGCCAGGATTTTGCAGCAGGGGGGCAGAAATCACAAGGTGTGCCGTATTTTTAAAAACAATATTGGATGTATGCAGCAACCGGGGAGCTAAACATGTTAAATAGAGGGGGCGGGACCACTAGCCCTCCGCTGACGACGACGCTGCTCGTGATATGGACCATGCGTCTGCGACAAGCAAATAATAATGTCGGGTGCGCAGATGCCTTCTTAAAATACTGCAGCAAGCAGAAGACGGACCTCACGATCCAGTCGCTTTTATTCCGAAACGGGGCGAAACGGCGACGGAACTCAACAAACACAGCAGTGAAGGATAAAAGGACACATGGCGGTATCATCAGCACAGCGACTGCATCATGAGTACGAAGAAAGCGGCTATTTGCGCGCGTAAACACGAATCACTTTTTTTTTCTGAAAACGATTATTGCACAATGGAACGCCGCTACGATTCGAAAGTACGTCATAATATGCACGCAATCTGGTTGGCGTCGCGCCAAGGCCAGCGGCGAAGCGATAACTATGCACATAAAAGTACGTTACAGTGTGTTTTCGCGACGAGATGCTTCATGGACGCTCATCGGTCATTGCCTGGATCCATCTGCACGTATGAGAAAACTTGCAGGTAAAAATCATTTTTAACAGTGCTGCGTTGAATAAACCCGGCAGGTGCTTTGATAAAAAATAGACCGGTTGTGTCACAGTTTACGGATGTAATTGGAAAGTTGTCTGTCGAGAATTTTTACAGAATGCCAACTTTTGCATGGATACTTTAGTTCCACAACAGAAGGTGAGCGCAGTTCTCTTGGTGGAAAAACTGGAAGGGGGGTCACCAAGTACGCTACTGAGTTTTGACGGCGGGCAGGACTGTTAAAACTAGACAACTATGCGACGGTATTTTTGGCATACTGACATGTCTTTATTGACACAATCTCCTTATGAAAAATCAAACTTTAAAGAATTGTCGCGGCGCCAACAATGAAGGGCAGAACGAGGTTTGCTGGTATGTTTGCTAGATGTGCATTTTCGACTTCCAACTTTAAAATAGTTAATTAACCATCTTCATGGTCACGTTAAGTTTGTGCAGACTTCATAATCAACAACTAATACATTTTCATATCCGCCTTTCCTCTGGGTAAGATCGAGGGGGCATGGGGTAAATTTCATATAACAACAAACATAACATAACATGACGAAAGTAGCAAGAAATATCACACAGAACCCAAACCTAGAAATCAGTGAGAAAACAAACGTTTCCTAAAGGCAGCAGGGATGCAACAGATAAAAATAAACGGAAGAGAAAAGCGCGGCGAAATCGACAGTGGCTTCAAAAGATTGACCTCTTCCACTGCATCTTGTCCACTACGATAGAATGAATAATGAGCTCTAACAAAACGAACATGTATTTGGACACAAGTACTCAACATTTCGCGATGATGATTTAAATTATTTCCAGAGCTTGGCAAGTCCCTAATGTCACTCACTCTTCATAGCAAACAAGTTTGTTACGACGGAAGAGTTCGATCTTTGTTTAATACTTTTGATGAAAAAAAAAGTGATGAAAATACTTTCAGTGACAGCGATGACGATACTGAGCGATCCACGCCTACTTCTGCAATTTAAGGTAACTCCTCTAGCAGTGAGTACTCCTCTGATGATGGTGAAGACACAGCTCATGCTTTCATAAGAAATTCAGTGTGGAGAATTATTCAAGACGGGCGAAGTGCTTCTGAGCAACATGTTCCAACTGAGAAGTCAGCATTGCCAGGTAGTGATGATATCAAGACTGTTTCCAAGAACACTTCTTTTAATTGATTTGTTGGACCGTATTATTTATGAAAGCAATTTAGATTTTGTACGAAAAGAAAATCATGTAAATCACTTCAACTTGCTAAAGCTGAACTGGAACAGATTTTAGGGTGCTGCATGTTTATTTCAGTAATCAAACTGCCAAGATCCAGAATGCATTAGGCTAATGAAACAAGAACTAGTCAAGTTGCTGATGTAATAGACAGAAGTGCAAAGCCATAAAACCATCACTGCATTTCAATGACAATACAAGAATGCCCTCAAGAGATGACATCATGTGGGACAGGTTGTTCAAAATCCCACCAATGATTGATCATTTGCTCCCCAAATTTCAAAGTTTATTGATGAACAAATTGTACCTTTCAAAAACACACTCACTAATGGGGTCATAAGATCTTCATACCGTGTGATGCAAAAGGTGATTGTGTTATTTCGAAATTTATACTGGTAAGAGAGAAATCCTGTTCCTGAATACCTGGATTTAGAGGACCGTTCGAACATAGTTTTGCAGCGGTCAAAGCAAGCAAACTATTTGCTTTACTTTGTCAACTGGTTCTCCGCACTCAAGCTGTTTGCTGAGCTTTGCATCGGGAACAGTGCGCCCCAACATGCTTCCTGGTTGTCGATTCAGCACTGACACTGAAGAAAAGGAAGAGGTGACTTTGAAGAGAAAGCTGTTTGCATTGATGAAATTTCCATACGAGCAGTGAAGTGGCATGGCAACAGAGCTGTTGCACCGGGCAGTACCTTTTTTAAAGCCTGTCCTGCTGGCACAACTGAAAAATTGTATAAAACTGAAAAAGTACATGTCGATCACCCAAGCATTGTCAAACAGTACAATACTTTTATGGGTGGCATTGACATCCTTGATGCCTGTTTGGCGTATGACAGACCACACTTTAGATACAAGTTTGTCCTTTCACTTGCTTGATCTGGCAGTGATCAACAGTTGGCTGCTTTACAGGCGAGACTGTGATTCCTTCGGAGTTTCACGTCAGAAACAAAAGGATCAACTTACCTTCAAAAACATAGAAAAGCCGTTGCTGGAGTAAAGAGAGGAAGACCATTGATCACTGACAGAGATAATGAAAGCAAGAAGAAGAGAGGCTCGATTCCTGGAGCGGAAATCAGTGGTGATCAAACGGGACATATGCCTGTTGTCATGGAAAGCAGGCAAAGATGCAAGCGATTTTCAGGCAAAGGACAAACAGTTTGAAAAGGTGAAAAATGTCAAATTCATTCAGGTAAGAAAAAAAATCAAATCGTTTTTTTTTTTTCAATTTCATGATTAAACACAAAATTTAAGAAAAAAACAAAAGACATTTTTTTTACATTTGTTGTGTTTTGTGAATATTCATTACCTTTCATCATGTCTGCTTCCGCAAATTTCCGACAAACCCATAAAATTACAAAAAGCTTTAGTTCCACAAAAAATATGCATGGATATGTCTCGGGACAACACATGCAAAAATGCTTAATTGTTTCAAGTCACATGAATTAACTCGGGCGTTACAGGGTTAAGGCGCGACGAATTGTTATTATTAATGAATGAAGCCGAAGACGTGACAGCAGAACGAGTTTCACCAACCACTCACCATGATTCTCATCGCTTGACATGGTCGTATACGGAGTCAGCCTCCTGAACTTCGTCATACCTGCGAACAAAGCTGGTTGTTAACGCATAATTAACGACAATACAACCAATCCCGATTCCGTCAAAACACTGGACTGATCCTGGCTCAGCACAAAGTTGACGCATGTACAACTACAAAACAAGTTTCAGAACCGCACGCTGACATAGCGAGGTATTGCTGTCGCTGTGCGAGCCTGGGTTTCGCGAAGGTGAAACTGGGGGGTCTGCGAGTTACAGTTCACCCCTCTGATAAACGATAACACTGGGACTGGTCAATAACATTTCGGCATCGATATCAACCGCACTACTGGGATGACTTCCGTTTGCTGATTCCAGATCTGAAATGAGAATTTCTCACCACGTAAGTTCTCCATACATATGTAGTACTTTCATAAACAAAATATTTTGATATTGGCGGCCTCCGTGAGGAAAACTAGTGTACCCAGGGGGTTCCAACAGAGAAAGGGTTCAGAACTTACCACTGCGTCTGTTTGTTTCCAGTAAGCATGGGCAAAATCACCTATCTAATTCAGTAGAAATGTTGTCTATATTTGATTCCTAATTTTTGCTGATAGTGTAGCAGCAGATTAATAACAGTGCTCATGTTACCGCGACCAACGACAAAATGTCCAGAAACCGTAATTCACACCAACAGGCAATGTCACACGCAATCTCTGCAGGCAGAACGCGTGGGTATCAACACACCAAGTCTCTACTCATCACAAGCAGAATCACACGAGGCAGCCAGGATTCGATTTCGCAGTGAAAACATCACCAACCACACGCCGCAACCATGCGTAACGCGATCTCATTGGCCTGAATCATCTGCTCCAACTGGATAAACTCCAGGAAGAGCGTTACACAACGGTCGCTTAGCATCGCAGCGCGTTTATTGCAACCTACCAAACCGGGCTCATCGCCGAAATGGATCAAAACGATTCACTGAGAGCTGTGATTCGTTTTGCCAATTTTTGCACAGTTTTGGCGCGAATTACGACAGTGGAAACGGCAAAGAAATGCGGTTCCGGGAGACCTGTAAGGGGCGGTGTTTGAATGTTCGAGAATGGATGAAGTCCACTGCTGAGGCAACTACACCAATTACATCACTGAGCATCTTTGGAAGTGTACTGTTTGCAATGAACGTGCCGATGGAGCGCGCAGTGTGTCACGATGACGTCGGGACACCTTTTCCCACCCGTGCAAGAAACCCAGGTCGCTTTCGCATCATCGCTGAGGTCCCATCCGCACACAATGATCCTAGCGTGAAACACGCTACGACAGCTACTTCCATGAAATGGTTCACAACATTCATAATTTCCTTCGATTTTGTTGTTGCTTTGAGAGAAGTAACAGAATAAAATTCCACCACGCAATGCGCGAAGATGCAGATGGATTTCGCAGATGCATTCGTCAAGTTGAAACCGAACCGGCAGCGCGGTTCTCCGATATCTTTGGTTACCTGAGCCGCAAATGCTTTGGCCTGTCTTCAATTTTGCGTTTGATGGTGTTGTTGCACAATGGAATACTCGTTCAGTTTCTAGGCTTTCTCGTGTTGGCAAACTATGTTCGCCGTCACCACGAGCCAGGGCTTTACAAGCGCTTCACCGATGGAGTGAGCCTTTTTTTCTCTTCGCCATCAGGAACACTACCTTTTCAACGATAGGTTTTTGTTGACGGTTGGAAGTGGCGCTGTGTCGAGGAAGCGAGCTTTCTTGATTCTGAACATTTGTTCAGAGTCATCCTGTTCAGTGCTGGCGAGGTGGGCTTTACAGCTGATGGCTTCATCGATGCCTCCGCCAGCACTTATTGCAGACGTTCAGTCCTAACCCTCCCCAAACTTCGTGGACGGTCAAATGATGTACGAATCATTGTATTTGCGCTTCGTGGACATCGCAGGTTGCTTCTTGGACATCAAATCCAACTGAATTATATCAAAACGCCCGTTACATCTGACCTTGAGCAGTGAAGTTGCTTTTGTAATTATTGCGATCAAACAATTGCGTTTACAACGAGCATAGCTGGGGAGAATGGAGCTAATTTTGTAGCAGCGGTTGCCAAATTCTGACAATATGCAATCGCACAACTTCGCTATTAACCACACGCACAATTGCTTGCTTACATGGATAAGAGTTACCCGCGGCTAATAACTCAAAGTAGCACACACGGAGAGAAGCTAACTACATTAGCACACACCAAGAGTTTACTCACTAAATTTCTTACTGGAACCACGATAAGTACCGATAAAATCAAGTCATCATTCTAGACAGAGGAAGTCAATGCCTGTACCACAAACCTTTGTCAAACAAATGCATTATGACATCATAGTGATGCCACATGCATCCATACTTTGCGCGGGAAGAAACATATGACCTACCAGCAGCTGTATGCGAAAGACCTATGCTCGATTAGGCTTAAAACGATGTACATTTATATTTGAAAAATGTATTATAGTCTTAACTTTTGGAGACGCGTCACGAACCCCCTTGGATAAACTCATGCACCCATGGTCAGAGCGAAAGCACCGGCGCCACTTTCCTCTTCGACTGAAACGCTAGAAACCACGACAACCATCAGCTGCGGTGCACACCGGAGATTGTCAGCCAAGGCTGACGTCAGCGACAAATCAATCCACGGCAGCAAAACGTATCCGCTGTTTGGGGGGAAGTTCTTTTGGGTTTCAAACGCAAAATGTTTTGCAAAAAGAAAAATGTACCAGTCAGTATAACGGACTGTTTCTTTCTTTCATGATACCACACAATTTGCAAGCAAGCGAAAGCTAGCCATGCGCATTTTCGCTAAAGTTCGTAACGAGGCGACATGTGGGAAACCATACAAAGTGGCTATCGTCTCATGCGACAGCGTCTGCGCGAAGAAAAACTGCGCGCATCAAGCCGAGGAACTCTCGAAACGCGAAGCACCAACAAGCTCCGCTCGCACGCAACGCAGCAGACGGAAGCAGGTGAGGCTTGTTTTGACAGCAACGTTTTCGCCAGGATGAATTTCCTCAAAGAACGGAAAGCATTAATAAGACGGCTATTGAAAAGTCTGCTCTGAGCTCTGCCCTAAATTAAAATTGGCCAGGCGACAACGCATGACGCGGCTGAAATGGGTTTGTTGAAGACTGAATTGCGTGTGAGGAAAAATCACCTGAAGATCGGACACAGAAATCGCTCGAGGTTTCAGTTGGAATGTGAGCGTTGTGTGGCGCGAAAACTTTGCTGACTGGGCTTGCTGCAATTGAGTTATAACCGAGAGTTAGTGTAAACTATCAGGAGGTCAGCACTTCCAGGAAACGTTTCATTTGGATTCTTCTGCAAGAAGCTAACTGCGGCGCTTTTGATTTTATAACTTTCATAACCTTTGTACGAACTTCACAAACGAATTGGGGAGGATGCTTTCACGTGGCCTTCTCTCTGCTGCAACATTCCTCGAAATGCCAACCAAACCTGTCACAGCGAGAGCAACCACTGCTACCCGTGCTGGAAGCGTTCAGCGCGGGCTGGGTAGGGAAACGCCCTGCTTAAGGCGCAGCAGCAGAAATGCTGCCGAAGATGACCGAAGACCCAGCATACTCCAGCTGAACACCGAGGGGCTCACTGCAAAACACGATCACCGTAATTGAGCAGCTGGCCAATAAGAACAAGGCATTCATCATCGTCACCTGCTCCGCACAGCGCTCACCTGTCCATCGAGTGCAGATGCACGGCATCTCAAATCGAGAAACCATTTCTACCCGCCGCACAACAACTCATAATTTCGTCTGATAACAACAACATACGTGCGGCGCTCTCGGCGGATCACCGATGGAATGCGGAGTGGGCGGACAACCCCACATGACTCCGCATTTTCATCCCCGACACCGGCACCTACCCCCCGGAATGACCCTCCCAAGAAGAGCCTGGGTCCGCCGCCTCCGCACCGGTGTCGCACGTTTCCGCTCCTGTTTGTACAAATGGGGCACGGCCTCCTCTGCGGCCTGTGAGTGTGGCGCAGAAGAACAGACCGTCGACCATGTTGCCCTCCACTGTCCAATCCATCGACCTCCCCATGGACTGCATGTCCTGACGGTTCTGGACGATGAGACAATCGAATGGCTGCTCAACACCTGCCCCGAGATCTAGTACGGCCCAGCAGTGGTCAGCAACAACTCACTCAAAAGAAGAACGGACGAATTGCCTGTGTCAAACCGCTCTGCAGCTATTCTGGATATGAAGTAAGAACACAAAACGTAATACAAACTGGAAGTTGCCCAAGTTCGAGAAGTATACCGGTACGTAAAAATCATTCAAAAACCCTTGATTTCCAGAACATGAATTTTGTGCCTACAACGGTTGATTTCATGCATGTGATAGGACATGTTTCTAAAAACATAACAGCTTTTTCAGATGTGGCACAGAGTCTGTTTTATATCGCTAAGACATTTCGGCTATTTGTCCTATAACAGTATTAAAACTCGCCGTAACAGAATTCGCTAGCCTATATTTTCGAATATCATGACCGAATTCACTTACTTTTTTTCGGCCATTTCATAAAAATTTGGTGTGTGACCGAAAAACAACCTAGGTACAGATTTTTTAGACACACAGTCAGGTTCTTTCAACGCTAGTCGAGGTGCTGAATAGCTTTGCATATAGTTGAAAAGTTACAAAAGGCCATGATAGTGTATCTTGTTGCTGCTAGCTCCGCCCAAAATCTTATCTGCATAATTCTTTGCCAGATGATTTCTTCATCACGACTACTCTTGTTTGGAGAAAATTGAAACGATGACTGCAAAACACAAAAATATGCGTCTTACCCTCCGGTTACATTGCTGGCAGTGGCGTAAGTGTCCTCCCGGACATCAGCAGCCGTCGAATAGGCATCTTCGACCGCTGCCGCCGTCGAATAGGCGTCCTCCTCCCCAGCAGCGGTCGAATAGGCGTCTTCCTCGGCAACATTTGCTTTTCCGTTGGCCTTCTTCGCAGCCGACCAGTTGCCCGGGTAGGCGATCGAGTCGTATTCAGTCTCAGGAACTTGACCAGCGCTCACATTCAAATGACTGTAGTCGTCGTAGCCTCCCGTCGCGGCGTACGTTGCCTCTTCCACCATGACTGGCGGTTTGGCGACATCCGGGGTTTTCGTAATGGCGCGAGGTGGCTTTTTAGGTCCTTCTGTCGGCTTCGATTTCGGCTTCGACGCGTTCACTTTCGACCTTTCCTTGGTAGGTGGTTTCTTGTCAGGTTTCTTTGCTAAATTAAAACACAAAAACAAAGATTCTATTTCAATAAGGCAGAGCTGAATATGCATGCTCGGTAGGCGACATATATGTCTGATTCATTGCAGTGGACGGATTCCTTGCGATAGCGACTGTTCAGAAGACAAATACTGCATATAATATTTCTACGACGACAGGATGACAACTCGACAGCGGGCGCCAATCGCATCTAATTCCGAAGCTCAAGAGGCTATGCGCTTTAAACTGAAAGGATTTGAAAATAGCTAAATAACAAATAACGCAAACCCAGCCGTAACAACATTGTAGCGCACTGCAAGTAGTGGTTGAGTGTGAACAAGAATTGATTGCGATGAACCTCTACTTCAGTGTCCGCGAGCACCTTAACAATAAGAAGAATGAGCCGCACAAACGACTGGCATAGTCAAACGATTTTGAATAAACGCATACTTGGAATTTGCCGCGGTCAGGGGCGTTGGCCGGATGGGGCTCGTTAACTGCATTTTCTTTCTGTGCACCGAGACAAGTTGCCAAGCAACGTTTTCAAATCAGTCAAACTGCAATATCAATCGGCGTTAAGTGCACTTCCGATCATTAAAGCAGTAAACGAAGCAAAATCCTGTTGCTAGGTCTCACTTCAGACAAGCGCGCTAATACAGTAAAACCAAGGGCTGGCCGACAGCACTGTTCCGGTTGCAGTATCGCAGAACAGGTTAGCATGTGAGTTGCGCGTTTTACACTCGCAGACAATTCTTAATTTTTTTGAACGCAAAAGACGATTTTCGACGTTTTTAAAATCGCAAATTTGGCAAGGTCCAGAAATTTAACAACAAACACGACTAACCATTCGACGCAACTACAGGTCCAGTCGGATAACACAGACCAATTCTGACGCAATAATCACGTCAGTGACGATAAACGATGAGGCTGCATTGAACCCTGGCCGGTGTTAAGCGAAAATTCTGACCTATTTTTATTGTTTAGGTTAGTTATTTTGCTTGTCAGAGTAAAGGAATAATGTTTGGCGATTACAATTTGATGTGTGTTGTGTAAATTAAAACTTTTTCGTCAGATCTCAGATACCCACAACAAGCTACAGTACAGGAATAACTAAAACCAAGAATGTTGTACTCAGTCTTACTGTTCAATTATTTTTCTTTTTCTAACCCTAACCCAAACCAAAACCCTAACTCGACACACTGACCTAAACACCAAATCCCAAGCTCTGATATCAGTTTTCTCAGCGTATTTGATATGTAGAATGTTACTCTGTACATGCGCACCTGGAGTTAATTCACAAATTTTGTAAGCCACAAATTTCGCTTGACATCGGGTGGTTTGAGCCACGACCACGACATACCCACCATAAAAACAAGTATGTGGAAAGTGCCTTTTTCAGAGTCAGTCGAAGACATGCAATATAGGTCAACAGCCCTTTCATCATTATGCCAAGAGCAGCAGAAGGGAAAACGTCGTTCGATTCGGCGAACTGTTTTGTTGCGCGCGTGCGCTTCGGACAAGCGTGACTTGACTCAGGTTCAAAGCTGTTTCTGGCGATCGATCGCTTTGCACCAGCAGTATGTGCAGTAACAACAACGATGCTTCACAACGTCAACGAAATGACAGGATGCAGTTCCTCGAGCGCAGGATAACGCTCTTATGTGCGCGTCCAGGGACTGCATCGATAGTTTTCCTTTCATTACTCTGTTGATTTTCGAATCAGGTCGCTCTGGCAACGCAGAATCACTACACGATGCGAAAACACGAACAAAACTTGAAAATCGTCGGCAGAATCAATAGATGGATCACCGAAAACAAAGTCAAGCGTAGAGAATCATGCACCAAACGTTGGTCCAGAAGCATGCATGCAAGCAGGAATTTGTTTCTGAAGCAGCGTCATGCACTACGAGCTGCTAACGTGAGAACAGCGGCCGAAGTTACGGGAATAACTACAGGAAACTTGCTGCTGGATAGGAAGTACTCGTGGTTCGCGATTGAACTTTGAACTTGCTGAGACAGTTTCTAACTGGTTGGCACGACGCATAGGCATTACGTAATTGTTTCGCAAATACAAGCACATCAGCACAAACCGAATTTGCGGCAAAAAAAGGATCACCACTGAGATATGCAAATCGTGAAAAAGCTTTCCAAAGTCGTGAAAATAACAAACAAATGGACGGAAGCTTTGATTCTGAACGATATTCAGGGGCATGACATCCGGACCTATTTCCACAGCATTACGCCCGGAACATGGCCGTGGTTTTAAGTTCAAAATCGACTTGCATTTGGTTGTTTGCAATTAATAAAGATTCATTTTCAAAATGCTTGCAATCGTTGATTTAATCAAGCGTGGAGAGTTCCCCATTGCTGCACGCTTCATTTCTTCTTTTTGCGCGAGGATAAGACTGGAACGAACGAAAATGAAATTGCGTCATTTTTACCTGGTTTCGGCTTTGGTTTTGACTTGACAGGTGGCGTTTGCAGATTGATGGGCTCGCTGTACGTATACGCGTCGTCAGCATTGGGTGAGTTAGGTGTTTTCCATCTCCTCACATCGATCGGGTCGGCGTACTCGGAAGTAATCGCCGGGAGGGTGGGGGAGGCGGGCACGGCCGTCTCAGGAGACGGAGGTGGTTTACCAGCAGAGGGAAAGGCCAGCTTGGCCGGGTTGTTCACGCTCGATGTACCTGTGGAGGAAGGAGGGCTGCATGGTTGGCAAGCGAACAAGTCGCGCAGTTTCTCGAGCAACTCCGCGTTTGGTGTTTGCGGGGGAGCACCTGGGCGTGTAGACATTGCTGCAGAGAAGTTAACGTCACCCAGTGTGCCCGCGCGTTTGGCTAAAGATAAGTCAGCTCCAGTTACTTGGTGTTATGTCATCCAAGCAAAAATATGTCAAGATGCTGAATTCACAAGCTGCACATGGCATTCGTTTAGGTAGCAATTCCCAACAAATGCCGAAACACAACAACGCTGCAGCCGAAGTTCTGATTGGTTGAAATGATAGAAAAGTCTATTCTTCCTCAATCGTGCCTAAGAAAACTCAACTTATCACAGAAAATTTTCGCAGCAGCCAAGCGGTTTCAGGTACTGAAGCTTTTCTTTCGCTTTCTTGTTCTTTGTAACTGCGTGCTTACTTTTGCCAACGTTCAATTGTTTATGAGCGTTGTTCCAACGAGAGCCAAGTCAAAACTGAGGGCAAAGTAAACAAACTGTTTTTCGTGGTAGCTGTGGCGACAAGTTGAGTAATTATGATAGAAATAGTTAATATTTGCCAGCTATTGGTGACCGCAAAGTCGGACACATAACAACGGACGTTTGCATTATCTGGGATCCGACAATTCTTTGCGCAAAAAAGGGGGTGACTACATACAACTATGCCATTTGTTATAGCAAACTACCGCAACAATTAGGTCTGAAAACAGTGCAGAGACTAAAAGCGCTGGATCTGGAAAAGCACCACAAATCGTTTTCTGCATTTCTAATCAGGACCCCCTTTTTGGAGATAGTTTATAATCATATTTTCGGGGAACGCTTTTGCAAGACAAAATCAAAATAACATTTGCAAGATATCCTAGAAAGCCATAGTTAAGCGTGTAATGATCGAAAACCTTCCTAGAATCCCCAAATCTCGCAATCAATGGAGGTTCGCGTATGCAATTTTTGAGGAAGCCTGCAGCAATCATAGCCCTTTTCACGTCAGCCTCACTCTAATACACCACCAGGCACGTTTACATTTCAGCAAGAGGCAGCGTTGTGGAAAAACGCAAATCAGCGGCACGCAGCACTAGCCAGCTTGATCCAGCACAACCATATCCGAAAAGTCTGTCGGCTCCCAAAACCGTATGATGCACGTTTCAACGTCTTAGATCAGCTATGTCCAACACAAATGGCTTACTGCCCCAAAACGTATGTCACTATCTTAACCAGGGCCGCACGTTAAATGACATTAATTAGGGCCGCACATTGATTGGCTTACTTTGATCTTAGCAAACTACATTTAGTTTAACCTAATGCACTGAAAGCGTTCGAATCCTAACTGCAATCGTAACAGACATGATAAAGTGGCATTGAAGACCACCTGCATCAAAAATGTCAAATTCAAGATTATTACCAAAATAAAGACAGGTTGTCAGTACGTAGGATACTTACGCCACAGCGAAAACCTAAACTGGGCCGCACAAAACCTTCGACTGGGCCGCGGGTTGGACATAGCTGTCTCAGATGAACCGAGTTCAACAATGCTTGGCCTAGGAACTGTACGCGCAGAAGCCAATACGACCGGGCGATGGGCGAGGTCGTCGTAGTCAGCTGACAACGACAACTAGAAGTGTTGTATTGGGCAAAGTGACATTTTGTACAAACAGTTGCTTTTGGTTTTAATCGAATTGGACTGCGTCGAAGTTTCATCTGAAAGTGGCGAAACCAGCGCATTCACAAGAACAAAAAAGAAGTTTATTGGATCCAAAAGGAAAAGGGAAATCGATTGGATAAAAAAGGAAGTGCATACAAAAACGCTTAATCAAAAATTGCGGAGATCGTCATATTCTCATATTAAACCACTTCCAAATAGAGCTTGACACACTTGGACAAATAGCTAATTTTCATACTACGGTTTGGCGATAACTGGAAGCGGCAGAAAAGTGCTTGAATACTTTTGCGTTTCACAAATTTACGAAATCAATCTGACGAACTTTTGCACTTCTCTATTTGCACCATACGCGGATTCGTTCGTAAATCAAAACGAACAAGAAGCAAAAGTTTTGATTCGTAAATGTAAGTAAAGACCACCGCAAGCACGTCATGCGGTTAGACAACATTAACAGGCGTCTGACGAACGTAAAACGAGCACTACGGTTTTGTGAACGAGCATTAAACTCAGCGAGGAAGCATTTTCAAACGGACTCATGCAAACTTCCGAGACCTACTTGCGGCTCTGCCTCTGGCCAGGAGCTTCACGTTTTTCTCGACCTCTTGGAAAATCGCGTTGTATTTATCCGTCGTGAAGTAAAACATACCTGGGGAGAAACAAGTCAAGATGACGACGGAAAGCATGCATTCGGTGAAGTGTGAAACAGATTCGATGTAAACCAATACTAGACAGTAGTTTGAACAGCTCCCTACACGGTAATGGAAACAAAGGCATTTAAACAGGCTACGTTAAGGCGGTTTGATGTCGTGCGTGTCACGAGTATGTCATTTCGATAAACGTTGCTTGGGAACCAGAGTCCCGGACATGTATTCCGCAATCCCCCACCTTTTGTGAAACTGTTCGGGGATCAAAAAGCAACTTCGCACTGGAGCATCACAAAAAAACGAAAATAGCTAAAAATAAAATGAAAACCATTGAAATCTAAAGCTGATCGAAAGCCTTTCACGCAAGGGCGACCGCACAGAACCAAGCGCGCCACGATGCAGGAAGCACACTGCAAGCAGGCAACAAATTCAATAAACCGTGATTTCTATGATGCAACTGGTAGCGAGGCGCCGCAGGTTGAATATCCGGAAACCTGCAACGTTGGGCATGCTGAGTTAAAACTACCACGTATAATGCATATTTAAGAAAACGAGCGAGCGCGGCCTGAGCAATAAACCAACGTGCAGGTACAAGAGTGCGTCATAGTTCTGGGAATTTGTTGCTGCTACCGCAAACGATGCCCGAAAACTAACTGCAAACCATTAGAGTCTTGTCGGCTGGACAGATGGAGCACGTATTTGCTCTACCTAGTGTCTGCAACCCCCTGGTCTCGACTCTACTGCGCAAGCTCAAATTGCAGCTTTACATCAACCAACGCTTGGCGTCATGCGTTACTCAGGGTTCCTATTCCAGACTTTTGTAAGACCTTTTCCAAACATTGTCCGGACATTTTCCAGACCTAACATTTCCGTATGACCTACCCAGGTCAAATACAGGCACTGTAAAATTTAACACGATATAAGCAGAATTATATCAATCTTAGAGTAAAATATAATGAAATTTTATGTCAAAACATGAAGTCTGGAAAATGACAAAAAAATTTCCAATACTTTTCAAGACTGCGTATGAACCCTAGTTACTACCTGTTCTTAAATTGAACTATATCTGAAGTCAAGAAATGACATAAAATGAAAGCAAACCAACACTAACCAACCAAACCACCTCGAATAAGATTGACATTAGATTAGATGCATGGTTGTCAGATTTATTTTTTCAAAAAAGGCCAAATCTTTAGAAAAAAAGGCCAAAGGCAACCAACAAAATTGCTGCAAAAAGCCAAACACTCAAGTAAATACGGGCAAACTAAGCCAAACTCTTCACTTGACAAAGCCAAATTTATTGAACAATTCGTCTTCTAACAACTCCAATTCACATAAGAATGCATCTCAGTGTACTCACATTGACTCCCCAAAAAGTAACTAAGTCAGAACAATAATCAGACTCAGAATAAGTCACTACGACAGGAATCTACAGTTGTGAGCTCTTCCCATTTTCTTGTGAGTTGGTTTAATATACTTTGTGATGCCTTATAATAATGGTGTTTAAGTAATGCAACAATATCGGCATCAGTTGTCGGCGATGACAACATCGTTATGGGCCCAAAAATGTCTTACCGGTCGAGCTCTAGTTATAACAGCTTGACTTGGCGCAGGGTCCATTGCTTTTACACCAAACGACAAACGTTATTCGATGAGAGACTTTAAACCAGTGGTTCTTAAACAAACTGGGTTCGACGAAGCCGTTTCATGGGTTCGAAAGAGGTCCTCTAAATTACAAAATTCAGCAAAGGTTTTTGGTTATATTTTATAATCTGTATATGTCGAAATAGAACAGTCTTCAGTTTCATGGATTATCACTGTACAGTGCAACAAATTGGGTTCGAAACAAGCTTTGAGAATAACGTAGGTGTTCGGCGAGTTTGCAAAGGTTAAGAACCACTGCTTTAAACCATACTGGTTTGTTGGCGTTGGGCGGCGACTTAAAGCATTTTGAACCTTTTCGACAAAGCGCAGTGGTGTTATATGTGATCTAACACAAACTGAAATCGAGCTGTAGAAGCAATTATACAGTTAGTAATAAGACTCGCACGGAAACGATGTACCATTTCCTCGCGACCGAAATAAACTTTTTCGTGTATACTAAGTACAAACTGCACTTGAACCATATGTTTCATCCAGATGGTCGGTTCCGTCCGGATATTCAGATTTTCATTTTTTTCTTTCCTATAATCTAACACAACACGCGTAGTGGCCCAGTGCGCCCGCCACAAGCAGAACAGACCGAGAAGCAGCAAAGCGGCCTAGTTGGGCAACAAACAGCTTGCTTGTGCCGACCAAGAAAAAACAGTACCTTCGCCGGTGGGACATCGTCGTCCTGCTTCCAAGGAAAACTCGCGCTTGTCTCTGCCGTACCTGAAAAACGAGCAACGCGTGTGAGAGCTCGTCGAACAGTTCTTGCTGAGCTTCTGAACATAGGCACAAGTTAGTCAGCGGTGCCAAAGGGGTCATGCCCCACCAAACTTTTGGCGTATCGTGGCGGTGTCCCAAGTAAAATACTGTTGCTCGCTTTAGTCAAAACATTTGGGATCTCCCAAACTTTTGGGCGGGCTACGCTACTGCTTCTGCATCGGCAGAAAACGCTGCCCGCACTGATCTCGATGCGGTGCGCGCCGTTTCTTCCGCGACACACGAACAATGGCGTCGAGCGGTGTGTGAAGAGCCGACTTCGGCTGAACCCGCACGCTGCTGGGAAAGCAGAAACTAAGTAAGCGCGTGAAACCAGCAGCAGTGCGCTTGTTGCGGGCATCCAGAACGACCCCGCTTCCCACTTTTATAGACAACAGCTTGACCTACACTTCCGCCTTTAGAACCCGCGCAACGCCCAGCACTGCGTCCCGAAGACGACGCTTGATCAGGTCGGAGGCAACCGCTTGAAAGATGAATCGCAGCGGAAGCGGAAGTTTTGTTGAGACTTTCAAGAGGTTGCTAAGGTTTCTTCTCGAAGTAGAGACGCTGAAGTAGCGATATTTTGCCTTGTGCGATGATTATAGAAATAAAAAGATCACTCCAAGACAGGTTTTTTTTAGGGCGTTTTAGGGATCCGATTCGGGTCCCTAGAATCAGAGAATGTTATCATCGGGTCCCTAAAATCAGAGAAATCGGGTCTCTGCAGATCCATACCAGGTTCCTAACATTTTCCTTAAAAAAAACTGCTCCAAGACAAAGAAGCAGGGTTAACTTTTCCACGCGAGAGATTCAAATATAAACTCCCCATCAGAATAAAACAAGGAAATAACCGGGTAGCACCTGGGCAAGGGAGCTTCCGCCTGCTTTTAGCAAAAGAAGTCAATAGTGCGGGGAAATATTTTTCAAAGGCAAGCATTGGTCAGTTACTACCAATTGTTGGTTTAATGCGTGACTCAAATTCTCCTTTTTCCATAAAAGACTGACTAATTTGGAATTTTTAAGCATCAACACTTCCACGTCAACGAAGCACTTGGGTTATTTGGTATGACGCGTCGTTTTGGTTAAAGCAACTGGCGTCAGTCACTTGCGTCAAACTTAGCATGCTTGTGAAGCAGCACAGAACGGCTTGAGCCATCCAGGTTCCACTTCCCTCGTTATAGTCATGGAATTTTGGGGCACATGCGCGCACGTTTCTGCGCAACTTCTTGCGCACGTGACAAAAACGACGCCAGCTCAGCGACATCGGTGAGAATTTCTTTAAAGACGAACCGGTTAAGTTGGCTGGGCTTTTTCACTACAGCTTTTTCCAAGCAGAACGACTCGCGACCCGCGGCGTAACTGACGGAGGTCAGAGGGGCGAAGTGCCCCCCTTGACAAGCGAAATGTAAAGACCGGACCGCACTCAGCTTGTATTTCGATTTTAGTATTGTTTTGCCTTTCAA